>Ga0209777_10008410_pt1 | contig 11297 bp, 8 predicted proteins | sample FrelakmetHBP12HB_FD_187147 | JGI IMG/M metagenome (GOLD analysis project Ga0209777, IMG submission 187147) | Freshwater lake sediment microbial communities from the University of Notre Dame, USA, for methane emissions studies -HBP12 HB (SPAdes)... | ecosystem: Environmental > Aquatic >...
ATGTCGGCGATAACGAGGTCGTGCTGCCCTTCAAGGTCATCGAGGAACTCGACAAGTTCAAGAAGGGCTCGGACGACGTCGGCGAGCACGCGCGGCAGGTCATCCGGTTCCTCGACCGCCTGCGCGGCAGCGGACACCTGGCCGAGGGCGTCCCGGTCGCGGAGACGGGCGGCACGGTGCGAATCGTCCTCGACGACCGCACCCCGCCCCACGCCCTGCTCGATCCCAACGAGGCCGACGACCGGATCATCGGCGTCGCCTACCGGCTGAAGGAAGAGGGCAAGACCACCATCTTCATCTCCAAGGACATCAACGCACGCATCAAGAGCGACGCCCTGGGCCTCAACACGCAGGACTACGAAAGGCACAAGGTCGACTTCAGCCACATCTACACCGGGTACCGCGAGGCGACCGTCGAGCGGCGACTTATCGAGCAATTTGAGAAAGACAAGTGGATCGAGCCGATCTGCGGCGAACTGCTGCCCAACGAGTTTTGCGTCCTGACCGACAAGGCCGACCCGCAGCACATGGCCGTCGGCCGATACGACGCACACCAGCGGCGCGTCGTGGCCCTCAAGTTCGGCGCAAACTCCTACCAGAACGTCTCGGCACGCAACCTCCAGCAGCAGATGGCCGTGGAACTGCTGATGCTCGACAGCGTGCGACTCGTCACGCTCCTCGGACCCGCCGGCACCGGCAAGACGCTACTGGCCGTGGCGTGCGGCCTTCAGAAGGTGCTGGCGGAGAAGAAGTACGAGAAGATACTCGTGTCGCGCCCCATCATCCCCTTCGGACAGGACATCGGGTACCTGCCGGGCGCCAAGGAAGAGAAACTGTACCACTGGATGCAGCCGATCTTCGATAACCTCGCCTACATCCTGCGCACCAAGAAAACGGGCGGCAACGGCGGCATGGACGAACGCATTCAGGACCTCATCGACGCCGGTGCGATGGAACTGGAGGCCCTCACGTACATCCGCGGCCGCAGCATTCCCGACCAGTTCATCATCGTCGACGAGGCCCAGAACCTCACCCCCCGCGAGGTCAAGACCGTCATCAGCCGCATCGGAGAGGACTCCAAGCTCGTCCTAACGGGCGACCCCTGGCAAATCGACAACCCGTACCTCGACTCGTCCTCCAACGGCCTCACCTACGCCGCAGACCGCATGAAGGGCCTAGACCTGATGGGCAACGTGATGCTGAAGACGAGCGAACGAAGCGAGTTGGCCAGTTTGGCAGCACAAAGACTGTAAAACAGAAAGGTATTGACATGACCGCAACGCCTCCGCCCCCTGCCGCACCCGCACCCTCGCCCACACCCGCGCCGGACCTGATCAACATCCAGGAATTCGCGCGGGTGCAACTGCGCATCGGCAAGGTCCTCGATGTGCGGGACCACCCGAACGCCGCCAAGCTGTACATCCTCGACGTGGACCTGGGGCCGGAGTTCGGCAAGCGCCAACTCGTCGCCGGCCTCAAGCCGTATATGCCGCCCGAGGCCCTCAAGGACACGCTCGTCGTGGTCGTGACGAACCTCGAACCGGCCATGCTGCGGGGCGAGCGATCGGAGGGGATGCTCCTTGCGGCCCAGGAAGGCGACCGCGTCGTGCCACTGACCGTCGCCGCGCCCCTGGCGTCCGGCTCGAAAATCCGCTGACGCGACGAAACTACTTCGCCAGTGCTTTTTCGACCTTCGCCGCCACGACCTCGGCGAGTTGCTTCGACCCTTCGCCCGAGAAGTGCACGTTCTTCGGGAGTTGGATGTCCTTCACCTTCGGCGCCGCGAAGGCGTAAAGGTCGTCGATCTCAACGCCGCACTCCGTCATGACCTTGGCGGCCACCTGGTTGTACTTGACCTCGTCGCCGGGCGCGCGGCCAGGGGTTCCCTCGGGCACAGGCGTCGTCGAGCACCAGATGAGCCGCGCGCCGGTCTTCTTCAGGCGCTCGACAATCTGCCGCAGGTTCTTCTCGTACTCCTCCGGCGGCACCCACTGTTTGCCCTTCTCCACGGCGACCATCGTGGTCTTCTCGTCCACGTACTTCAGGTCGTGCAGGCCGAAGTTGAAGTGAATGACGTCCCACTTCTTCTCGCCCAGCCACGCGTCCAGGCGCTTCAGGCCCACGATTGTGGAAGAGCAGTTCTCGGGCGGATGGCAGACGTTCGCCTTGCCCTTCAGCAGTTCCCGGACCGCGGGCGTGTAGCCCATGGAGATCGAGTCGCCGATCAGGAGGACGCGCGGCAGGCCCGGCACGTCTTCAATCTGCGCCAGCGCCGGGTTGGGCGCCTTCGCCTTGGCCTTCGCCTTCGCCTTGCCGGCGTCCGCATCGGGCGTCTGCGCCGCATAGGCCGCGACGCACAGGGCCAGAACGCTCAGCCCGCATAAAACCTTCCATGTCCTGTTCACCGTCCACCTCCTGTCTGAAAACGTTGTCATCGCGGCCGGCTCACAACTCGTACCGCAGGATCTCCTGCAACGAGACCGGCCCCGTCGTACACGTGACGTACTTGGCCATGTTGCCGCGCCAAAGGTCCATCGCCCGGACCATCTCGCGCATCCAGACCGGGAACCGGTCCGTGAACTTCAACTCCAGCACCGCGCCGTCAATCATCGGGTACGCCCACTCGGGCTGGGGCGGCAACTGGAAGAGGCCGCGATACTTCGCCCCGCGGATCTGCCGGTCGAACGTCACGCGGATGTGCCCGTCCGGGCTGGCGTAGGCCTCGCGCTGGTACGATATGAACGCGCGGCCGTCGGCCTCCAGGGCGGTCTTGAGGCGGCAGAAGTTGTGCAGCGCCCCGAGTGCCCCGTCTTCCGGGGCAAACAGGTCCCGCCGCGTCGGCGCGTGGCCCGCCAAGAGCGTCGGCACCGACGACCGCATCACGGCCGCACGCTGCTTCAGGATCACGTCGCTCACGCGCCGCTTGACCTCGAAAAACGCGGGATGCTCGGCCACCTCGTCGTAGAACCGGATGCGCAGCTTGAAGCGGTTCTTATGGCCGTGCAGCGTGGCCAGCGAAAGGTCGCCTCCCGGGCTGTCGAGGTACAGGCTGTGGACCGCATAGGAATTGTTCTGGAGCGGGTCGGCATACTCGTCCGGCGCCAGGTACTGGCGGGCGAAGTCGCGGACGGCCCGGGCGCGCGGCTCGTCGATGATGTACTTGTACTCGAACCGATTCTGCTGCATCACCGCAGACAACGCAGTTGCTCCCAGCCCGCCCCCCGGCCCCGCCCGGCCCCGTTCGGCAGTTGCCCGCCGACGTTTCAGGGCACGCGGTACTATACCACCGAAATCCGCCGCGAGCAAACAGTCGCAACCGAGTTGCGCCGCCGCGCACTTACTGCTTGATGCCCGGGCGGATTCGTGTTATGCATGTAAGCGGAGGTGCATTGTGAAGCGAGACGAGGCCCTGCGGATACTGGCCGAGAACCGGACGAGGCTCAAAGAGTACTCCGTAAGGTCCCTTTTCATCTTCGGATCGGTGGCCCGAGACGAGGCCGCGGAGGCCAGTGACATCGATTGTCTCGTCGAGTTTGAGCCGGGCAAGCCTGTCGGCCTCATCCTCTTCATCCGCCTCAAGCAGTTCCTCGAAGAGGTCCTCGGCTGCCCGGTCGACCTCGCGACCCCCGAAGCCCTCCGGCAATCAATGCGCGAGCAGATTCTCAAGGAGGCTATCCGTGCCGCCTAGAGCATTTTAACTTTGGGTGTTTGCGCGGCGGGTCTCCGTACCCGCCGCGATAGCGGGGTTTCCAGCGTCAGCGCGGCGGGTACGGAGACCCGCCGCGCCACTACGCAATCTTTATCCGCTCTAGAGACTGGAAAATGCGCATCGAGGACATCCTGCAATCCATCGCCGTTATTCAAACGCTCGTCGCACCGCTGAAGCGACTGCTGGAGCGGGGCGACTGACCTTCCGTCGAATCTCACCGCTAACGAGACAATTGCCGCCTCTGTTGCCTGCTGGTAGAATCACGCGCCGCCAACATTAGGGACCGATTTCGTGGGCCATCCGCGCATATTCATAAGCGCCGGCGAAGCCTCAGGCGACCTCCACGGGGCGGGCCTCATCCGCGCACTGCGCGGACTTGCGCCGGAGGCCGAGATCGTCGCACTCGGCGGCCCGCGCATGCAGGCGGCCGGGGCGCGCCTGCTGGCCAACACCGTCGAGTTCGGCATCATCGGCATTACGCCGATCTTCGGCTCCTTCTGGCGATACCTCGAACTCCTCAGCCGCACGGACCGCTTCCTCGGCGCCTGGCAGCCCGACGTGGCCGTCACGATAGATTGCCCCGGCTTCCACTTCCTGCTGGCCAGCCGCCTGCGGGCCAGGCGGGTGCCGCTCCTCTGGTACATCCCGCCGCAACTCTGGGCATGGGCGCCGTGGCGCGTCAAAAAACTCCGCCGCCGATACTCGCGCGTCGCCTGCATTTTGCCGCACGAGGAGAAGTTCTTCCGCGACGCGGGCGTCCCCGTGACCTTCGTCGGCCATCCGACCGTGGACCACCTGCGCGAGTACCCGCTGGACCAGGACTTTTTGCGCACGCTGCGCACTTCGCCCGAGGAGCGCCTCATCGCGATCTTCCCCGGCAGCCGGCGGCAGGAAGTCGCCTCGATCCTCTCGCGCCAACTCGTGGCCGCCAAGGCGCTTGCCGCGCGGCATCCGCCGTGCACGTTCGTCCTGGCGCTGGCGGCCGAGGAGCACCGCGCGTGGGTCGCGCCGCAGGTGGCCGCATGCGGCCTGCCGATCCGCACCGTGGTCGGCAAGACGCACGAGGTCCAGAGCGCGGCCGACCTGGCGCTGGCCAAGTCGGGCACGACGACGCTGGAACTGGCGTACTACCAGACCCCGATGGCCGTCTTCTACAACGTCTCGGCGATGGAGTGGGGCCTCCTGGGCCGCTGGCTCATCACGACGCCGTACCTGGCGCTCCCGAACGCGCTGGCGGGCCGAAGCATCGTGCCGGAATACATGTGGGCCAAGCCGCCCACGCCCGCAGAGATCGACGAAATCTGCTCGCTGCTGGTGGACAAGCGCCGCCGCGAGGAGATGCTCAAGGACCTGGCCGAGGTCCACCGGCTGCTCCAGAAGCGCGACGCCGCCCGCGGCGCCGCCCAGGAAGTCCTCGGCCTCGTCGGCGCGCCCGTGCCGCCGCTTGCGGGCTGGCGGCCGGGGTTTGATGTTTAGAAATCGCCTTGCAACAAGGAGTACGTAAAGCATGAAATCAGCCGCCCTCTGCCTGACCTTCCTCGCGGCGTTCGTCCTGGTCGCCCCCTCCCCCTCCGCGGCCGAAAACTGGCCCGGCTGGCGCGGCGGGCGCGGCGACGGCACCAGTCTCGAAACCGACGTCCCGACCCAATGGAGCGGCGCCTCCAACGTCGCCTGGAAAACGCCCATTCCAGGCAGCGGCCACTCGTCGCCGATCGTCTGGGATGATCGGATTTTCCTGACCACCGCCTTGGCGGAGACCCAGGATCGCTTGCTCCTCTGCCTCGACCGCAAGACCGGCCGCATCCTGTGGCAGAAAACCGTCCTGAAGGCGCCGCTGGAGGCCATGCAGAAAGAGAACAGCCCGGCCTCCAGCACGCCGGTCACCGACGGCCAGGAAGTGTTTGTCACCTTTCTCGACGGCAGCCATGTCGTCGTGGCCGCCCTCGATTTTTCCGGGCGCGAGCGCTGGCTGGTCCGGCCTGGCGACTTCAAGAGCCAATGGGGCTTTGCCCACAGCCCCGTGCTTTTCGAGGACAAGGTGATTGTCGCCTGCCAGAGCAAAGGCGAGAACTTCATCGTGGCCCTGAGCCGGGCGGACGGCGCCACGCGCTGGAAGGTCGCGCTCAAGAACCCGAGCCAGAGCTACAGCCCGCCGCTCATCCGCGAAATGGGCGGCCGCGTTCAGATGGTTGTCCCCGGTAACAGTGCCGTGACCAGCTATGACCCGAAAGACGGCCGGGAACTCTGGGCGGTGGACGGCCCGTCAACCGATTTTGTGGCCGCGCCTGCCTACAACGCAAAGGCGGGGCTGGTGCTGTGCAGCAGCAGTTGGCCCAGCCGCATACTCCTGGCCATCCAGCCCGACGGCCAAGGCAACGTCACGGCGAGCAAGGTGGCCTGGAAGACGCCGGAGGGGGCGCCGTACGTCCCGTCGCCGATCGCGGTCGGCGAGTATTTCCTGACCGCCGCTTACAACAAGTCGGCGTATTGCTACGAGGCCGCGACCGGAAAAATCCTGTGGAAGCAGGAGAACATGGGGCTGCATCACGCATCGCCGGTCACCGCCGGCGGCCTGGTGTATTTCCTGAACGACGATGGCGTGATGAACGTGGTCAAGGCCGGTCCGAAGTTCGATCCTGTAGCTCGCAACGAGCTTGGCGAGAAGACCTACGCTTCGCCCGCAATCAGCCAGGGCCAGATATTCCTGCGGAGCTTCAACAACCTCTACGCCATCGGCCCGACGAAGTAAAACTACAACGCTGCCTGCGCCCACACTTCGGCCGAGTGGACCAGGTGGTTTGGGCACTGCGTCCACGGGATCATGAGTTCCTTCGGCTTCTTCGGCGCTAGGCCGGCGTCGAGGACGCCCTTGGCGACCCCCACGATCTTCCCTTCCTGCGACAGGATGATCGCAAAGACCTGCACCTGCGGCAGCGGCAGCGAGCCCAGCGTGGTCGCCATGAACTTGACCTTGCCGGTCCTGGAGGCGAAGTTCGGGTCGCCGACCGCCAGCACCTCGCTCGCCTCGACCTGCGGAAGTTCCTGCGGAATGCCCGGCGGGTTGATCTCGATCGACGCCGAGAACCACCGCTTGCCGATGACCCCCTCGGCGTGCGACCACTCGGCAACGAGCGGCGCGCTTACGCCCCCCGGCAGATTCAGGATCACCGCCGTCGCCTCGCCCAGGTCCTTGTCGTCCAAATCGGTGATGCGCACGCTGATCTTGACGGCCTTCAGCAAGGTATTGCCATTATTCTTAATGTGGCCGACGGCGTAGGTGATCGTTTCGTCCTTGAAGCCCCCCAGCAGCCGCTCGACCTTCACAGTGACGGCGGGGGCTTCCGGCGCATCCGCCGCCGCGCCTTGGCCGCCCGCCGCGGGTGCGCCGGAGGCCGCGGGTGCGTCTGGGGCCGCGGGTGCGCCTGGGGCTGCGGGCCCCGGCCCCGGCGAGAACAGCTTCGGCCGCGCCGCCGCAGGCTCCGCCGACGACGCCTTTGCGGCTCCTTGCGCGGGCGCCGGCTCGGACGACGCGACGTCGGCCTTCTTGCGGCCTGCCTTCTTCTCAACCGCCTGCTCCTGCGAGCGGTTGTACACCCAGAAGAAGCCGAGCCCGATGCCGACGAGGGCCAGCCCCAAGACGACCAGCCACGCCGCCACAAGCGTCTTGCTGCGGACGCCTCGCGGCGGAGCGGCCACCGGGCGGTGCCGCACAGCGAGCGGCAGGCGTTCGCGATCGGCCTTCTCGGCGGCGACCATGTCGCTGATGGCCTCTACCGCTTCGCGGCCGGTTTCGCTGGAGGCGGGGACTTTGACGATCGTCTTGCAGTAGGGGCAGCGCACGGTCCGCGCGTGCACTTCGGGCGGGCACCTGAAGCGTTTGTGGCAGAACCCGCATTCGACTGTGATGGCCTCTGGCACAGTTCACTCCCTGCGTATCGGATTGTACGAGCGGGAATAAACCTGCGGCCGGGAGAAACGCCGGCGTCTGCCGGACACCGTGATTCTACCCGCCCGTCCGCCGTCGTCAAGCAGGCGTATTTCGGGGCCGCCGCCTGCTATAATGAAGCACCATGCCGCAGCCCGGGTTACATCCGATTTCGGCCGCCGGATTGCTGGTGACCGACTGGTGCTCCGCGCGGTGCCGACACTGCTACGTGTCGTCCGGACCCGCCGGCGCCGCCTGGACGACCGTGGATGCCGCCGCGGCCCACCTTGCGGCTCTGGCGCGGCTGGGCGTGCCGGCCGCGGGCATCCACATCGGCGGCGGCGAGCCGTTCGGCGACTTCGACCGGCTGATGGAGATCGTCCGCGCAGCGCGCGAAATGGGGTCTGGAGCCCTGCGCTTTGCGGCTCCTGACCCATTTTCGCGGGCCGCATTTCGAGCCCCGACCGTAAGGTCGGCGGCGGTGTCGAATGACCCCGACCTCACGGTCGGGGCTCGGGCGCCTCGCTCGTCGGGCGCGGTCGGCTACGTCGAGACCAACGGTTTCTGGGCCACAGACGCACAAATCGTGCGCGAGCGCCTCCGCGCGCTGGCCGAGGCCGGCATGATGCAGCTTTCGATCAGTGCCGATCCGTATCATCAGGAGTTCGTCCCGCCCGAGCGCGTGCGGCTGCTTTACGACGTGGCCCGCGAGGTGCTCGGGGCCGACCGCGTACGCGCCCGCCGCTGGAAGTGGCTCCAGGACCCGCGCGACGTGGCCGCCATGGCGGAGCCCGCGCGGCTGGACCTCTTCCGCACCTTCCTGGCCCGCTATCCCGAACGCATAACCGGCCGCGCCGCAGAAATGCTGGCCCCGCTACTCCCCCGGCAACCGCTGGAAGAGATCCCGCGCGAGGGCTGCCGCAAGCCCATCCTGGAGAGTTCCCACGTGCACATCGACCCCGCCGGCTGGGTATACCCCGGCACGTGCGCGGGGATCGTACTCGGGCGGGCCACGCCCGATTGGCCGCTGGATAGGCTGCTCGCCGAGTGCCGTCTCGCCGACCGGCCGCTGCTGGCTGCCTTGGTCGATGGCGGCCCGCGCAGTCTGGCCGACCTTGCCGCAAGGCACGGTTTTAGGCCCGATGCGGCAGGCTACGCGAGCAAGTGCCACCTCTGCTGGGCGGCCCGAAAAAGCCTCGTCCGTGCCCGCGCCGGCGGCGAAACGCTCATGCCCGAATCGCTTTACGCGGGCGGCGTCCGCGATTCGTGAATCGCCCTGCCGCCGTGGCGATGCTTTCAAATCTTGAATCTTGAATCTCAAATCTCAGATCCCCAAGCCTTGCCGCTCGCCGTCCACCTTGAACTTTGAACCTTGAACTTCCTGGCCTGCCGTTTTGGCCGTTGCCGGTTCCCCGTTCCCCGTTCCCGGTTCCCTGTTCCCCCCCTTTTTGGGAATGTTGTTTTTTCGCAACACTGTTGCCTGTTCCCCGTTCCCTGTTCCCCGTTTTGGGCGTTGACGTAAGTCGCGCTTGCCTAAATTGCCAAATGGGATTATTAGAGCGGCGCGCCGCCTTTTTGCCCCTTTTGGAGGGTCAAAACGGCCCTGGCGCTAGCGCCAGAGGGGTTGGAGGGGTGAAATGTTAAGATGGGTAAGGCAAAAAGTGTACCAAATTTAGCACTTTTGAGCCCTGTTTTGATAGAACTTGATAGTGTTTTACTCTTTTTTCGCCTTTTTTGCGCTCTGGTCATATACATGCCTTGATGGGTTCCAAAAACACTTACAGCGTTACTTTTTTCACAGCGATGCCGCGGGGCCTCAAATGTTGCGAAAAAACAACACTTTCCGGCGGGGGGAACCGGGGGTATGTTGCCAAAAAGCAACACGGATGTTGCGAAACCGCAACATGGCGTGTTGCCAAAAAGCAACATGGTGGTGACCGCCGGGGTCGGGATTCTCGTAGTGCAGAATGCAGAGTGAAGAGTGCAGAGTGAAAGACGGCGGCGGGAACCCGCCCTTAGGCCTGGCGGGCAGGCCGGGGAACGGGGAACCGGAAACAAGCCCGCGGCATGCCGCGGGATGGAGCGGCGGGCAGGCCGGGGAACGGGAACCGGGCACTGCCTTGGACTTTGAACCCTGGCACGGCAGCCCGCCACGGCACGGACTGTGGCCGTGCCTGGGGCGTGCCGCGGTCGAGCCACGGCAGGCTCACCCTGCCAGGGTGGCCTGCCGGCTTTGAACTGCGAGTTGCCTTCCCAAGTCGCTTGACTTTGGAGGGATATGTTGTATATTTCCCGTTGAGAGCGACCAAACGCGGTTTGGCCTTTCTTGCCGTGTGCCCGCAGGCTGAATGCGAGGCAGAAGGGGGGGTGCCATGAGGAGTTTTCCCCGCAGAACCGTCCCGGTGTCCGTGCGCATTGCGGCCGCATTGGCATTTCTCGCGGCACTGTTGTGCCTCGCGCCGGCGGCAACGGCAACCACCAAGACCTGGATAGCCGGCAGCGGGCAGTGGGACACGAGCGCCAACTGGTCCCCCAGCGGCCAGCCGCAGGCCGGCGACGACGTCTACCTTACACAGAGCGACGGCTTCAACCGGACGGTGACCTACGTCAACATGCTTAATCCCGGTGCGGTCCTCAGCTCTCTGAAGATCGACGCCACAAGCTCCGTCCCCGTCCCCGGCACAATGACGCTGAACATGCCCACCAGTCACACGCTGAACGTCACCACAGAGTATGTCGGCTATAACGGGAAGGGCACAGTTACCCAGTCTGCCGGCACGAACTCGGCCGCAACGCTTTACCTGGGCAATAGCGCGCTCAGTAACGGCTCTTACACCATCACCGGAGGCACACTGTCGAGTTCCGCCTCCCAGTACATCGGCTATTCGGGCACGGGCACGTTGAATATCCAGAACGGCGGTCAGGTCTCCAACTGCGATGGCTACCTTGCCTACAACCCGGGTTCCAACGGTACGGTGACCGTGGACGGCAGCGGGTCGAAATGGACCAATTCGGGGAATCTGTACGTCGGCTTCTCCGGCGGCACGGGTACGCTGAATATCCAGAACGGCGGCCAGGTCTCCAACACAGTCGGTTACCTTGGCCGCTACAACAGCAGCGGCTGCGAGGGTACGGCAACCGTGAACGGTATCGGGTCGAGATGGAACAATGCGGGGGGCCTGTACGTCGGCAACTCAGGCTTGGGCGTGCTGAACATCCAGAACGGCGGCCAGGTCTGCAACACAGACGGCTACCTTGGCCACGGCCGCGGCACAGTCACCGTTGACGGCATCGGGTCGGATTGGACCAATTCGGGCGGGCTGTACGTCGGCAACTCAGGCATGGGCGTGCTGAACATCCAGAACGGCGGCCAAGTCTCCAACACAAATGGCTACATTGGCTATGACATCGGCTCCCTGGGCTTGGCGACCGTGGACGGCAGCGGATCCCTCTGGAACAACACCGGTTCTCTATATGTCGGCGGATCGAGTACCGATGCCAACGGCGCGGGTTCCGTGACGGTACAAAACGGCGGCCAACTGACGGTAGGCGGGACACTCAAACTCTGGAACACCGGCAGCCTGACGGTCTCAGACGGCGGTAGCGTTACGGCCGGCCACCTGATCTTTAGTGGCGGCACACTTCGGCTTACTGGCACATCGT
>Ga0209777_10008411_pt1 | contig 11296 bp, 9 predicted proteins | sample FrelakmetHBP12HB_FD_187147 | JGI IMG/M metagenome (GOLD analysis project Ga0209777, IMG submission 187147) | Freshwater lake sediment microbial communities from the University of Notre Dame, USA, for methane emissions studies -HBP12 HB (SPAdes)... | ecosystem: Environmental > Aquatic >...
GGTGACTACCCCGACCGCCGGTTTACCCGGAGCGGTCACTCGGGCAGTCATGCCCCAGGGGAAAACCGCGCCGGTGGTGGCCGTGCCGACAACCCGCGTAATAACCCCGCCCGTATTGCCAGGGGAGGGAAAAGAAGTCCTGAAACAGTGCAGTTGCCTGGCAAAAAATATTATCACGGCGGTTCTAGCGGTAATTTTTACCGTTCTGGTTATTTTTCTTTACCAGAGGTTTTTGGGGAAGAAGAAATGGTAGAGATCGGGGAATGGATGGGCCGAAGTCTGATTTAAAAAAGGTGTGAACCCTGATTGCCGGTTGCTGGTTGCGCTATAATTTGAAAGCGGTAAAAGGATTAATTGACCGAAGGAGCGGGAATGAATAACGAGTATGTACACGCCGAGATCGGGGAAGAGGTCCGGTTCATTTCCGGATATTACATAATCCAGGAGGAGCGCCGGATGAAATACAACGGTCGGGAACTCCTCGTGGTGATCGGCCATGCCATCGTGGATAATTCCTGCTGCGGGCGGACCGGATGCCGCTATGCCTTGGTTCCCGGTTACATCGTCAACTGGAAATCCCGTAAAAATGATAAAGGGATAGATGTTACCGACGTTGACCCCATCAAAGGCGAAACTGAACAGCGTGTGATCGCCAAGAATCTTCAGGCCGGCGAGGTTCTGCAACAGGTCAACTTTTAATAGCGCATAGAGCAAAGAGCAGAGGGCAAAGGGCGGAGAGCCAAGATTAAAACAAAATAATAAGTGTTTTCTTTTTAATTCGAAAATAACAACTCGAAACCCGAGACTCGAAACCCGAAACCGAATTTACTCCCACTTCAATTCCAGGCTGGCGCCCAGGTATCTCCGGGGTCGGGGGACACCGGTGATATCCTGGTACCGGGAATTGGTGAGATCCTTCCCTTCAATCGAGAAAGTGAACATTTTCGCGTTATAGGAAATCGCCGCGTTAATTAAGACCTGTCGAAAATCCTCGTTATTCTTTCCCTGGGTCAGGTCAACCACGGGGCTGTCCAGGGCCAAATAATAGCTGAAGAATTTTACCGGCTTCCCCCAGAAAGTCAGGGTCAGGCGGTGACGGGGAAAGTCGTTACTGTATTTGTATTGGTATCCGGTTTCTTTTCGGTTTTGGGTCAGGAATCCATATTCACCTCGGATATTGAGCCCGGGGAAAATCCCGGCCGTGGCGGAAGCCTCTATTCCATAGGTGGTGATGTCATCCAGGTTCAGGGCTTGCCAGGGATCAGCTGAGCTTAAACGGGCCCAATCGATCAGGTTCCAGTCATACCGCCGGAGAAAAACCAGGGAAAAAAATGTTCGAGCCGCGGGATAATATTCCCCTCCCGCTTCAACTGAAAGTGAACGTTCGTTTTTCAGGCCGGGATTTCCTTGATTACTCGGATCGGAATAATAAAGCTCGGTGAAGGAAGGGGATCGGTAGGAAAGACCGGAGGAGGCCTTGAACCGGAGTTCGGGCCGGACCCGGTATCCGATTCCCAGCGAGGGTGAAAGCGCGGTGGCCTGGTCGGAATGAACATCGGCCCGGATACTCGAATTCAGTTCCCACGGGAATTTTTTGGGACTGGAATATTCGACCGCCAGTGAGCCGCGGGACTGGGAGTGATCGCCGAGGTTGCTGCTTTCGAGCCAGTCTCCCGCGCCTTCGAGCTCCAGGGCCAATTGGCCGGTTTTTTTCGTGCGGATCAGCGACTCGAGGGTGCCCAGGATGGTGTAACTCAAGTGGTGGTTCTGATATCTTTCCGGGTTATCACGGAAAAGGACAAAATGATCGGTGTGACGACGAAAGGAAATTGCCGGTTTCAGGGTGAAATTCTCATCGGAAATCAGGTTCAGGCCGGTCTTGGCGAACAAGGTCCCGGTGTGTTCCCAGGGTTCCCAGCTGGGGTTGGACCCGTAAAAGTCCTGGGCTCCGAATTCCTTGTCCAGGTAACCGACGGTCAGGTTGCTTTTCGTCCCGAGGATTTCCGGGTTGGCTTCGGCGGAGGTTTTTATCACCCGGTAATCCGTTCCCGGGCGGAATCCGGAGGAGTCCTCGACTCCGGCTGAGATCCTGGCCCCGCCTTTCGCGCAGGGCAGGGTGACCTGGGCCTGGCCTCCCCGTTCGTGGTAATAGAGGTCCTGGGAATAGGTCCCCGCCCGGATTTTTCCCCGGACGGTGAATTTATCAGGGGGCGGGCTGGAGATGATCTGGACCACCCCGCCCAGGGCGTCAGATCCGTAAAGGGAGGAGCCCGGACCTTTTAGAATCTCAATCCGCTCGACTTCATTCAGAAAGATGGGCAGGTCGAGGTCGTGGTGCGAGGTTTGGGGGTCGTTCAGGGGGACACCGTCCAGGAGAATCAGGACCTGCTCAGAGGTGGAACCGCGGATGGAAAGGTCTCCCTGAATTTCCCCCGCTCCCCGGCGGTGGAGCTCAAGTCCTCCCTGGAGGTCGAGGATATCGGAGACCGAGTCCGCCGGCGCTTTCTCGATTTCTTCCCGTTCGATCACGTCAATCGATCCCAGGGTGCCGGCTCCCGGGATATGGCTTCCGGTGACCGTGACCGGTTCGAGCTGAACGCTTTTTTCCTCCGCCCGGGTCGGCGCCGAAAGGAAAATCATTCCACCGAGCAGGAGCAAAGGAAAAAGACTGGTCGGATTTATCCAGAAGCGAAGGCGGAAAGGGGAAACTCTATGTTTTAAAATCGGCATAAAGGGAAGAAAAATCGATTCCGGCTATTTTCGGTTCCAATTCCGTGTATTTCTTGAAAATATTATCTTTGGCTTCGGTGAGCTGGTAGTTTTTTAAACCGTTATTGATGGAAAGGTAGGCTTCCAGATAAGCGGTCAGGTTATCGATGGCTTTAATAATTTCTCCATCCCGGGGATTGTAGCGGTCTTCATTGTAAAGGCGATTGATCACCTCGCTCTTCTTGGTCACGATCTTTTTATCCAAAGTGATGATGCTTTTGAATTCGTCTTCGGTAAACATCTTGATTTCGGAATGCCATTTCGAAGGGATCAGGCGATAAACCACTTTTTTCATCTGTTCCGATTCGTATTGTTTGATCAGTTTATCCAGTCCCGAAACGGATCTCTTCACCGGGGAAATGATATCCCGGGTTAAAACCTCGGGAAGGTCATGAAAAAGCCCGGTGAAATAATTATTGATGGAGCGTTTCCGGCAGGCCTGGATTTCCCCGGAGAAAAGATAGGCCAGAATGGCGACAATCAGCATATGCCCCAGGACCGAGGTTTTGGGGGTGCGGGGCACGTGGCTCCAGCGGTATTGAAAGCGGAGCTGGCCGCAGAGATCGACGAAATTGCGGATATTGGTCTGCAGGTAAAGTTTGGAAATGCCTTTCAGGTCGTTGTATTCCTCGAGCTTAGTATCCAAATCCTGCCTGATCTCATCAATTTCGAAACCTCCGGGATTGGCCCGCTCGATGATGTTGAACTCCCAGCGGGAAGCGTAGAAATGGGCGGCATTCAGGATCCTCTGGTTTAGGTTTTTCTCGTCGGGCTCGAGAAAATGAGAGCGAAAGCGCTGGCAGAACTCCCGCCCGAGGGGGGTGATTTTAGGTTTGAGCTGGAGATAAATCCATTCGTTCAGTTTTCGATAGTGAGTGGGGTGTCTTTTTATCCGGTGGAAAATCGGGGGTTTCAGATCGGTCAGGATGAGGCGTTGGAGGAATTCAAAAAATCCGCCTTCGATAATCTGAACCCAGTCGAAATCCTTTTGGCCCTCTTCGAATTTGCCCAGGACATAAGCGATGATCATTTTATGGGCCTGCTTGTCCAGCTCGACCAGCTCGACCGGGCGAATCTGGTCGTTCCAGCGTTGCATGCTGGCGGCTTCGAAAATTTTTTCGATCAGGGCCCGGGTAATCATATTTAAAAAGTCCTAAGTCCTAAGTCGGAGAAACCATCATATTTGATTTTTATTCTTCCGGGAAGGGGAGGAGGGATTGTCGTTGCGCGGGCGGGCGCAGGGTTTTCCAGGTTTTCCGGGCTTCGGGGGGAAAGCCGCCGTGGCGGCGCTGATATTCCCGGATGAATTTCATGGTCTCGGAATTGGGGTAACCGTTTCCCCGGATCGTCCCGAACTCAGGCGCGTAACGGGAACAGATTTTTTCAAGGCGAAGATCGCGCTCGTGCTTGGCGATAATGGAGGCCGCGGAAACGATCGGATATCTTTCGTCGGCCCGGTTTTCCGCCCGGAAAAAGACTTTCGGTTCCTTCGGCCAGACCCGGGAAAGGTTCGAAAAGATTTTTTCCCCGTCGAGAAAGACGGTCAAACCCTCCGAAACAACCGGGTGGAGGGAAAAAAAAGAATTTACCAGCTCCAGAGCCGTTTTGCGCTCCAGCTCGTTGATTCCCCCGGGCTTTCGGGATTGGCGAAACCGATCAATCTCGCCCGGGCTCAGGCATTTGTAAGCGACAAAGCCTTTGGCCTTCCGGGCGAGGAGTTTGATTTCCTGATGCAGCCGGCTGCGCGTGAGCGGGGAGAGGACCTTGGAGTCTTTAACCCCCAGTTCTTCCAGCAGACTGATGGAGGCCTCGGGAAGACAAACTAAAGCCAAGACCAGGGGACCAAGCAGTGCACCCCGGCCGGCCTCATCAATTCCGGCATAAAGCATTCTTTGCGTTTAGCGGTGCTTGCCGCGGCCTTTTCGTTTGACTTTCTTCTTGCGTTTTTTCTGGGCGGCTTTTTGCTGCCGGGAGGTCTTTCCCATGATTCATTCTCCTTTCAGTTTATGAGAATTAGCTATCCTATTTTTGATTTTTTCCAGCGTAAGATCAATAACCTTGGGGTTGGGATAGGAATTTCTGATTTCGGAGAAGAGTTGCAGGGCCGGTTCCAGGCTGCCGTCTTCTTCCAGCGTGGAGGCGAGTGAGAACTTTACTTCCGGGATCAGTTCGCTGGCGGGGAACCGCCGGATCAGGCTTTGATAGGTGCTGATGGCGGCCTTGAGATTTCCCAGGTAGTAATAACATTTTCCCACGTTAAAGTAGGCTTTCGCCAGCAGAGAGGGCTCGGGGTTCTGCTGAATCAGGGTTACGAATTCAACCCGGGCTTGTTCGTAATCGCTCTGGCGGAGAAAACAATCTCCGATCCGGAACCGGACCTCGCCGATGCTGGCGTCGTTCGGGAAAAGATCGACGAAGCGCTGGTAATATACCAGGGCCCGGTTGTAATCCTGGAAATGATATTGGTAAAGGTCGCCCAGCTCAAACAGGGCCCGGGAGGTGTAATCCCCGACCGGATATGAGTACACGATCCGGCGCAAATATTCCACGGCTTTTCCCGGCTGGGGCACGGTGAACTTATAAACCCGTCCCAGTTCGAGAAGGATTTCGGGAGTCCGGGGATGGGTAGGGTACTTCTGGACCATTTCCTCCGCCCGGGAATGGGCGTCCTCGTTTTTTCCCGCCAATCGGGCGGATTCATACTTCTGATAAAGAAGATCAGCCGGATTTTTCTGGCAGCTCAAGAAAAAAAATCCTGAGATAATCAAACCGAAAACCAGCGGATGATAGCTGCGGGTGAGGGCGCGAGGGGTATTTTCCCCTGGAGAAAAAGGGTGCGGAGGGAAAAGCGGGGCCACCGTCATGGATTTTCTTCGGCCGGGACCTCTTCCTCCGGTTCGGCCACCCGGGCGATGCCCACCACCCGCTCCCCGGATTCATGGGCAATCAGGCGGACCCCCTGGGTATTCCTCCCGATGACTTTGATCTCCCGGGCCCGGAGCCGGATGATCTTGCCTTGGTCGGTGATCAGCATGATCTCGTCTTCGTTCGTAATCCGGATGACCTTGACCACCGGTCCGTTCCGGGCGGAGGTTTTAATCGTGATGATGCCCTTGCCGGCCCGGCTCTGCAACCGGTATTCCGAGAGCTCGGTCCGCTTGCCGTACCCATTTTCGGTAACGGAGAGGAGGGTGGCTTCGATCTCCGTGGGTATTTCCGGGGAGATTATCTCCATGGCTACTACCGAGTCGTCGTCTTCCAGGGAAATTCCCCTCACCCCCTGTCCGGACCGGCCGATGGAACGGACTTCCTCTTCGGAAAAGCGGATGGATTTGCCCAGCCGGGTGGAAAGGAGAATTTCTTTCTGGCCATTGGTGACGTCTACCGAAACGAGCTCATCCTTGGGCTCAAGGGTAATGGCGATGATACCGCCCCGGCGGGGGTGGGAAAAATGGGTCAGCTCGGATTTTTTGATCGTGCCCTTGGCGGTCGCCATGATCACGAAGTGGTCCTCCCGGAATTCGCGGACGGGCAGGTAAGCGGTGATCTGTTCCTGGGGTTCCAGCTCCAGCAGGTTGACGATCGGTTTGCCCTTGGCCTGGCGCCCGGCCTGGGGGATTTCAAAGACCTTGAGCCAGTGGACCCGGCCCTGGTTGGTGAAAAAGAGGAGGTAGTCGTGGGTGGAGGCGACGAAAAGGTTTTCGACAAAATCCTCCTCGCGCGTTTCCATCCCGGCTTTTCCCCGCCCGCCCCGGCGCTGGGCCCGGTAAATGCTGACCGGGTTCCGCTTGATGTAGGCGAGGTGGCTGACGGTGATGACCATGTCCTCTTCCGTGATCATGTCCTCGATCCGGATCTCCTGGGGGGCGTCAATGATCTCGGTCCGGCGGTCGTCGCCGTAGCGTTCGGCGATCTGGGCCAGGTTATCCCCCACGATTTTCAGGATCAGTTTTTCGTCGGAGAGGATTTTTTTCAGGTAGGCAATCAGGGCCCGGGTTTCCTTGTGCTCGGCCATGATTTTCTCCCGCTCCATCCCGGTCAACCGGTGCAGGCGCAGGTCGAGAATGGCCTGGGCCTGGATTTCCGAGAGCGGGAGCTTCTGGGTCAGGGCGAGCTTGGCGGCCGCCGGGTTTTCCGACTTGCGGATGATTTCGATCACCAGGTCCAGCTGGTCCAGGGCGATCCGGAAACCCTCCAGGATGTGCAGACGTTCCTCGGCCCGGGCGAGCTCGAATTTGCTCCTCCGGGTGATCACCTCGCGCTGATGGATCAGGAACTGTTCCAGGAGGCTTTTCAGGGAGAGGACCGTGGGCTTTCCGTTTACGATGGCCAGGTTGATGATGCCGAAGGAAACCTGGAGGGAGGTATGCTTGAAGAGCTGGTTCAGAATGGCGCCGGCGATTTCCCCCCGCTTCAGGTCGACCACCACCCGGAGGCCTTCCCGGTCGGATTCATCGCGGATCTCGGAGATTCCCTCCACCCGTTTCGACCGGGTCAATTCCGCGATTTCCTCGAGAAGCTTGGCTTTGTTGACCTGGTAGGGGATTTCGGTAACGACAATGCTTTCCTTTTCCCCTCCGCCTTTCTTTTCAATCATGGCCCGGGCCCGGATCTGGATGATCCCGCGGCCCGTCCGGTAGGCTTCCTTGATTTGTTCGTGGCCGAGGATCAGGCCGCCGGTGGGGAAATCCGGCCCGGGGACGGATTCAATCAACTCGTCCGCGCTGATCCCGGGATTTTCGATCAGCTTCAGAGTGGCCTGGGCCACTTCCCTCAGGTTGTGGGGAGGGATGTTGGTCGCCATTCCCACCGCGATCCCGGCGGAGCCGTTCACCAGCAGGTTGGGGAAAGGCGCCGGGAGGACCGTGGGCTCCTGAAGCGTGCCGTCGTAGTTGGGGATGAAGTCCACGGTTTCCTTCTCGATGTCTTCCAGGAGCTTTTCCCCCAGGGGTGACATTCGGACTTCGGTATAGCGCATGGCCGCCGGCGGATCCCCGTCCAGGGACCCGAAGTTTCCCTGGCCGTCAACCAGGGTATAGCGCAGGGAGAAGTCCTGGGCCATCCGGACCAGGGCGTCATAAACCGCGGCGTCACCGTGGGGATGAAATTTTCCAATCACGTCGCCGACGATCCGGGCGGATTTTTTATAGGGTTTACCGGAGGTGTTGCCGAGCTCGTACATGGCGTAGAGGACCCGGCGATGAACCGGTTTCAGCCCGTCCCGGACATCCGGCAGGGCCCGGCCGACGATTACGCTCATGGCGTAATCGAGGTAGGACCGCTTCATTTCTTCTTCAATCTTGACGACGGAGTGACTGAGATCGATTTCAGGGGTTTCTGGTGCCATGGGAAATCCTCACATAAAAAAATGCCCCAGGGCCGCTTGGGGATGGGGTTTTAGGGTTGTCCGGCAAAATCATTGGTAAAAATTATCAGATTCCCGGGTTAAGATCAATAAAAAATTGACCCCGGGAAGAGAGTTTTCCCATCGGAAAAGTAAGATCAGTTTTCTCTTTCCTGGTAGGCGTCGGCCAGGTCTTCCAGAAGCTTTCGTCTCGAAGCGGGCTGGATCTTTTTCAGAGCCCGTTTGGCCAGATCGGTATAAACTTGGGCCCGAGCGCGGGTGTATTCAAAACCCTGATATTTTTCAATCAGTCCCCGGATTCTCAGAATGGTCCGGGCGGGGAGAGGGGAGGAGTTTTCCTGGGCCCGAGCCCTGATCAGGTGAAGAACCTGTTCCTTCTCTTTGGTCTGGCAACGTCTTAAAGCCTGGAGCAGGGGAAGGGTGACCTTGCCTTCATTAAGGTCACGTCCCCAGTCTTTTCCCGCGCCTCCGGGGCCGGGAAGGTAATCCAGGCAGTCATCGATCAATTGAAATGCAATTCCGAAATTCAGACCGAAGTTGTCCAGGGCCCGGATAGCTGGTTGGGGAGCCCGGGCCACCATGGCGCCGACCTTGCAGGTCGCGGAGAAAAGCAGCGCGGTTTTGCTGGTGATGATGGTCAGGTATTCGCTTTCCTGCGGGATGGAACCCCGCCGGGCCAGCTGCAGGGCCTCCCCCTCGGCCAGCCGGACGATTACCCCGGCCAGGGGCTTGAGGATTTCAATACTTCTGTTATCCACGATCAGGGATACTCCCTTGGCCAGGATAAAGTCGCCCACCAGGATACTCGCGGAGTTGCAGAAAACGGTGTGGGCGGCGGGGCGTCCGCGGCGGTTCTGGGAACAGTCAACCACATCATCATGAAGAAGGGTGGCGGAATGGAGCAACTCCACCGCCGCTCCCAGGGACAGGATCCGCTTTCCCCGGTAGCCGCAGGCCCGGGCCGAGGCGATGAGGAGGGTGGGTCGGATTCGTTTGCCCCCTCCCTGAATGAGATGGTTGGAAATCCGGGGAATGAGCTCCGCCCGGGATTGAATGGATTCCTGGATCATCCGGTCAACCTCCCGGAGCTGGGCTTGGATCGGCTTACATATTTCGGAAAGATTATTTTTCATATTTCCAGTTTAGCTCAATGGAAAAACTCGGTTTTGGCGGCGGAGGGAGGGGGAAGCTTGATTTCCCCGAACCTTTCCTCGTATTTACGAATATTCTCTTCCAGGGCCAGGAGCAGTCTCTTGGTATGAATCGGGCTGGAGATTATCCGGGATAGGACCCTTCCGCGGGGGGCCTGGGGCTGGAGAAAAATGAAATCCATGATGAACTCGGTCTGGGTGTGGTTAACCGCGGCCATGTTTATATAGGTGCCCTGGGCGAGATGCTCATCCAACTGGATTTGGATTTTCAGATCCTTTTTTTCTTCGGTCATTTTTCACCTCATTTCTTAAAATCGCGTTAAGATTAGACCCGCCTTTAAAGCCCTGTCAAGCCGAAAATAACGAAAGGTAAATCAATTGTTGATACTTCAACGGCGCCCGAGCCCCCTTTTTTTAGGTCGAGGAAGGAGGCGACGCTCAGGATCAACCCTGAACATTTTTTGGGATTATAATCAAAGAAGTCGAAAGGTTGATTTTGTTTTTTTGTGATGGTATTCTCCAAAAAATTTATTGTGGGTTTTTTCTCGAGGTCTATCGGGTTTTCAACCAGGAGGGGAAAAACATGAAAAAAACGGTAATGGCGATCCTGATGGTGGGGTTTCTGGCCGCGGGGTGCTCGTATATTCTCACCCCCACGTTCAAGCCGATTAACACCAAAGATTCGGTCAAGAAGGGGGAAGGCTTCCAACCCCTGGAACCCGGGCGCTCGTGGCTCTACACCGGGAAAGCTGGGGGCATGTTTGACTTCATCATGGCCATGCAGGTGCAGGGGAACACCGAGGACGCGGACGGGAAGATCATGTCGATCATGGGGGTCAAGACCAAGAGCATCGCGGGATACACCAACAATACCGTCTACATGGTTCAGGACGGGGACGCGGTCAAGGTCATGCGGACCGACACCCTGATCAGTCTCAGGAAGGGCTTGGGGGTTAAGGGCGGCGAGGTCGGGATTGTTTACGCGCCTCCCAAGACCGAGATCATGCAGAAGATGAAGGTCGGAGACAAGTGGACCGATACCTACGAGCAGCTCGGTAATATCGACCTGACCTATAAAACCGGGTTCAGCTTTGACAAGATCCTGCATGCGATGGATTTGGATAAGATTCAGCAGGAATCTAAGAAATCCTTCAACGAAACCAAGACCGTGCTCGCGGCCGAGAAGGTGACCGTGCCTTTCGGCACCTTTGACGCGCTCAAGGTCGAGAGCCACCCCAACGAGTCCCAGACCTTTTATTCCTGGTACGCCGAGGGTTACGGCTTGGTCAAGCAGACTGCCGTGCAGGACGGCAAAGAGGTGCTCAGCCTCACTCTCCTGGACATGGATTCGGCCACCGTGGAATCTTTCTTCGGGAAGGGCTTGGCTGATTACAAGGCGAAGTTCGAATGGATCAAAAAGATAGTGGACGAGGTTAGGAAACAGAAAATCTAGTGCCGGCTGATTGAACCGGAACAGATACGAATTCAAAGCCCCCGGCCGGGAAAGGCCGGGGGCTTTTTGTTGAGCGCGCCCAGCTCCAAAGCCTTTGGTCAATTTTTACAATCAGGACTATTACAACCCTTTTCTTTCCCGGTCAAGGAATTCCAGAATCTCGCGGCGGTACCGATTGAAATCCAAGGAGGTCCGGTCGCGGGGGTAGGCGAGATCAATCGAAAACTCGGCCCGGATCCGCCCGGGGCGGGCGGAGAACCCGATCACGGTCTGGCTCAAAAATACCGCCTCATCAATGTTATGGGTGACGAAAAGAATGGTGGGGTGTTCATCCCGGAAAAGCTTGAGCAGAAACTCCTGCATGGAGTTGCGGGTCTGGGAATCCAGGGCTCCAAAGGGTTCGTCCATCAGGATGACCAGGGGATGGGTGGGTAGGGTCCGGGCGATGGCTACCCGTTGCTGCATTCCTTCAGAAAGCTGGCGGGGCAAATGGTTCTCAAATTCGGAAAGCTCGATCTTCCGCAGAAGTTCCCGCGCCTGTTTTTTTCTCTCGGCGGG
>Ga0209777_10008412_pt1 | contig 11296 bp, 11 predicted proteins | sample FrelakmetHBP12HB_FD_187147 | JGI IMG/M metagenome (GOLD analysis project Ga0209777, IMG submission 187147) | Freshwater lake sediment microbial communities from the University of Notre Dame, USA, for methane emissions studies -HBP12 HB (SPAdes)... | ecosystem: Environmental > Aquatic >...
TATCTATGGCAACTCTGCACGGCAGACAAATTGTCCCTACCAAGTTTGGAGACTATCAGAGAGCTAGAATGGATCGGATCAGAGGACAGGCAGACTTGATCCTTGTTAAAAGGATCTTTTACCTGTGCGTTGTGGTCGAAGCCTCCGAAGAATCTCCTTATGATGCTAAAGGGGTTCTTGGTATCGATCTTGGTATCAAGAACCTGGCTGTAGATAGCGATGGAGAAGTCCATTCTGGTGAGCAGACCACCAATACCAGAGAGCAACTTGATTCCCTCAAATCCAGACTCCAATCCAAAGGCACTAAATCCGCTAAACGCCATCTTAAGAAGCTCTCTGGTAGGATGGCTCGATTCTCCAAAGACGTTAACCATTGCATTTCCAAGAAGCTTGTTACGAAAGCCAAAGGCACTCTCAGGTCTATTGCTCTTGAAGATCTCCAGGGCATTAGAGACAGAGTTACGGTTATAAAGGCACAGCGTCGCAACTTGCATACTTGGAATTTTGGGTTGCTTAGAATGTTTGTGGACTACAAAGCCAAGATTGCAGGTGTCCCTGTGGTCTTTGTAGATCCCCAAAACACTTCTAGGACTTGCCCTTCATGCAGACATATCTCGAAGGAGAATAGACCTACCAGAGACGAATTTAGATGTGAGTCTTGCGGCTTCGCTGGTGCGGCGGACTGCATCGCTGCTATGAACATAGCTTTTAGGGCTGTTGTCAGCCAGCCTATTGTGACGCGATTTTTTGTGCAGTCACAAGCCCCATCCTTTCGGGTGAGGTAGTTGACCCTACCTCAGGCAAGAGGACTCTACCATGAAAGACCGCCCTGCAGTGATATTGCTCATTGAAGACGACGAGACTCACGCCATGCTCATCACCCGCGCCTTCGAGGATGTATTGATCAGCCATGAGATTCACTGGATGAGTAGCGGAGATGAGGCTCTGGATTATCTCTTGCACAGGGGCAAGTTTGCAGACCCGAAAGATTGCCCCAGGCCGGATCTGATACTCCTGGACCTTCGGCTTCCGGTGGTAGATGGGCATGAAGTTTTGAGGGCTATAAAGGGATCTCTGGATCTAAGAGCGCTTCCTGTAGTGATATTGACCACTTCCCGAAATGATGCAGACATCGCCAAGGCGTACTCCAATTATGCCAATAGCTATTTGGTGAAGCCAATGGGCTCGGATATGTTTAGAGAGATGATGACGATCTTGGGAAATTACTGGCTCAAATGGAACGTTAATGACTGATACCATTAAAATTCTTCTAATAGAGGATAATGAGGTAGATGCATGGATGATCCTGAAGTATCTACTGGATGTCTCCCGTAAGGAGGATGGCGTTTCCGGCGCAATCTTCGATCTTGTCTGGAAAAATAGTCTTTCTTCGGGGCTTGAATTCCTGACCCAGGAAGATGTGGACGCTGTGCTCCTGGATTTGAATCTCTCCGATAGCCTTGGTTTAGAGACGTTCTCCCAAATTCATCAAAAAAAGGCTAAAATTCCCATACTGATATTAACCGGCCTAAGCGATAGAGAGCTGGCGACGAGAGCCGTTCGCGAAGGTGCACAGGATTATTTGATTAAGGGAGAATTGGATGGCAGATTGCTGGATCGTTCCATCAGATATTCCATCGAGCGCAATCGTGCGCAGGAGGCGCTGTTAGAAAGCGAGAAAAAGTACCGCCTGCTGATAAACAACGCTAACGAGTCAATCATCGTTGCGCAAGACGGCCTGCTCAAGTTTGTCAATCCCATGACGCTTGAATTGCTGGAAGGGTATTCTGAGCAGGATCTCATTGATAGACCATTTCCTGAATTCATTCACCCGGATGATCGGAGCCATGTGGTTGAAAATTACCGGCGACGGGTCGCAAACGAAGCTGCACTGCCCCGCTATGCCTTCCGAGTGGTTACCCGAGCTGGCATTGTCAAATGGGTGGAAATCAATGCTACATTGATTGAATGGCAAGGCAAACCAGCCTCTTTGAATTTCCTCACAGACATCACCGAAAGCAAGCGCGCCGAGGAGGCGCTGGCATTCACCTATATCATCCTTCGCACACAACAGGAGTTATCCATCGATGGAATACTTGTGGTGGATGAAAATGGTAAAATATTATCCTACAATCAACGTTTTGTCGATATGTGGGATATTCCTCCCGACGTATTAGAATCACAATCCGATGAGCGTGCGCTACAGTCGGTAATGGTTAAACTGGCTCGTCCCGAAGAATTCATGCAGAGGGTGTTGCACCTCTACATAGTCAAGGATGAAATAAGCAGTGATGAGGTCGCTTTGAAAGACGGCAGGTCGTTCGACCGCTACTCGGCCCCGATGCTTGGTGCTAGTGGAAAATATTATGGCAGGGTGTGGTATTTCCGAGATATCACCGAGCATAAGCAGGCCGAGGAGGTCAGAGAACGTTTGGTAACAGAACTTGAATCCAAAAACACAGAGATGGAGAGGTTCATTTACACGGTCTCCCATGACCTGCAGTCCCCCCTGGTCACGATAAATGGCTTTGTGGGCTTCCTACAGTCTGACCTGGCCAAGGGCAACTCTGAGCGTGTCAAGGTAGATCTAAAGATGATCAGCTCTGCCATTTCCAAGATGGAAAATCTTCTTACGGACACCCTGGAGCTTTCCCGCATAGGCAGGATCGCCAATCCTCCCGAGGTAGTTCCCTTCACAGAGATTGTCCAGGAAGCGTTGGGTCTGATCAATGAGAAAATAATGGTACGGGGTGTACTGATGACGATCGAACCCGATCTTCCATCGGTCAATGTGGACCGCATGAGGATAGTCGAGGTTCTTACAAACCTGATAGAGAATAGCATAAAATACATGGGGAGCCAGCCGCAGCCAAATATAGAAGTCGGATGCAGACAAGATGGTGAAGAAACGGTATTTTTCGTAAAAGATAACGGCATAGGAATAGATCCCAGCCAGCATGACAAAGTCTTTGAACTCTTCTATAAGTTAGATAAGAAGAGTGAGGGATCAGGGGCAGGTCTTGCCATAATTAAGAGGATTATCGAGGTCCATGGAGGACGCATTTGGATAGAGTCAAAGCTAGGAAAGGGTTGCACTGTCTGTTTTACTTTGGCAGAGCCCAAATGAAGATACATTGGTCAATTACATTTAACAGAAAGGAGGAAAGTTATGCAATCATCTGTTGGCAAAAAGAATATCAAACAGATTCTGCTGGTAGAGGATGAAGAGGCTCACGCTCTGCTGGTTCGAAGGATCTTTGAGGAGAATGATGTGGACTGGAAAATTGATCGTGCCGAAACGATCGGGGAGGCAAAAAGGTGGATAAATGAGCACACTGGCCAGGAGTTTCTAGTGATCTCAGATTATCGTCTCCCTGACGGCACAGGGCTGGACCTGACCGGTGGAGCAGGGTGCTCTATGGAGATGAAGTTTCCATTCATAATCATAACCGGAGTAGGATCTGAGAGGCTGGCGGTCCAGTCTCTAAAATCAGGGGCTATGGATTATGTGGTGAAAGGAGAAGATCTGCATCAGCTTCCCCAGGTTGCAAAAAGTGTCTTGCTGGAATGGAACAAGATCAATGAACGCAGGAACGCCGAGAGAGATCTGCGCGAGTATATCAATGACCTGGAAAAGTCCTGTGCCAATCCAGATGAGTTCCTGAATAAGATTGCCCAATATCTGGAGACTTCTCTCACCTATGATCGAGATTCCAACAAGCAGCTTATTGAGAACTTCAGGGAAAAAGCGTCCAGCGGAGGGCGTGATGGCGCAACAAAAGCCAAAGGTATGCGTCCCGGCATGGGCAATGCCTTGGACCTGCTCTCCAAAGAGGGCCTAGGTGGCGCCATGATGATTGTAGATCTGGAACTAGGCAAGAACTCCAACAGCTGGGAGGCCTTGTCCGCCAAGGCCGACATTTTCTATCTCCAGGAGAGATACTTTGAATCGCTTGATGCCTGCAATAAAGCCTTGCAGATCAATTTGCAAAACGCACTGGTCTGGAATACCAAAGGCAATGTGCTTTATAGGCTCGACAGATACGACCAGGCCATAGAATGCTATAACAAAGCCATTGAGATCTCGCCTCTATTTCCCAGATCATGGTATAACAAGAAGCTTGCCCTGGAGTTGCAGCTTAAGAAGTCAATGAAAAGGATGTCTGTAAGAGCACCCTTAAAGGATAGCGCGTCCAGAGGTGATAAGGGCCCCAAAGAGGGCGACCATTCCGGCGATGATAAGGGCGACGGATCACTTCGAGCGACCATAGGCCGCGTAAAGTGATGCGAATTTCACCCTACCTTCATCTCCTTCTCCAGCCTGCGTGCCGTGTCGCGGAGCGAAATCGCCCTCTCGAACTCCAACAGCTCCGCTGCGGCGCGCATCTGTGCCTCCAGCTCGATGATAACATTGGGAATATCGGATTTGGGAATATGCCTGGTGTCGGTGATCTCCACCACCTTTTCTCGGATGGGCTTTTTGATGGTCTGGGGCACCAGGCCATGCTCCTGGTTGTAGGCCATCTGCATCGCCCGGCGCTTCTCTGTCTTCTCCATCGCGGCGCAAATAGATCCGGTCATCCTGTCTGCGTAAAGAACCACGCGGGAGTTGGCGTTCCGGGAGGCCCGGCCAATGGTCTGAATGAGGCTCTTCTCGTCCCGCAGGAAGCCCTCTTTGTCTGCATCTAAAATACCGATGAAGCCCACCTCAGGGATGTCCAGCCCCTCCCGGAGCAGGTTGATGCCCACCAGCACATCAAATTTTCCTAGCCGCAGCTCGCGGATGATCTCCGTCCTCTCCAAAGTGTCGATGTCGGAGTGCAGGTAGCGAGCGCGGATCTCGTTTTGAGCCAAAAAGTCCGTGAGCTCCTCGGCCAGGCGCTTGGTAAGGGTGGTAACCAGCGCCCGGTCGCCCTTCTCCACCACGAGGTGAATCTCTGTCATCACATCTCGCACCTGGCCCTCGATAGGCCGGATTTCCACCAGAGGATCGAGCAGGCCCGTGGGCCGGATGATCTGCTCCACCGGCTTGGGGCATAGCTCCAGCTCGTAAGCCCCGGGCGTCGCAGACACGAAGATCACATTTCTCATGTGCTGCTCGAACTCCTCAAAGCGCAGGGGCCGGTTGTCGTAGCTGCTAGGCAGCCGGAAGCCGTAATCTACCAGGCTCTTCTTTCGGGAGCGATCGCCCTTGTACATGGCTCTTAGTTGGGGCAGGGTCTGGTGGCTCTCATCGATGACCAGCAGGAAATCATCTGGAAAATAGTCGATAAGGCAGTAGGGCGCTTGCCCCGCACGGCGACGGTCGAAATGACGGGAATAGTTCTCGATGCCCTTGCAACTGCCCGTCTCCGAGATCATCTCCATATCGTGCAGCGTGCGCTGCCGGAGTCGGTGAGCCTCGATCATGCCCAGTTGTGGCAACTGCCCCTCCAGCTCAGCCATAATGGTCTCTATGGCTGCCTTCTGCTCCTCTTCCGGGATCACATAATGCCGGGCCGGGTAAATGAAGAAGTAGTTCATGTCCTCGATGAAAAGGCCGGTCTGCCGGTCAACCTCGGAGATCCTCTCCACCTCATCCCCAAATAGCTCAATTCGAATGATGTTGTTGAAATAGCCGGGGACCAGATCGATAGTGTCGCCCTTCGACCGGAAGCGACCGGGGGAAAGGTCCAGGTCGTTTCTCTCAAAGAGAATGTCTACCAGACGTCCCAGGATCTCCCTTCTGGATATTCGCTCTCCCACCTTGACCTCAAAGCCCATCTTCTGAAAGTTCTCGGGGTTGCCCAGGCCATAGATGCAGGAGACGGATGCCACGACAATGACGTCGCTTCGGGAGAGCAGGGAGGCGGTAGCCGCTAGCCTCATCTGTTCGATTTTGGGGTTGATATGAGAGTCCTTCTCGATGTACTGGTCCTTGGAAGGGATGTAGGACTCCGGCTGATAGTAGTCATAATAGGAGACGAAGTACTCCACCCGGTTTTCCGGGAAGAACTCCTTAAACTCGTTATAAAGCTGAGCAGCTAAGGTCTTGTTGTGGGCAATGACCAAAGTGGGCCGCTGCAGCTTTTCGATGACATTGGCCACGGTGTAGGTCTTGCCCGAGCCCGTGACGCCCAGGAGGGTCTGGAAATTACCGCCTGCGGCAGCCCGCTCGCCCGCTCGCTCGCTCGCCCGCTCTTCCGATTGCAGACCGGATATGAGCTGTTCGATGGCCTCTGGCTGGGAGCCGGTGGGCAGAAAGGCAGAGACCAGATGAAACTTCTGAGAGGGGTGTGTCGTCATGTGAAGTGATGACAATTAGAATATATGATGTTAAGAGCTTTTTGCTTCCACCTATTGCTGCGGTCTGACCATCAAAAAGCCCTAATATTCCTAGAGCCAAGAAAGGCTGATGGACCAACCGGCAGAGATTTTTCTCCTCACCGTTGAGGAGCTGATGCAGCAATACAATCCCGTAAAGCCGCAAATTGAGGCCAGACTCATGGATTTCCGGCATATCTGGGAGACAGCCTCCGATGAAGAGCTTTTCTTGGAGCTGGTCTTCTGCCTGCTCACGCCCCAGTCCAAAGCCAAGACCTGTTGGAAGGCGGTAGAGCGACTGGAGCAAAAGTGCCTGATAGCCGAGGCCTTGCCAGCACAAATTTCCCAGGAGCTAGGGGGTGTCAGGTTCCACCAGCGAAAGGGGGAGTATATCTGCCTGGCAAGGAACATGTTCAGCACCGGATCTCTAAGAGCCACGCTGGCCGAATTTGCCAACGCGACGGCGGCCCGGGAATGGCTGGTGGAAAATGTCAAGGGTCTCGGATACAAGGAAGCCAGCCATTTCCTCCGAAACATTGGCCTAGGCGAGAATCTAGCCATCTTAGACCGGCATATTCTCAAGAATCTGGCCCTTCTCGGCGTGATAAAAGAGGTTCCTACTTCTCTCACGAGAAGGATCTACATGGAGATCGAGAGAAAGATGACTGCCTTTTCCAAAGAAGCGAATATTCCCATGGGCCAACTTGACCTTCTTCTCTGGTATAGGGAGGCAGGAGAGGTTTTCAAGTAATTGATTTGCACATATGATATGCAATCGTCTATTAATATAGCCCGAGACATTTTCCTTTTGGAGATTTCGTCGATGGGAATGTCTTTCGATAAGGTAGAAGGAAAAGATGCTTTCAAAAAAGCATTACGTTTATTGTCCTCGGAAGGAATCGACGGCGCCTTGATGGTAGTTGAACGGGAGCTGGAAAACGATCCGCAGAACTGGGAAGCATGGTCTGCAAAGGCAGAAATTCTTTACTTTCAAAAGAGTCATGATCTAAGTATGCAGTGTTGTGAGAGGTCCATTAGCCTCAATCCGGATAATGCACTTGCATTCAATATAAAAGGTAATATTTTATATAAGCTTGGAAAATATAAAGAGGCTATCGAATGCTACAATCGGGCCATAGAAATTGAGCCTCTATTCGTGAGGGCATGGTACAACAAAAAAATGGCATCTGAACTAGAGCTCAAGAAATCGAGGCCAAGAGTTCATTATCTGGCATCTCACGAAGATAAACGTTAGAACTATTTAATATATAGGACCAAGAATGTTTATCCCATTATCATTGATGGTAAGCTGATGCTTTTCCATGGCGTGTTTGGTGGCTCTCATCTTCAAGATCTGAATGTATCTCTTCACGCCGCCTTTCCCTTCAATCATGCCAAGCTCAATTGTTCCGTCCGCCAGGAAGTGCTCAATTTGATGGAATTGGGAGAATTGTCCTGAGATTCTCGACTGGGCAGACTCCATAATCAAAAAAGAGGTAAGATCTTCATCACGAAGATGCGAAAAGAAATTATAAATTTTATTCCTCATATTGCCATTCTCAGAGATGGAATAGAGGGCATTGAGAGAATCAAGCGCAAATAGCGTCAGATTGTTATACTTTTCTTTGTAAGAATCTATAACTTCCTCTGTAGTCTTAATGAGATCCAGTTCACTGTCCATCCATTCCAGTCGCATATCCCGGTAATCGAATATATGCAAACCACCCTCTTCTTTAATCCCCAGACTATTCATATTTCTTAGGTGGCTCTCAACATTTTGCTCTAAAGTGACATAGAGGCCATGTTCATCATGGGCTGCGATATAATTTGTCATCATGCTGAATACCAGGCCCGATTTCAGAGTACCTTCCGCACCGGTCACAAGGATCACTGAACCCTTCGGGATTTCATCAAAAAGAATTTTATCCAGGCCGTTGATGGTGTTCTTCAGCATAATGCTCATCTCTTGAGTAATAAAGATACCTGCTCCAGGGCTTTGGCAAAATCCTCGACATCTTTTTCAGCGACTTTTCTGCCACTGAGTGTGAGGCTATATTTTTTGCTTCTCATATCACCCTTGCTGTATTCGGCATGGAGCAACCCTTCACCCTCAAGTGTATATAAAACCGGATAAACCGTTCCCTGGCTGAGAAAAACATCGCACCTTGAGAATATTTCCTTTATAAGGTCATAGCCGCACATTTGCTTCTCTAGGAGGGAAGACATCATGAAAACTTCTCGATTCGTCTTGATGATTCTATCAACGAACTTTTTGCAATTATCCTCCGAGAATTCACAGAGGTCAGCGACATTCTCGACCGATGTCTTCATGACTAAGGATTTCCCCAATGGCATATACCAGTACAAACTATAAGAATATTTTCGTCCACTTACACTCTAGCTTTCGTCCTCATCCGAGTATTGCCGTAGCTCGAACATGTTTCGTTCCATCAATGCCAGTTCTTTCTTCTCGATCGCCGCGGGGTCTACCGGCAAGATTAGAATGGCCCTTTGCAATATTATCCATTCTTGTATATCTCTCAGAAGCCTCAGTACAGGTGCTGAGCCATTTTCGAATATCAGATGCTCTATTCCGTCAAGAAGAATTACCGGGTTTTTGCTCTGCTTTAAGAATTTGATGGTTATATCAGCTATTACCTCCAGAGCTGTTGGGTTGATGCTCTGGGGCCCATGATTGCTTATCCAGAAAATGGGAGTGGTCTGCAAAGCGTACCTCAGGCGGATATCCTGGGGCGAATGCATAGTAAAGCATAATCCTTGGGCCCTAGAATGCTTGCATACTTTACAGGTGCAGGGCAACTCGCATCTTTCACAACCGATGCTCTCGCAGGGGAAAGAATCGAGATACTCACAATCGTTGCATCTTCCCTTTACCAAAGAAACAAAGAGCTCAAAGCTAAACTCTGCCTTGTGCTCCTTGACCAGGTAGCTGGAGCCTTTCGTCAAATTACGGCTTACATGGCTATTTAGAGGTTCAGTCGTCGGCACAACGGCAGGCGCTATCTTTAGCCTGGCGAGAATATTTTTAATCATAATTTTTTAGGCAATGTGAAAATGAATGTGCTTCCCATGCCAATCTCGCTCGCCACCCAGATGCGACCTTCATGGGCCTCAATTATTCCCTTGGCTATAGCCAGGCCAAGACCCATACGACCTGATTCTCTGGTCAGCGAGCTGCCGCTGCCCGTATAGAATTTTTCAAAGATTCTATGTTGATCCTTCTTGGCAACTCCAATACCATTATCTATTATCGATACACAGACATCCTCCGGCTCATCGGTGATTATTACTTCTATTTTTCCTTTTTCAGGAGTATATTTGATGGCATTGGTGAGAAGGTTATTGAAGACCTGCTTGATCCTCCGGCCGTCCCCCTCTACATCAGAGTGTGAGCCCTCTATGGTCAAAGACATGGACTGCTCTTTTAGACCCGCCAGCCGGCTTAAATCATCGATAGCCTTTCTGGCAATATCATCGACCCAGATTGGATATTTATTAATTTTGAGAGCCTTTGACTCCAATCGGGATACATCTAGCATATCTTCTACCAGTCGAATCATATGTTCTATCTGTGAACTTATGATCTCTATCTTTTCCCGCTGAACGCTGCTCAGTTCGCCTAGCATTCCCCCCTCGAACATCTCAATGTAGCTGTTGATCACCGTTATCGGAGTTCTTAGCTCATGAGAGGCGGTGGAGATGAACTCCGATTTAATTGCGTCATTCTCTTTCAGCTCGGCAAAAGCATTCTCCAGCTTGACATAGGACTCGCGAAGTTCCTCTTCCAGACGGGTAAGCTCGGTGATGTTCTCCATGAAGATTACAACCTTGCTTATGCTCTCCTCATCCTCCTTTAATGGATATATTTTATAGAAATAGAACATGCCTCCCGGATATCTGATCTGATCTCCATCAAAGGGAACGCCTGTGAGGAACACCTCTCTAATTTTATCGATAATACCCGTTTTTTCTATGAGCATGGGCGGAATTACTCGGGACAGTCTCTCTCCTAAAACATCCCTCTCTCGCTTCGCGACCGATTTAGCATAATAATTCCTATTGGCGTAGAGCACCTCCAGGCTCCTATTTACGACTATAATGGTGCTAGGGATAGCCTCAATTATTTCTTCCTGATATCCCCTTACCGATTCAATTCCTTTCATTCTGCCACCAGTGAGTTGATCGAGCTTAATAGCTCTTTTATTTTGAAGGGCTTTATAATAAATTTCTTGGCACCGGCTAAAAGGCATTCGTTATCAAGGCCGCTCTTTCCCACGGCAGAGATGACAATTATCTTCGCGGATGGGTCCATTTCCAGTATTTTCTTTGTGGCACTGATGCCGTCTAGCTTTGGCATCAAGATATCCATTAGAACGACATCCGGCATAACCTCTGTGTATCTGGCCAGGCCTTCTTCGCCGTTTTCGGCCACGTATACCTCGCATCCATAGGCCTCCAGTATGTCCCGAAACGCCCTAAGCATTTCCGGGGCGTCATCAATGATTAGTAGTTTCATATTTACCTCTGGACCATGAAATCTCTTTAAGCTGTTTGATCTAATGATATTCTAAAGCTTATAGCTTGTTAACTCTCAATTTTTGAAACAAATTCAGAACAACATTTGAGACTAAGTATAGAAGATGAAAGACTATTTAGATCCAACCGTACTCTCTATGGTATTGTACGAATGTATCTGAGAAAAAATTCGTACAGAAGAGCTCAGCCAAAGGAGAGTGTCAGACACAGAGGACAGGAGGTAGGGATTGAGAAGGCCTCCTCTAATTCACTTCCTGTCCTGTGCATACATAATTAATATAAAATAATAATCCTCGAGATTGCTCAGGATAAATCAGATAGGAGGAGAGAAAAATGGTAACCGCTACACCGGACGCATCAAGTCTTGCCGAGGTTCTGGATAGGATTCTTGACAAGGGTATCGTAGTAGATGTTTGGGCCAGGATCAGCCTGGTTG
>Ga0209777_10008413_pt1 | contig 11296 bp, 7 predicted proteins | sample FrelakmetHBP12HB_FD_187147 | JGI IMG/M metagenome (GOLD analysis project Ga0209777, IMG submission 187147) | Freshwater lake sediment microbial communities from the University of Notre Dame, USA, for methane emissions studies -HBP12 HB (SPAdes)... | ecosystem: Environmental > Aquatic >...
ATCTCTGCGGGGAAGACGTCTGGCGGCCGGGCTTCGAGGCGCCCGGTCAGGTAATCGACGAGTCGCCCCATGATGGCGGGGAAGGCCCGCGACCGGGCGATGTTGCCGCGGTCGAGCTCCAGGCCGAACGCCAGCAGCATGACGTGTCCTTGCTCCAGGTTGCGCTCGATGGCCAGGGGCGTTCCGTCGGTGGCGCGGAAGACGACGCGCGCGGCATCCTGCGGGCTGCGGATCTCGCGGACCGTCGCGAAACGGACCACCGACAGGTCGCCCTGCAACCGGTCGCGGAACGGCGCCAGGACGGCGTGACGCGTGGCGTCCGGATCGATCCCCGCCGGCGGGTTGAGCGGCCGGTCGTTGCCGATCTGGGCCGGGGCGAGCGCCGGGCGCTGGTTCACGCCGGAGGCCATCGTCTTATTGAACCGCAACGGGTTGCAGGCCGCCGAGCAGACCATCAGGATCGACTTGCCCTGGCGGACGAACGTGTCGAGGTCCTGCAAGACCTTCTCCGGCAGGGCACTGGTGTCGTAGAGGACCACCAGGTCGTACTTGCTGAGCGGCTGGGCGGCCAGGGCCTCGGCCGTGACCATCGTCACGTCGATGCCGCTGGTGTAGCCGGAGCCGAGCTCGCGGCCGGGGTTGAGCACGTAGCGAAGAATGGTGGCGCCGTCGATCGGCTCCTCGATGCCGGTGGCCTTCTCGCCGGCGCGGCCGGCGTCCTGGCCCAGGCGCTCAAGGCCGCCGGATTCCGGGCCGGCCTTCTCCTCCGACGCGCGGACGACGAGGACCCGCCGCACGTCGGCGATATTGACGGGCACGAGGAATCGGTCGTCCAGGGGCAGGGCGTCGTGCTCCTGGAGCGCGACTTCGCCGAAGGTCCGCTGGGCGCGGTTCGTGCGGGCCGTCATGTCAACATACGCCTCGGCGCCCGCGTCGAGCGGCACGGAGCGGACCTGCGGGTCGACCTGGCCGCCGATGGAGAGGCGCAAGGCCGGGGCCTTCGCCGTGCGGCCGCCGTTGGCCACGTGCGCGATCACGTGGACGTCGTCGCCGGGGCGCACTTCCTGCCCGCGCAGGTGTGCGTCCAGGAGGGCGACGTTCTCCGACGCCTCGCCCGCGACGTCCAGGAATACGATCTCCAGGCGGTCTCCCAGGTCCCGTCGCGCCTGCTCGATGGCGCCGAGGTCCCACTGGTCGCGGGCCTCGAAGGCCGACGCGCGCAGGTCCGTGAGGACGACGACCTGCGACCGGACCTCGCGCCGCCCGCGCAGCATCTCGCAGGCGCGGGCCACGGCGCGAACCAGGCCGGGGCCCGTGCCGTCGGAGGCCTGGATCGAGTCGAGCCCCGCCAGGACGGCGGCGGGGTCCTGCTCGAGCGGCCGGATGAGCTGCGTCGTGTCGCCCGCCGACAGGAGCGCGCAGCGAGCCGGCGCCCGCACTTCCCGGACCAGTTCCTGCGCTCGGCGACGGCCGAGTTCCAGCAGCGTCGTCGTGCCGCCGCGTTCGGCGTCCTTCGTCTCCATCCGCATGCTGGCCGAGGCGTCCAGAACGACCGCCAGGTTCCGCGGCGCCGGCTCCGACGACAGGGCAGGGGAGAACAGCCGCGCCATCGCCAGGACCGGAAGCGCGAGCACCAGCAGCCGCAGCAGGAGCTGGCCGCGGTCGATCAGGCGCCACGCGAAGACGTTCGTCCGGCGCTCGTACCGGAGCAGCCGCACGGTCGGGAAGTCCTGGACCGGGAACCGGTGGCGGGCGATCAGGTGAAGGATCACCGGGACGGCCAGGGCCGCGGCGCCGGCGAGCATGAGGGGCGCGAGGAGGCTCATCCGCGGTGCCTCCGGTACTGAAGGTAGTCGTGCAGGACGATCTCGATAGGCATAGCCGTGTCGATGAATCGGTAGTCGGCGCCGCAGGCGACCGAGCCGTCGCGGATGGCGTCGCGGAACGCGCCGAGGCGGGCCGTGTACTCGCGGCGCTGACGCAGCGGGTCGCACATGATCTCGGCGCCCGTTTCGAGGTCGCGGAAACTCGTCAGCGAGCGGAACGGGAAATCGACCTCGTCGCGGTCGAGGAGCTGGAGGACGATGACCTCGTGCCCGCGGGCCGCCAGGTGCCGCACGCCGTCGAGGACCCGGGCCGGGTCGCCGTGGCAGTCGCTGACGAGGATGAAGATGCCGCGGCGCCGCAGCCGCAGCGCCACCTTCTTGAGCACGTTCTCGAGGTCCGTCTCGCCCTGCGGCCGGAGCGTCTGGAGCCGTGCGAGGAGCGAGAACAGGTGCCGGCTGCCCTGCCGCGGCGACAGGAACTCCGCCACGTCCGTCGTGAAGGTCACGAGGCCCGGGCTGTCCTGCTGCTTGCTGACGAGGTAGCTGAGGGACGCCACGAGGGTGCTCGCGTACTCCATCTTCGTGAGCCGCCGCGGGTCCTGCGGCCGGTAGCTCATCGAGCCGCTGGCGTCGAGCAGGCACACGACATTCATATTCGATTCCATCACGAAGCGCCGGACGAAGTACCGCTCCGTCCGGGCCAGCATCTTCCAGTCGATGATGCGCGGCTCGTCGCCGGGAACGTACTCGCGGTAGTCCTTGAACTCGACGCTGTATCCGTAGAAGCGGCAGCGATGCTGCGACGCGTAGAGGCCCTCGATGAGGAGCCGCGCCCTGAGCTCGATCGACCGGATCGAGCGAAGGACCTCGGGGTCGAGGAATTTCATGGGCCCGTCGATGGGCATGGCGGCTACCCTGTCAGGACACGCTCTCGGGAACCTCCCGAAGCAGCCGGTCGACGATGCCGGCCGCGTCGATCCCGTCGGCCACGGCCGTGAAGTTCGTGACGAGGCGGTGGCGGAGGACCGCCTGGGCGACGAAGCGGACGTCCTCGGCGGTGGCTTGGAGGCTGCCGCGCAGGAGCGCGCGGCTCTTGGCGCCGAGGCTCAGGTACTGGCCGGCGCGCGGGCCGCAGCCCCAGTCGAGGTACTTGCGCGTGACCTCCGGCGCCGTCTCCTTGTTCGTATGGGTCGCGCTCACGAGCCGCACGATATATTCAAGTACATGATCGCTGATCGGGATCATCCGCACCGCCTGCCGCAGCCGCAGCACGGCCGGGCCGTCGAGGACGGGCCGAGGCGTCTCGAAGCCGCCGGCCGTCGTGGTCTTGATGATCTCCTTCAAGTCGGCGTCGCCCGGGTAGTCGACCCAGAGGTTGAACATGAAGCGGTCGAGCTGGGCCTCGGGCAGCGGATACGTCCCTTCCTGCTCGATTGGGTTCTGCGTGGCCATGACCATGAAGGGCTCGTCGAGGGGATACGTCTTCTTGCCGACCGTCACGTGCTTTTCCTGCATGGCCTCCAGGAGCGCCGCCTGGGTCTTCGGCGGCGTGCGGTTGATCTCGTCGGCGAGGATCAGGTTGGCGAAGACGGGGCCCTGGACGAAGACGAACTCCTTGCGGCCCGTCGCGTGGTCCTCCTCGAGGATCTCCGTCCCCGTGATGTCCGAGGGCATCATGTCGGGCGTGAACTGGATGCGCTTGAAGCCCATCGACAGCGTCTGGGCCAGCGTGCTCACGAGGAGGGTCTTCGCCAGGCCCGGCACGCCGACGAGGAGCACGTGGCCGCCCGCGAACATCGCCACGAGGACCTTCTCGACGAGGTCCTGCTGGCCGATGATGACCTTGCGGATCTCCAGGAGGATCCTGTCCCTCGCCTCGTGCGCCTCCTCCACGAGCTTCAGGTCCACGTGGTCGTTCGTCGTCGGGGTCTGTGCCATTCGCTCATCCTTTGGCCTGTGAGAGCTTGTTGCATCGCCTCAGCCGAAGGGGTCAGGAGCCTTAAGGCGTAGGGCTCCTGACCCCCTCGCCGGGGTCCGCGCAGTCTGCGAGCCCCCGTCCTGTCTAACACCCGAGCGGGCGATGGCAGCACGTTCATTTTTGGCCTTCATGCCGTTATCGCAATCGTCAATTCGAACGGCAAGGGGTCAGGAGCCCTATCCGTCAGGCTCCTGACCCCTTCTCCGGCGGCATGGTATGCTGCGCAGATTGGCCCGTGGCGGGTCGAACGTCAAAGGGGTCAGGAGCCTTACAGATAGGGCTCCTGACCCCTTCCGGCCGTCCACCCGTGCCACACACGGCATCCCTGGCGGGCAACCTCAGCTTCCCTCGCGCCGGCCGCGCAAGCTGTTGCGGTCGAACCGGGCAGCGGCGATCTTGATGTCCTCGGCCGTCTGGCGAGCCCGCAGTTCCACCCGGTGGCCCGTCTTGTGGGCCCACTGCCGCGTGACTTCCACGTAATCGGCCAGGCGGCGCCGGCATTCCCGCGCGGCATGGAAGCCCCATAGCTTGATGGCCAGGCTCAGGAAGTCGGCCCGGAGGAGCCGCCGCAGGGCCGGGCCGAGCGAGTAGAACCGGCAGAACGCCCGCAGGGTCTCGACCTGAAGCTCGAAGGTGCTCAGGTTCTTCGGCTGGAAGACCACGTGGTGCGCGTCGTAGAGGCTCCAGTCGCGCGACAGGAGGCGCCCCTGGCGGTCCATCTCGTCGAAGACCAGCGTGCCCGGCAGCGGCACGAGGATCATGAACTGGGCGCTCTCGATGTGGTGCGACCGGGCGAACCGGACCGTCTCGCGGAACGTCTCGCGGGTGTCCTGGTCGCCGCCGAAGATGAACATGCCGTGGATCCGGATGTGCCGGTCGTGGAACTCGCGGATGGCGAACTCCATCTGTTCGACCGACTGGCGCTTGTCGTAGCACTTCAGCGCGGTCGGGCTGACCGACTCGAAGCCGATGTAGACGTAGTAACAGCCCGACCGGGCCATCAGGTCCAGGAGTTCGGGGTCCTTGGCGGCGTCGCACCGGATCTGGGCGGTCCAGCGGATGCCGAGGTTCTCGCGGATCATCGCGCGGCACAGCTCCTTGGCCCGCTCGCGGTTGGCCGTGAAATTGTCGTCGTAAATAAAAACCCATCGGTTGCGCAGCGTCCGCAACTGGGCCATCACGTTCTCGGTGCTGCGGAACCGGTAGGCGCGCCCGAACATCTTCGTGACCGAGCAGAACGTGCAGTCGAACGGGCAGCCGCGCGACGTCTGGACGGGAACGATCTTGCCGCCCCTGGCGCCGCCGTCGAACCCGACGATCAGCGAGAGGTCGGGCGTCGGCAGCGAGTCCACGTCCGGGCAGTCCGGGCAGGACGGATTATGGACCACCCGGCCGGCGACGTGGTGCGACAGGGACGGAAACGTCTCGAGGCCCCCCCCCGACTCGATGCACCGGACGAGGTCCACGATCTGGTCGTCGGCCTCGCCGCGGAACACGTAGTCGCAGTGCTGGAGGGCCTCGTCCGGCAGGAACGTCACGTGCGGGCCGCCCATGACCACGGGGATTCCCTCGCGACGGGCCGCGCGGGCGAATTCGTAGGCCCGCGGCGCCGTGGAGGTGATGGTCGAGATGCCCACGAGGTCGGCCGAGAAGAGCACTGCGTAATCGACCGGCGCCACGTCTTCCACGAAGACCTTGACCTCGTAGCCCGCTTCTTTCAGGCGCGTGGCCAGGACGACCGTGCCCAGGCGCGGCAGCTTCCAGCGGCTGAAGACATGGCGCTCGGGGGACTTCGGTTCGATGAAGACGATCCTCTTGATCATGAGTCCTGACCCTTCATTCCGCCTGGTTGTGCCGCCCCCACGAACGTCAACACCTCCCAGAAACGGCTACCGCCTCCATGATAACCGAAACTCGCCTTTCTCCAGCATCTTTCGTAGAAAGATTCGGCGGGCGCGCCCGGCGGGCCTGCGCGCCGCCGCTGCACGAACAGACGCCGCGAGGGTCTGGGTGGGGCGTCGACAAGTTCCTTTTCCGCGGCGACACGAGCCGTCGCGGCGGACCGCCTGGGGCACAGTGGCAATCCTCTAACCAAACGTAAGGCATTGAACCGCAAAGAACGCAAAGAGCGCAAAGGACTTCGACGGCTGGAAACGGCCAGAACCGAAAGCCATTGACACCCCCCGCCGGGCCGGGTACACAGGACCGCCGTGCGCGGTCGAGGGGCCGCCACCCAACGGTTTCAGGATTCCGGAATTCACGAACGGAGAAGACGAATGGCACGCCTGGCGAAGGTGAAGTACCACGTCCTGCGCGACACGAAAAAGAGCCTCGTCATCGACGACCTGGCCCTGGCCACCCCCGAAAAGAATGCCGATGTGTTCGAGAACCGCATCGCCTTCACCTGCCTCCTGACGCATCCCGACGGCAAGGTCTATTGCGGCATCACGGCGATGAACGGCGACATCTTCCATCGCTTCGACCCGGCCACCGAGACGTTCGAGGGCCTCGGGTACCCGTCGGTCGGCGAGCCGTTCGAGGTGAAGATCCACCGGTCGCTGGAGCTGGCGGCCGACGGCACGATCTTCGGCGCCTCGGCCTGCCTCTACACGATCGACCAGCGGCTCCTGACCACCGGCGGCGCGATCTTCCGGTTCCATCCGCGCGACGGAAAGATCCGCAAACTCGCCGTCCCGTGCCCGCGCGACTACATCCAGACGATCACCCTGGACGAGCGCCGCGGGCTCATCTACGGCATGACCTGCCCGGTCCTCAAGTTCTTCGTCTACGACCTCGCGACCGGGAAGGTCGAGGACAACGACTACATGGGCTCCATCACGCACCTCGGGGCCCTCGACGACGACGGCTGCTACTGGGGCACCTGGGACGCCGTGAAGCATTACCTCTTCAAGTACGACCCGGCGGCCCGGAAGATAGTGTATTTCCATCACTCCATCCCGGAAGGGGCGAAGCACTCGAATATCATGTATCCCGGCGCCGGGCCCGTCGACACGATGCTGAACGGCGGCGATGGCTTCCTCTATATCGGGACGTGCGGCGGCAGCCTCGTGCGCCTGGACCCGCGGACCGCGGAGGCGACGTACCTCGGCCGGCCCGCCTGCACGCGCCGGATGCCGGGCCTCCACCTCTGGCACGACTCGCTCCTCATCGGGGCCGGCGGCGACGAAGAGGGCGGGTACGTCTTTACCTATGACCGCAAGACCGGTGCCGTCCAGAACCTCGGCCCGATCGTCGCGGCCGACGGCAAGAAGCTCTACCGCGTCCACGACCTCTGCATCACGGCCGACGGCAGGAAGGCGTTCGTCGCCGAGACGGACGTGCCGAACCGGTCGGGGTACCTGTGGCAGGTGGACCTGGAATTCTAGGCCCGGCCACCCCATTTAGCCGGCGAGCTTGCTCGCCGCGCGCCTCTTGCCCGTGTGGGAATGGATGTGGCGCGAACGCCGAACCAAGGCGAACCGCAGAATATCGAACAAGGAATGTCGAATCTCGAACGACGGCGCGCCGAGCTGGCGGCTGTCACTTCGACATTCGGAGTTCCTTGTTCGACATTCTGCGGTTCGCTGCTTTCCGGCCATGCCAGGGAATCCCCGAGTTGCGGGCGCCGGCTGTTCCGGCTATCCGAGCCGCTCCCTTGCGGTCACGGCTCGTATAAGAATTCGTGAGAGCTCGCGATCCCAGCCGTCAGGACGACCCTTGGCGCGCAGTCTGTGCCATGGCTGCGCCGGTCGCCTTCCTCTGTGGGCTGGCGGCTCTTGCAGTGCACACCATCTTGCACCCTCCTGAAGGCACGAGTAACGAAGAGATCTGCATTACGGGCTTCAACTACACGTTCGTTACCTGGCACGGTCTGGCGCTCGTCCTGGCTTTGAGCCTGCTCGGCTTGGTGGTTGGATGGAGGGCCGGCCGGGAAGCGGTCCGCCGGATGAGCCTTCTCGGCCTGTGGTGCCTGTTCGCAGCACTGGGAACGGCGTCGGTTCTCGTGGGCCTCACCTTTACAGCGACAACCTTCGGACACTACGTTTTCCGCTACGGTCCGTGGGATTTCCTGCGGTTCGTCGGCCACAACGCCGCCTGGTCGCTCGGTGTCACGGCCTTCATTCTCACCTGGACCCGCCCGTGGCGATTCGTGCCTGCGGCCGGCCTCCTGCGCACCCTGGCGCTGGCGATGACGCTACTGCTGCTCAACTACCTCTTGGCGTCCTTGGTCTGCATGATCAGGGGCCCCTTCTGGATCGAGTAGCCCCGGCGGGGCGCCTGCGCTCTGGCCACGGCCGCAAGGCCGTGGAAAGGGGGCGCGCGGCAAGATTTGTGTTTTGTTGTTTATGTTAGAGCCCCGGAGGGGCGATTGAACGCCGTTGCAGACGCCCCTCCGGGGCTCACAAAGAAGAAAGAGGCGCGGTAGCGACGGGGTTCCACGGGCTCGCGCCGTGGCTAGAGCGCAAACGCCCCGCCGGGGCTGAAAAGAAGGCAAGGCCACGGCACAACAACGTCCACTGGTGGACAAGCCACCAGTGCCACACACGTCGAAGGCCACGACGAGAAACACTCGCTACGGCGCCGTCGGCGCGGCCGGGGCGTCTTTATCCTTCAACATCTCTTTCTGCATCTCTTTCTGTTTCTCCGCCGCCTGCTGCCGCGCGAGCCAGTTCCACCAGTCCTGCGTCCGGTAGCCGTAGTCCATGCCGGTGATGGACTTGAGGGCCTCCAGGACCGACGGCTGCTCGACCATCCTGGTCTTGGTCTTCTCGGTGACGACTTCCTGCGGCGTGGAGGCGCCGAGGCCGGAGCCGCCGCCGACGTAGCCGACGATCGGCTTGTACGCGACGACGCTGCCGGAGACGATCGGCTCCAAGCCCGCCACGTAGGCCGTGACGTTGCCGCTCATCGAGTGGCTCGGCTCGACGATCTCCTTGACGAGGACCTTGTATTGCTCCGGCGCCCGGAGGTGCGAGATCAGCGCCGGGACGGCCTTCAGGTTCTTGAGTTCGCCCAGGGCGTAGGCGGCCCGCTCCATCACCGGCTTGGTGCCGCGCGCCAGGGCCCAGACGAGCTGCTGGAGGATGCGGTCGTCGGGTTGCCGCTTCAGGCCTTCGAGGGCCTGGAGCGAGACGGCCGAGGACCCGTCGCCGAGGTAGAAGCCCAAGAGGTACCGGAGCGAGAGGTCACCGGGAATCCGGCCGAGGGCCTCGCAGGCGAGCGACCGGACCTCGACGTCGGGGCTGGCGCCGAGGAGCTTGCCGATGGAGTCGACGGCCGCCGGGTCGGTGATCGCCAGGAGCTTCGCCCGCCCGTCGGCCCACTTCTTTTCGTCGCCGGGCACGAGGTCCTGGCGCAGGAGGTCGCGGACTTCCTGGGCGAGGGTCTTGGCGCGTTCGGCCAGCGTCGGATCGAAGCCGGGGGCGTCCTTGGCGGCAGGCTCGGCCTTGGCCTCGGCGGCGGGGACCCACTGGTTGTTGCGTTTGACGAAGCCGGCGGCCGCGCGGGCCTCGGCGTTGTCCGAGTCGCGCAGCAGCGCCTCGCGCCAGTGGACCTTGGCCCGCTCCGTCAACCCGTTGGCCGCGCACCACTTCGCCATTTTGACGTGGGCGCCCGCGGTGTCGTCCATGGCCAGCAGCCGATCCATGTACTCTTTTTCAACGTTCATGGCGGCCGGTGTCGGGGCAGGGGCGGCCTTGGCGGCCGGGGCGGGCGCAGGCGCAGCGGCCGGATCGGCTGCCGACGCCGGGGACGCGAGGGCGAGCAGGGCCGGCAAGGCGATGGCTGCGATGAGACGCATAGGGTGCTCCTCACTACTTACCTGCCCGCGCGGCCGTCGCCGGCCGACTTCCCGTACCAGGCCTGCCACTGGGCGGTGTCGTAGCCGAAGTCCTCGCCCGTCAGCCTCGTCAGGGCGTCGTGGACGGCCGGCCGCGGCACGTTGACGTTGTAGATCGTGCGGTAGATGGTGACGCAGACGTTGCGGACGTCCAGGACGCCGCCGGTCGTGATCGCGCCGATCGTGGGGTCCCAGCCGACGGAGTCCGTGGAGACGATGGGCTGAAGGTCGGCGACATAGGTAGTGACTGTGCCAATGGCGATATAAACGCCCGTTCCGAGGACCGGGGTCGACGTGGCGACGGGGGCTTCCAGGATCCGCTGCTCGGTGCGGTTGAGCCGGTTGATGAGGGCGGGGATGGCGCGCCGGTCGCCCATTTCCGCGAGGGCCATGGCGGCACGGTCGCGGGTCGGGCCGCCGCTCTTCAGGGCCGCCACGAGCTGCGGCACGGGCCGCCTCTCCTGGCGATCCTTCAGGGCCGTCGCCGCGGCCGCGCGGACCTCGTCGCAGGCATCCTTCAGGCTGTACCGCGCCAGGTGCCGGCTCGACTCGTCGCCCGGGATGCGGCCAAGCGTCTCGACGGCGAGCATCCGTGCGTCGGGGTTTCCGTTGGCGAGGATGGTGGCGATCGGCTCGACGGCGGCCGGGTCGGTCATGGCGGCGATGGTGCGGCGGCCGGCCTCCTTGGTGGCAAAGTCGGTCGAGGGCAACTGGTCGCGGGCGATCTCAGTGACCAGGCGACGGAACTCCGCTCGCCGCGTGAGGAACCCCGCCTCCTCGACCGGCCCGTCCAGTTCGGCGGCCGCGCCGGACGACTTCGGCGCGCTCGGCGCCACGGAGAACTGGATATGGCCCGGGCGGAGCGTGTTGTCGTTTCGGACGGGCAGGCCGAGGGCCGCGCGGGCGTCCGAGTTGCCTTCATCGCGGGCGAGGGCCTCTTTCCAGTGGATTTCCGCCCGGTCCGTCATGTTCACCGAGGCGCACCACTTGGCCATCTCGACGTGGTCGGCCGCCGTGTCGCCCATGGAGAGGAGGCGGCCGGTGTAGAGCTTGTGCATGTCCAGGCGATGGGCGTCGGCGGAATCGTCGGCCCAGGCGGCAGAGAGGGGAATGGCGAGGACGAGGAGGATCGTCGCGGCGCGCAGCATAATCCGCCTCCCTAAGTGAGGACTCCGTAACTGCCGCTATATTATACGGATAGCCCCCCGGGGTTATTCAATAAGATTTTCCGGCGGCGGCTGTTGCTGTGTGTGGCACTGGTGGCTCGTCAGCTCCTCTCGGCACAGACCTCCCGGGCCTTTGTGAGGAGTTGCTTCAGTTCCGGCACCATCCAGGGCTTCTCAATCAGCATGGCGAACGACCGCGCGAGGTACTCATGGGAACGGCTCGTGATCCGGCGGTCGTGGAAGACGAGGGCTGCCGCGATGGCGGCATAGTAGATCGTCACGGCAACGGCATGGTCCGTGTCCTCCCCGGACCGTGCATCAAGCCGCTTGGCGAAGTCCTTGATCGTCTCGATCGCGCGCGGGTCGGACGTGGAGTCCAGCAGGACCTCCGCGAGGGGTCTGCCCGCCACGGGCGCCAGCTCCGGGCACGCGCGGCCAAGCAGAGCGGGCGCCGACTCCGGGTCCGCCGGGTCCAGCGGAACCGGGG
>Ga0209777_10008415_pt1 | contig 11294 bp, 9 predicted proteins | sample FrelakmetHBP12HB_FD_187147 | JGI IMG/M metagenome (GOLD analysis project Ga0209777, IMG submission 187147) | Freshwater lake sediment microbial communities from the University of Notre Dame, USA, for methane emissions studies -HBP12 HB (SPAdes)... | ecosystem: Environmental > Aquatic >...
GCCTTGCCGGTCTACCTCAACAACAAGGGGAGCCTCAAGGAGACCGGCAAGGCCCCGTGGATCCTCGACGAGCCGGTCGACACCTGGGACTACCGGGCCCTGGGGTATTACGCGGACCTGACGCACGAGGCGCGCGGCCGATCGTCGACCGTCACCCTGCGCTTCCGCATCGACATCTCGCGGCCCGAGTTCGACCGCGGCCAGCTCTGGGGCAAGGCCGATTTCTGGGTCGTCGCGACCGGCGCGTTCCACGAGTACCACCGGATCGTCATGGACCGGGCCGAGCGGAGCGGCGAGTGGATCTGGGCCTACGGCTCCTCGAACGACGTCGAGCAGACCAACCGCACCACGGCCGCCTGGGTCCTCGACATCTATCGCGGCGGCGGGTGGGGCGTCGTCCCGTGGCAGACGATCAATTCCGACGGCGCCGCGATGCAGAAGGCCGACCCACTCGGCCTCTTCATCTTCATGAAGGGCCCCGACGGCAACACCGTGATGAACCACTCGATGCGCCTCAAGGCCTATCGCCGCGCCGAGCAGGACGTCGAGTACCTGGAACTCCTCCGCAAGAAGCTCGGCCTCTCGCCGGCCGAAGTCGCGCGGCTGATCGACACGCGGGTGAACCTCGCCGGCAAGACGCGCATCGCCTACGCCGAGGACGCCGGCACGCCCGAGTACGGCAAGATCACGCCGGAATCGATGCGTCAGTTGCGCGAGGGCGTCGCCGCGGCGCTGGGCCGGTAGGGGCGAGATATATCTCGCCCGGCCGTTGACGTAGTCGAAGTAGGGTGGGTGCTCTGCACCCACCGGCCTTTGTCATGAGTCGTTGTTCCGCGGTTTGCGGCTGTGCGAACTGCACAGGTGGTCGCCGCGGCGACCACCCTACATTGCTAATAATCATGGCCGACAACTCCGGTCTCCTCCAACCCGAGCCGCCGATCGACGACCTGAACCGCACGGTCAACGTCGGCCAGACGCGCTGGTGGAAGCGCCTCGTCGCCTTCATCGGCCCGGCCTACATGGTGTCGGTCGGCTACATGGACCCGGGCAACTGGGCCACCGACATCGCGGGCGGATCGCAGTTCGGCTACACGCTCCTCTGGGTCCTCCTCATGTCGAGCGCCATGGCGGTCCTGCTCCAGACCTTGAGCGCGCGGCTGGGCCTCGTGACCGGGCGCGACCTCGCGCAGGCGTGCCGCGACGAGTATCCTTCCGCCGTCCGCTACGTGCTCTTCGTCCTGACGGAGATCGCGATCGTCGCCACGGACCTGGCGGAGGCCCTCGGATCGGCGGTGGGCCTGAGCCTCCTCTTCGGCATTCCGATCCTGTGGGCGGTCCTCATCACGGCGGCCGACGTGCTCCTCTTGCTCGTGATCCAGCGGTTCGGCGTCCGGAAGATGGAGGGCCTGATCGTCGCCCTGATCGCGATCATCGGCCTGTGCTTCCTCGTCGAGATCTTCCTGGTGCGGCCCGAGTGGGGGGCCGTCGCCCGCGGCTTCGTGCCCGGCCCGATGACGCCCGACACCCTTTTCATCGCGATCGGCATCCTCGGCGCGACCGTCATGCCGCACAATCTCTACCTCCACTCGTCGCTGGTCCAGAGCCGCGACGTGGCCCGCAACCGCCCGAGCGTCGCCGAGGCCTGCCGCTTCAACCTGATGGACTCGTTCGTCGCGCTCAACGGGGCGTTCTTCGTGAACGCGGCCATCCTCGTCGTGGCGGCGGCCGCCTTCCACACGCGCGGGGTCCCGGTGACCGAACTCGGGCAGGCCCATGCACTGCTGAAAGACCTCCTGGGGAGCACGGTTGCGCCGGTGGCGTTCGCCCTCGCCCTGATCGCCTCGGGCCAGAGCTCCACCGTGACGGGCACCCTGGCGGGCCAGATCACGATGGAAGGATACCTGCATTTTCGCATGCGACCCTGGCTGCGGCGCCTCGGGACGCGGCTCCTGGCGATCGTGCCGGCCGTGGCCGTGATCCTGGCCGTGGGCGACGGCGGCGTCATGCAGCTCCTCGTCCTCAGCCAGGTGGTCCTGAGCCTCCAGCTTCCGTTCGCCGTCGTGCCGCTCGTGCGGTTCACGTGCAGTCGCCAGAAGATGGGGCCGTTTGCCAATCCGCGGTGGGTCGCGGCCCTGGCGTGGCTCGCGACGGCCGCCATCATCGGCCTCAACGGGTGGCTCGTCTGCGACCAGGTCGGCGAGTGGCTGGCCGCGGCCGGCGCCTGGGGCCGGGTGGCCGGCGCGGCCGTGATCGTCCTGGCAGCGGGCCTGGCGTCGCTCCTCGGGTGGATGGCCTTCCGCCCCGAGAAAGCGACGGTGATCGGGCCGCTCGTCTCGCCCGACGAGGTCCTCGCGGCCGCGCGGGGCCTCGCGCGGCGGTTCAAGCGGATCGGCGTCGCCCTGGAGGCCCGCGACACCGACGCCGCCATGCTCGCCGAAGCGATGGACATCGCGAAGGTCCACGGCGCCGAGCTCGTCCTGATGCACGTCGTCGAGGGCGTCGGCGGCCAGTGGTACGGCCCGCAGACGGGCGACCTCGAAAGCCGCGGCGACGAGCTGTACCTGACGGGCCTGGCCGAGCGGCTCCGCCGGGACACGGCCGGCGGCCCCATCGCCGGCGTCCGGGCCGTCCTCGGCTACGGCGACGTGCCGCGCGCCATCGTGCGCCTGGCGCGGACCGAAAGCATCGACCTCCTCGTGGTCGGCGGCCACGGGCACCGGACCCTCGGCGACCTCGTGCACGGCGAGACGATCCAGCGCGTGCGGCACGGCGTGGGGATACCGGTCCTGGCGGTGCGGTAGGGCGCTGTTGTTGCCGTTGCCTTGGCCGTTATCCGAGCCGCGCCCGTAAGGAAGCGGTGCCGTTGTTGCCGTTGTTGTTATCCGTGCCGCACCATAAAGGGCTCCGCCCATGACCGCCCGCGCCAATCCTCCCGGCCTCCCTTTGGCTTACTTCATCACCTTCGGCACGTACGGCTCCTGGCTCCACGGCGAGGAAAAGGGCAGCGTCGACCGCAGCCACAACCTGCCCGGCACGCCGTACCTGGAGCCCAATTCGGCCCGTCTGGAGATCGAGGAAGCGAGTCGGCAGCAGGACGCCTACGTTCTCGACGAGGCCCGGCGTGGGCACGTGCTCGCCGCCGTTCGCGAAGTCTGTGCCGTGCGGCAATGGGACCTCTTCGCGGCACACGTGCGGCCGGCCCATGTCCACCTTGTGTTGGCGGCGGGAGACACGCCGGAGAAAGTGATGAACGCCTTCAAGTGCTACGCGAGCCGCCGGCTCAATGCGGCCCGCCTGGATGACCGCGGCCGGAAGCGATGGTCCCGGCACGGCAGCACACGATACCTGTGGCACCCGCAGGCCATTGAGGAGGCCGTCGCGTACGTCGTGGACGAGCAAGGGCCGGCGATGGCGGTTTACGATCGGCGGAAGGATGGCGCCCCGTAGCAGTGCGAGCCGACGGACACGTCAACAACAACGGCACCGCTTCCTTACGGGCGCGGCTCGGATAAGGACAACAGCCGGGCGCACGTAACTGAGGCATTACCGCTTGCTGCCTTTTTTGCTTCCCCGTCGGCGCGGCGGCGTATACAGTGGCCCGGCACCTTTCGTCCCCCTGGCAAGGAGCGCGACCCATGAGCCTGTCCGCGGGCGTCCGGTTCCGCCTCTCGACGATGATGTTTCTGCTTTACTGCATGTGGGGCTCGTGGGCGGTGGTGGCCTATCCGTACTTTCTGGAGCGCCACTTCAGCGCGGTCGCGATCGGCTGGCTCTTCAGCATGGGGCCGCTGGCGTGCATCGTCGCCCCGTTCATCGGCGGCCAAATCGCCGACCGCTGGCTCCCGTCGCAATGGTTCCTGGGGATCATCGCGCTCGTGGGGGGCGTGTTCCTGATCTTCATGGCCCTGGAGACCGATCCGACGCGGATGCTGATCGAGATGGCGGTCTACTCGCTGATGTTCGCCCCGGCGCTGCCGCTCACGAACTCCCTGGCGTTCCATCACCTCAAGGACCCGGACCGCGAGTTCGGCGGCATCCGCGTCTGGGGGACGATCGGCTGGATCGCGGCGGGCCTGATCCTGACGGCCTGGCGCCACGCGATGGACCCGGCGTTCACGGCGCTCTTCTCCGGCGTCTCGCTGAGCGGCGAATGGCTCGGCAAGCTCTGGGAGGTGTGGTGGGGCGCGTCGCCGGCGGGGGTGATGGGCGACCTGTTCTTCCTCGGCGCCGGGTTCTCATTCGCCCTGGGCCTGTTCAGCTTCGCACTGCCGCACACGCCCCCGAAGAAGGAGGGCGTCAAGCCGCTGGCGTTCGTCGAGGCCCTGAAGCTCCTCAAGGACCGGAACTTCGCCATCTTCCTCCTGATCGCGTTCGTCGTAACGACGGAACTCAACTTCTACTACATTCCGACGCCGGGGTTTCTCGAAGACATCGGCATATCCAAGGCTAATGTTCCGGCGGTTATGACGATCGCGCAGCTCGCGGAGATTCTCGTCCTGGCGTTCCTCTTGCCGCCCGCCGTGAAGAAGATCGGCCTGCGGTGGACCCTGGCCCTGGGCGTCATCGCGTGGCCCCTGCGGTACGTCATTTTCGCCTTCGGCGAGCCGACATGGCTCGTGGTGGCGGCGCTGGCGTTCCACGGCTTCGGTTATGCGTTCTTCTTCGTCGCGTCGCAGATTTACGTGAACAACGTGGCCCACGGCGACATCCGCGCGAGCGCCCAGAGCCTGCTGACGCTCGTGACGGTCGGCATCGGCATGTGGCTCGGGGCGATGATCTTCACGTTCATCAAGATCGTCTGCACGGCGGGGCCGCTGCCCGAGGACTCGTGGGCGTTCATGGTCCCGGTCTACGAGTCGCTGCGGCACTGGGTCGGCACGGACGCCGGGGAAGCCGGGGTCACGAACTGGAAGTGCCTGTTCCTCGTGCCGTGCGCCCTGACGTCGGCGTGCGCCCTGGCGTACCTGCTCTTCTTCCGCCCGGCGGCCGAGCAGCTCAAGGCGGAGAAGGTCCCAGCATAAAGAAGGGCTCAAGGTTCAAAGTTCAAGGTTCAAGGTCAACAAAACGGCCACGGCACAACGGAAGCGCCGCTGTGCCGTGGCCTTTGCACTTTGAACCTTGAACTTTGAACCTTGAACCGCCGTCAGATTTGTGAGCACGCCAACGGCTTGAGGACCTCGTTCACGATGCTCGGGCCGATGACCGTGTCGGCGTACTGGGGGTCGTCCTTGAGCTTCTTCCACTCGTCGCTCGCCTGGAACTTGTCCCAGGCGGCTTTCTGGGCGGCCTCGTCGTCGAAGACGAGCATGTACGTCAGGTTCGGCATGACCGAGCCGGCCAGGGCCTCGCCGAAGAAGACGGGCGCCATCCCGAGCTTGAGGAACAGGGCCAGCTCGCCGCCCGTGTTGAACATCTCACGCTTCTTCCTCGCCTTGGCGTCGCTGTAGCTCGGGTAGGTCCGCATCTGGAACAGGCGCGTCTCCTTCTTCGTCGGCGCCGCGACCCGGGGACAGGCGTCGAAGCCCAGGAGGACCCATGTCGATACGCGGTTGTACGTCGGGGTCTCCTTCGGCGGATTGATGAAGGGTTCGCCGGCCTTCACGAAGTCGGCGTCGGCCCACAGCTTGGCGGGGGCCGTCACGAACGCCTCGGCCGAGTCGTGCGGGACGAGGACGTAGAGGTCGGCGGACTTTCCATCGGCAAAGCCGAACACGCCGACCGGCTTCGAGCCGAGGCGGTTCCACGCCGGGACGGCCGCCTCCGCGAGAAACTTCTCGCAGCGCGCCCGCATGTCGCCGGCCTCAAGGGCGTACCGCTTCAGCTCCAGGATCTGCTTCTTGCCCGGCTCGCCCGCGCCCGCCGGCGTCGCCATCGCGCCCAGCGCGGCCGCGCCCGCCAGGCACGTCGTTCCAAGAAATTCGCGCCTCTGCATGATCGTGTCTCCTTTTGCGAGTGTTCGGCCGACCATGATACCCCGGCCACACGGCGCGGCCAAGGGAATCCCGGCGAGGGGGTAAGCCGGTTACGAATGCCCGTCCTTATCCGAGCCGCGACCGTAAGGGAGCGGTGCCTTGAGCCGCGCCGAACACCACCGCTCCCTTACGGTCGCGGCTCGGATAAAGAGAACCGCCGGGCACCCGCGACTGAGGCCTTGCGGTCACGGCATCGGCAGGAACTTGACGCACACCGGCGCCCCGAGGTCCACGGGCGCGCCGGTCGGCTTCAGGCGGCCGGTCTCGGCGTCGATGCGGAAGAGAACGAGCGAGTCGGACTTCTGGTTCCCGGCGAGGAGCCACGCCCCCGTCGGGTCGATGCCGAAGCCGCGAGGTTCCTTCCCCTGAGTCGGCTCGTGGCCGAGGGCCTTGAGCTTGCCCGTCGCCGCGTCGATGGCGAAGATCGCGATCGAGTCGTGGCCGCGGTTGGAGCCATAGAGGAACCGGCCCGAGGGATGGACCGCGATTTCGGCGCAGTCCGACGTGCCCTTGAAGTCGGCCGGCAACGTGGAAATCTCCTGGAGCATCTTGAGCGCGCCGCTCGGCGCCTCATAGGCGAACGCGGTCACGGTGCTCCCCATCTCGCTGATCACGTAGACATATTTTCCGTTCGGATGGAACGCCAGGTGCCGCGGCCCGGCCCCCGGCGCCACCGAGGCCGAAGGCGGATCGTTCGGCGCGAGCGTCCCCTTGGCGGCGTCGAGGCGATAGACGAGGACCTTGTCCAGGCCCAGGTCGCAGGCCAATGCGAACTTGCCCGCCGGGTCGGGGTCGATGCAGTGGGCGTGCGGCCCCTGCTGGCGCTTGGCGTCAGGGCCGGAGCCCGTGTGCTGGATCGTGGCGGTGGCCTCGCCGAGCCGCCCGTCGTCGCCGACCGGCCAGGCCGCCACGCTGCCGCTTCCGTAGTTGGCCGCGAAGACGCACCGGCCGCTCGGATCGACCGAGACGTAGCACGGGCCCGCGCCGCCCGGCGGACGCTTGTTGAGGAGCGCGAGCTTGCCCGTGTTCGGGGCGATGGAGAACGCGCTGACGGAGGCGGGTCCGTTCCAGACCTCGTCGGCTGAATAGAGGAACTTGCAGCTCGGATGGATCGCCAGGAACGACGGGTTCGGCGCCTCGGCGGCCAGTTCGGGTGCGCTCAAGGCTCCCGTCGCGGGGTCCAGGCGCATCTGGTAGATGCCCTTGCTCTTCGGGCCCGTGTAGGTGCCGACATAGACCCGCGCCGCCTTGGGGGCGACGGCGCCCGGGCCGGCCTCCGCGCGGCACGCGGCCGCGACCGACAGAAGGGCGGCGGCGATCGCCACCAGCGTCGCCAGTCCGCCCAGGACGGCTCCCGTGGGGTGCTCCATGGCGTGGTCCTTTCGTTGACGCCCCGAATCCGCTACTCCGTCTTCTTTGCCGCAAGGGCCTTGATCCTGAGCTGGGCCGCGGCGGCGGCCTTCGTGTCCGGGAACCGCTCGGCCAGGTCTTCGTAGGCCTTGATGAGCGCCGCCGTATTCTTGTTGGTCTTCTCGGTCTTGAGGATCTCACTGTACTGGTCTAAGGCGGCCTTCTGCGCGCCTTCGCCGATGGCCAGCTTGATCGACTCGTCGCCCTCGAGTTCTTTGAGGTGCGCGGCCGCCTTCTCGCCCTGCGGCGAATCGGGCGCTATCGCCACGACGTCCTGGAACGCCTCGTCGGCCTTGTAGTAGTCCTTGGCGGCCAGGCTCTTCTCGCCCGCGGCCAGGCGGAGGGGGGCTTGCGCCAGGAGGGTCTTCTTCATGCGGTCGACGCGGTTCCTGGCGGCCGCGTCTCCCTCGGGGACCTTGATCCGTGCCAGCAGCGTGGCCGCGCGGCCAAACTGGTTCTTCTGGAGGGCCGCCGCGACCTCGTCAATCGAGGCCGGGCCCTTCGGCTCGGGGGCCACCTTGACCGGCGGCTTCTTGATCTCGGCCTCGATGGCCGGCACGAAGCCCCCGCTCATCGGGTGCCCCTGCCAGACCACGTTGCCGTCGCCGCCCACGATGAACGCCGTCGGGATCCCCGTCACGCCGTACTCGCGCGACGTCGGGCTCCCGCCGGCCACGGCATAGCTCATCTCCAGCTCCTTGGCGAACGGCTCGACCTTTCCCTTCGGCTCCTCGGTCATGCCGATGAAGGTAACGGTCGTATATTTCTTACTGAGCTCGACGAGATGGGGTATGGATTGGCGGCACGGCCCGCACCACGTGGCCCAGAACTCGACCACGACCACTTTGCCGCGCAGCGCCTTGAGCGTCAGCGGCTGGGAGTTGAGCCAGTACTGGGCCGAGATCTCGGGGGCCGGCTGACCCACGAGGGATGCCTCTTCCGCCGCCGGCGCCGATCCGGCCAGGGCCATTGCCGCCGCCACCGTCACGATTGCCGCGAGCCACTTCATGGGTCGTCTCCTTCCAGGGGGGCCGCGGAGGCGGCCCGAGAGATGCACCGTCCGAACCATCGGTACATGTTAGCCCAAACCCGGCCGTACGTCAATCGAAAGGCGCGCGGCCGCGACACCGGCCGGCGCCTGGACCGTGTTACAGACGCGTTGCGCCTGCGGGCGCGGTCCCGCGGTAGACTGATCCCGGGAGGGGCCGCGAGGAGACCCGGAGGCCGGCCATGCGAATCGGATACGGCGTCATCCTGGCGCTCGTTGCCGCCTCGTGCGGCTGCGGACCGAACATCGGCCGCGAGTGGGACGCGTTCCACTCCCCCGACGAGCAGACGCGCTGCGATGCCTTCTACGACCGATTCGTCGGCACCGACGGCGCCTACGACAGTCCCGCCTATCGGGACCTGGTCGGCAAGTCGACGCGCGAGGTCTATGCGATATTCGGCAAGCCTTCCTGGGTCGGCCAACTCGACTTCGAGGGCGACCACTATATCATGATCGTCTACAGGTTCGATATCTTCGCGTCGACGGCGCCGCAGGGGGCCAAGGAAGCCTGGCAGAAGGGCTGGCGCCTGGGGTTCGACTTCGACTTCCGCAACGGGAAACTGATCGCGCCCGCGCAGCTCGACAGGGCACTGGGCCTCTCGACGTACTCGATGACGCCGGCCAGCTTGACGTTCAAGGAAGGCGGCCGGTTCCCGTGAGAAAGCGCGCGGCAGGCCGCCAGGCCCGCCGCGCGTGGATCGATCGCACCGTCGGCCATCAGACTTCCCAGCCCTTCCGGTAGTCGCGCCGGACGAACTTATTCAGCTCCGGCCTATTGGTGCACTGCATCTTCTCGACGTCCCTCTCGACCTTCTTGCCGACGCCGGCGAACTGCGCGAGGTGGCCCGCCAGGGCGAAGGCCGTCAGCGGCGCCGCCGAATCGATGAAGTTCGAGCTGGGCGTGCCGTTGTTGCGGATGCACCAGAAGAGGTCTTCGATGGGTCCGCCGTGGGCGCGTGGCAACGTCTTCCCGGGCGACGCGAACTCCTTGTGCTTCGCCTCGGGGAGGATGCGGGCGTCGCTGCCGATGAGGCCCTTGTCGCCGACGAAGAGGGTGAACTCGCCGAACTTGCGGTCGTTCGCCTTCTCCGCCTCTTTCATCACGTCGGGCTTCAGGCCGTCGTGATTGGATACCCGAAAGTTAAACCCCGGCCTCCGGCCGAGGGGCTGCCTGATCATGTGCCAGAGGGCAATGGAAAAAACCTCCGCGAAAAAGGGCTGTGTCGCGCAGGGTGTCCAGCATTCAAGGATTTCTCGCCGGAAGCATCGCCCGGCGATTCTCGGTCATAACCCCTTGATGTAACGCGGGTTACGCGATAACCCGGGTCCTCCGGGCGAAATTCGGGTGTTGGACCTCACCACTCGCTTGACTATCTGTGGAGATCGGGATACTATACTATTAGCAGTCTCAAGGGGCGGTTGACGTTCAACCGCTTCGGCGCGTCCTGACATCCCCCCGTCATGGACGCGTCTTTTTTTTTGCGCCGAACGGTGCCCCCTTGGGAACCGGCGTCACGGCGCCGCCGCGCCGGCGCGAATGTCATAGACGAACAGATCGTTCCAGTGCCGCAGGTAAAGCCGCCCGCCGCACACCACCGGGTGCGCGAGCCAGAGGCCTTCGGCCGTCCGCGGGGGTGCAAACTGGCTGACGATGCGGCACCCCTGGCGGCTGGCGTCGAGGAGCGACATCTTCCCTTCGTCGCTCAGGCCGTACAGGAGCCCCTCGGCCCACGTCAGCGAGATCTTCCCGAGGCCCTTCTCGTTCCACAAGGTCTTGCCGGTCTCCCAGTCGACGCAGACGAAGCCTTTGCCGGTCAGCCGGCATCCGCTGCCGTAGACGCACCCCTCCACGAGGAGGATGCCGGGGTGGCAGTTGTCGAGGTCCTTGTTGACCCAGAGTTCCGTGACGCTCGTGCCCTCGGGTGCGATCCGGAACATGCGGCCGCCGGTGCCGTGCCCGCTCGACACGAAAAGCCGGCCGTCCTTGTAGATCGGCCGCGTGACGTTCTGGTCGTGGGCGGTCTCGTGCGGAACCGTCCAGAGGAGCTTGCCGGTGGCCGCATCGACGCCCACGATGGATTTCTGGAGGACGGTGATGAGTTGGCGCCGGCCGTTGTGGGCCGCCAGGAGCGGCGTGCAGTAGGCGGCGGCGTCCTTGATCTCGGTATTGGCCCAGAGGGTCTCGCCGCCGGCCTTCTTGAGGGCGACGATCCGCCCCTTGGCGCCGCCCGGCGTGCAGAAGAGCATATCGCCATCAATAAGTATGTTCTCCGACAGGGCCCACTGGCCGGACTCGACGCCGAACCGCTCCTTGAGGTCGACGCTCCAGACCTCTTTGCCGGAGTCGGCCTGCCAGGCCCCGAGGCGCCCCGTGGGGTTCATCTGGTAGAGGAGGCCGTGGTCGAACGTGGGCGTCGTGCGGCAACCCGCCATCGCGCCTTTCCAGCTCTTGCCGTTGTCGGCCTTCCAGAGGAGCTTGCCGCCGAGGTCGAGGGCGAAGAGCGTTTCCTTGTCGGCGAAGTCTCCAACCGTGTAGAGGCGGCCGTCGGCGATGGCCACGCCGGAGTATCCGCCGCCGCAGTCGGAGAGTTTCCACGCGAGTTTCGGCCCGCCCTCGGGCCACTGCTTGAGGAGGCCCTTTTCGGTGGACAGGTTGTCGAGCGCGGGGCCGTGGAATTGCGGCCAGAATCCGCCCGCGCCGTCGCCCTCGCCGAAGGCCCGTGACGCCGTCGCCGCGACGAGCACAACCATCACGGTCGCCATCGCCAGTCGCGCGGGAGACGCCGCGCCGGAGTGTCTCGATTGCGTCCGCATGAAACGGTTTCCTCCCATCGGATCGCCCGGCCTGTGCCGCCGCAGGCTAA
>Ga0209777_10008416_pt1 | contig 11294 bp, 11 predicted proteins | sample FrelakmetHBP12HB_FD_187147 | JGI IMG/M metagenome (GOLD analysis project Ga0209777, IMG submission 187147) | Freshwater lake sediment microbial communities from the University of Notre Dame, USA, for methane emissions studies -HBP12 HB (SPAdes)... | ecosystem: Environmental > Aquatic >...
CCTCTCAGCAGCGGCCGTCAAGAAGCGCATCAAATTCATCGCCGATGAGGAAAAGCTGATAGTATCGGACGAGGGTCTTTGTGCCATTGAATATGTTGCTGGCGGAGATATGCGAAAAGCCATCAATGCTCTGCAAGCGGCTGCCCTTTTGGACGATAAGGTGGACGAGGAGACGATCTACCAGATCACATCCACCGCCAAGCCACAGGAAATTCGAGATTTCATAAAGACGGCTCTTTCCGGAGACTTCGTGGGGGCGCGGGCGGCATTGGACGATCTGCTGCTCTCCAAGGGGCTCTCCGGCCAGGACGTGGTGGTCCAGATTCACCGGGCCATGCTGGACCTGGATATACCGGACAGGGACAAAGTAAGACTGATCGACCGCATCGGTGAGATCGATTTTCGCATGACGGAAGGCGCTAACGAGAGAATTCAGCTGGAAGCCCTGCTGGCATACTTTGCCCTGAGCGCTTCTTAGCATTAGGGCTTGCAGCCGTCTTTCTGCGTTTCGTCTGGATCGACAGACCGGCTGCGCTCTACGGCAGCCTGCAGATCTTCTATTCGCACCGGTTTTGAGACATAATCGTTCATGCCCGCCTCCAGGCATTCCTCTCGATCGCCTTTCATGGCGTGGGCCGTCATGGCAATGATGTAGGGCTGGCGGCCCGGCATGCGACGAATGCGCCTCGTGGCCTCCAGGCCGTCCATCTCCGGCATCTGCACGTCCATGAGCACCACGTCGTAAGGATGACTTTGCAGTGCGCCTAAAACCTCGTTGCCGTTGGCTGCGATATCCGCTCTATAGCCCAGACGCTCCAGCATGCGTGTTGCCACCTTCTGGTTGACGGCGTTGTCCTCCGCTAGCAATATGCAAAGGTGTTTTTTCGCAACATGTTCCTGGCAAAAAGCAGGCAGGAAGAACTCTCCTTGCAACTCTGCCGGGGATAGGTCAGAAGAGGCTTTAGCAGAAATTGTGAAGTAGAAGACAGATCCCTTTCCAGACTCGCTTTCTGCCCAAATTCTTCCTCCCATCAGCTCGGCCAGATTCCGACTTATGGCCAGACCCAATCCCGTACCGCCGTACTTGCGGGTGGTGGAGGCATCCACCTGGCTGAAGGATTGAAAGAGGCGGCTCATGCGATCGTTGCTTATGCCGATGCCGGTATCCTTGACCGCAAACATAATCTCATATTTTTCGTCTTTGGGTAGGGAGGATACGCTGACCGAAATATTTCCGGTTTCAGTAAATTTGACGGCATTGCCGAGCAGGTTGACCAGAATTTGCTTGAGCCTTGTCAAGTCTCCCAAAAGCCGGCGAGGGACAGTCGGATCTATCTTAGAAGTGAGCTTAAGACCCTTCTCGGCGACCGCCGAAGATACCATATTCACAGATGCATCCAGGCATTGTTGCAGATCAAAGGGCTCGTTCTCCAAATCCAGCATTCCTCCCTCTATCTTGGAGAAGTCCAGGATATCGCTTATCACAGCCAATAGAGCGTCCCCGCTGCTGCGGATGGTTTCAATGTAATCTCGCTGCTCCGAATCGATATTTGTACTAAGAAGAATACCGGTAAGGCCGATGACTGCATTCATGGGCGTGCGAATCTCGTGGCTCATATTGGCTAAGAAAACGGATTTGGCCTTTGTGGCCGACTCGGCACGCTCTTTGGCCAGGCGCAGATCCTGCTCCACTTTTTTCCGCTCAGTAAGATCGATGGAGACGCCTACAAATCCCATGCTTCTTCCTAGCTGATCTTTAAGCACATTGAATACATAAGAAGCCGGAAACAAGCTGCCATCCTTTCTCTGCACAATTAGTTCGGTTTCTCGATAGCCGTAGCGCATAATATCTTCGATTACACCTTCGATGAGACCGTGCAACCCATCCGGCACAATGGTCTGTGCAATGCTCTTGCCGAGCACCTCATCTGCCTTCCACAAATAGAGCACCTCTGAGAAATGGTTCCAGTAGATTATCCGGCCTTCGAGATCTGTGGCAATTATGGCGTTTCTGACCTGGTCAAGCAAAGAAGCCTGGAAGATTACCTGGCTCTCGGCTTCTTTTCTTTCAGTTATGTCCTGGCCCTGAGCGATGGTGGCCACCACATTTTTGCCGGTTTCATCAACGATGGTAGCCGAGTTCCAGAGCACGGTTCGAACCACTCCATCCTTTCTCAGAATGGGGATCTCAACCGCGTCCCACTGCTCACCGGAAAGGGTCTTTTCGATGTAAGCCGAAGACGCGGCTCTACTTACCTCCGGAAAAAGAATGTCCAGATGACGACCCATGACTTCTTCAGCTAGGTAGCCGGTCAGTCGCTCAAAGGCATGATTGAACCGGGAAATCCTGAAGGAGGGGTCCCAGACGATAATAGGGGCATTAGCATGGACGAAGAGATTCTCCAGATAGTCCCTTGTTTCGCGCAGGTCATGCACTGCTTTCTTGAGCATCTCCGAAGAGCGCTTGTTCTCAGTCAGATCATTGCCGATGCAGAGGATCTCCATGATTTCGCCGTTATCATTTTGTATGGGTCTATTAGTCCAGGAGATCCATACCCTCTCGTCATTAGAGCGCATATTCTCGTTTACATTCACTTCATACGCTTCGGGATTCTTTGCAATGCATTCAATCATATTTCGCAGATCCCTGCCCTCAGAATCCATAGCGGGAACAATGGTGCCTACTACATTACGACCAATGATCTTTGCTCGCTGGTAGCCGAAGAAATCCTCCGCATATTTATTAATGAATGTGATTTTGCCGAATGTGTCCATTCTCATAATGATGCTGCTGGCGCTCTCCACCAGCTCGCGATACTTTTTTTCGCCTTCTCTTAAGGCCACTTGCGTCTCCCCCCGGTCCAATGATGCGCCGATGGCCCCAGCGATCGTCATCAAGATGGATACCTCGTCCCAGGTCCATGTCCGTTCGCTTTTCAGATCATCAAAGCCTATGAATCCCCAGAACCGATCTTTTATAAAGAGGGGGACCATCAAAAAGGAGCGCACATTTAGCCGTTCCAAAAGCACTCTCGCATGCGGGGGCTGATCCCGGGTAAATCCCTTAAGGGGCATGCCGGATGCAAGGGTTTCATACCAGAAGATAGGGATGTTGTGAGGTAGACTGTAGGAAGAAGGAGGGCCTCTTTCTGGCTTGAAGCTCTCATTGAACCAGTCGTAGCTCAATTTGCACAGATGCTCCCTGGCTACCGTATCATAGCACTCATAGATATAAACCCGGTCCACATCCGCCGAACACCCCAGGATCTCCAAAGCTTGATTTAGGGCAGGGTCCAAATCGCTCGTGATCAGTAACTGGTTTGTAGCTAAAGCTGCACCAGCCAATATTCTATCCCTTTTACGCAGATCGTCTTTGGGCGTGCTTTTCAGGATGACCAAAAAACCGCCTGGCTGTGTATCACTCGGCATAGGTGAGATGGAATAATAGAGGTGCCTGCCGTTAAGTCTGATATTTCCGCAGGCTATCTGGCCAGAATCGATCAGGATTTGGCGGCAGATCTCATAGCAATCAGATCCTTCCTGCCATCCCGTCAGTTCCTTTGCCGCAGAATTCATGTAAAGGACGGCCCCAGTCAGGTCACAAAGGCAGATCGCCTCATGCATGACTTCCAGGGCGGATCGGAACATATGCAGTTGGTCCGTATCATCACCTTACTAAGACAGCTCGCACTGGAGAGGCTTCTGCATCCTTTACGCTCAGGGGAAGGCAGATGAGGCTGTATCTGCCGCTTGGGACATCGGCAAGATCGATGCCCTCCAGGATGAGAATATCATTTTCCAGAAGAGTGCGATGCACTGGCATTGAGTCGTCCCCATATTTATCTACGGAGAGGTAGTCGATCCCCACCAGGCTGACCTCTTTGGCAACACAAAGTTGCGCTACATCCAAAGAAAGGTAGACAAACTCTTCCGAGAAGGAGGCTTGATGCATGAGATGCTTTTTGGAATTGCCGGTCTTGAAGAGCAGAGCCTGCCCTTTATCAATCTTGCAGCCCGGCAAGCTGGACGGCAGGACCGGCCCTTCTCCAGAAACGGAGATGACCTTTGCCGGGATGATGAAGCGCTTCAGGGAATACTGTTCCTGGGTCTTGCCGCTTTTTAGCAGATGGGAGGGAAAATCCAGATGAGTGCCGGCATGTGAGCAGAAGGCTAAGGCAGATAAACTATAGTCATTCCCTTCATCCAACCTTGCCATCCACTCCCGAAAGTACGGCCGATCTCCGGGATAAGCGGGCACCGTGTTTAACGGCGCACTTATATCGTAAACTTCCTTAAAATCAAAATGATTGTTAGGGGCGATTTCAGATGCGGTAGACATAAGACGGACCTTTTTCCTAAAGATGCTCCATTCTTTGCGTTTCTACTATTTAAAATGGACAATGCAGAGGATCGGCATCCTCCAATTTCAGCTCGCCGCAAAGACTTATAATCCCAAACAAATACAGTCGTCCTCATGAAGAACCTTGGCACCATGGACCGGCTTTTGAGGGTAATTCTGGCAGAGATATGCATCCTTGTGGCCTTCTTTTGGGTAACTACGGAGTGGCAGATCCCACTTTACCTGATCGCCGGGGTGATGCTGCTTCAGGCGGCTACGGCTACTTGCAGCATCTACAAATTGTTGGGCTGGAACAGATGCGAGATCGTCCGGCGCAAGGACAAGAATCTCATGACGGCCTTTGTTGTCGTGGCCCTGCTTCTCGCCGCGGCGGGCAGCTATGCCAGCGCAGTGCTGACCAAGAGCATCTTTCTGGAGGATTTAGGCATTGTAAACGAGTCCTATAACCAGGCGCTGCATTCCCTGGATCTGGGTGGGAGAGATAATGCAACGATGCACTACGGAGAGTTGGAGAGCGCCTTTGCGGCTTTTTCTAAAAAGTACAGCAAATACAAGCCGCTGACGATCAAGTTCGACGGCAATTTTACGATTGAGATGAACAACATATCTGCGGCGATATCCCAATCGAAGGAAGATATCCTGCAAGGCAATCTCACACGCGGCTGGGAAGAACTGAAGAAGGTAGAGCCTGATATGCAAAAGATGCAGGATCGGTAAAAAAAAAGGCTTGTTTGCCTTCCCTGGGATGGGCCTTTTTATTTCCTGTCAAGGACCTTGATCAGGTGATAGCCGAACTGGGTCTTCACCGGCCCCAGGATCTTGCCCTTCTCGCCCTCGAAGGCGGCCTTCTCAAACTCCAGGGCCATTTTGCCCTTGCCAAACCAGCCCAGGTCGCCGCTGTTTTTGCCGGAAGGGCACAGCGAGTATTTGCGAGCCATCTCGGCAAAGTTTTCCTGGCCCGTGGCCAGCTTTTCTGCAACCTCGATTGCTTTCTTTTCCGTCTTGCACAGAATGTGAGCGGCATGCACTTCTTTTACCATAGGCAGGATGTGGAAATCGGAGAGATAAAAAGCTATTCGATGATCTCCTGCACCCGGCCCACCTGGCCGTCCGCCAGCCTTACTTTGATGCCGTGCGGATGGGTGGGGGAACTGGTCAGCAGCTCTTTGACGATGCCGCGCGTCCGCTTGCCGGTGCGCTGGTCGTTCTTGAGGACGACGTCCACGGTCAGGCCGGGGCGGATGTCTTTCCTATGTTGTCCGTTCATGGTTATCCTTCCCGGCGTCGCCCTGCTATTTTTGTCTTGCGCAGCAATCCCCGGATTCTAATGCCAGGTTAACGAGACACCACCGAGATACAAAATAGCGATGATCACCGGCTGATGGACCAGATAGATGGCCAGCGAGTTTCGTCCCAGGAATGCGAGCGAACGCACAAAGGGCGACCCGGCAAGATCCGGCACCGGAATCCTGCGCCGGTAGCCGGGATAGAGAAGGCTTCCCAGCCCCATCCCCACCAGAATCACCCCGAACCAGGGAAACACAGGAAAGTAGTCGACCGAATAGAAGCCCGGGGGAGCCAGCCCCAGCCAGAACAGCCAGGGAAAGCCGACGCTGATGTTCTGTAAATATATTCCTAATAATATAAATAATAATCCGAAAATGATGTTCGCCTTGTGCAGCCGAAGAAATGGATAGGCCAGCAGTAGCGAGAGGCCGATGAGGTGCAACACACCGAAGACGATGAAGCCCCTTCCGATGAAGAGATAGGTAACGATGGTAATGCCCAGAGCCAGGCCCAATATCCAGGCGCTCCGCTTCACGAGCCGCAGGCGAAACCGATCTTCCTGCCCCAGCAGCCTGGCCCGGGAGTGGCTCAGAGTGAGGGAGAGTCCGACCAATAGCAAAAAGAGCGAGGCAGTGAGGCGGGCCACCGTCAGCCAGAAGCCGGAGGATACATCAATATCGTAGACTGCAAAATAGTTGAGATCGAAGACCAGATGGTAGAGAACCATGAGGACGATTGCCCACCCTCGCAGCAAATCCACCTCCCAGAAACGGACCGTAGGGCTCTCGACCACTTCACCATCATTTTTCATTCCCTTGTCCATTCGTTCCTTAAAGCTGCGCTCTCTTTTTTGACATCCAACTTCAGGTTTTTGTACATTCCTCTATACTTCGATGGGTCCCAATCTGCGTTCCCATCACAAACATGCTGTACTTCCATTTCAACCTCGACCGTAGTTGACTTTTAGTATTCGTTTAATATGGCCAATTGCATATTAAAGATTTGCTTTTTCCCTATTTTGTCCCGTCCTCCACAATCCCAATCTCCTCTTCCGTTAGCTCGTAGAGCTCGTACACCAGCCTGTCGATCTGCCGGTCGGTGGCCTCGATCTGGCGGGCTGCCCCAGGTCGTGATCGGTGCCGGCAGAGGCGAGTCTGTGTTGATCGAGCATGGACTGCACCAGCTCTACCATGCGATCGTGGCGGACGACATCGGCGGGGTCGGAGAAGTCTGGATGTGGATGATGTCGGAGTTGTAGCGCTCGTCCGCCTCGGCAAAGAGCTGGAGCAGATGGGCGTAGACCCCAACCACCTTGAGCAGCCCCTTGAGCAGTCCGTACTCCTCGATGGCCCGGTCCTCACAAATGCGCAAAAATAGGAGATGGTCAATTGTCCTCTGCACGGAAGAGTTCAAATCCCGCTGGCTGAGGGCCGGATTTCCAAGAGCAATGCTCCTGGCCAGGGCCTCGCGCCAGAGCGAGATCTCCTCCAGAAGGGCGGCGTCCACTCGTTTGATGCCGCGCTTTTCCGGTATCGACTCGACAAACCTTTCCAGCGATCTACCCAGCACCGCTTCCTTGGAAAAGAGGGCAGCAATCTCGTCCCAGCGCTCCACGTACTGGTCGTACTGCAGGTAGAGAAGGCGACCTTTGCCGGATTTATCCGTCTTGCTGGGCTCTGCCCGGCAATCGTAGACGGCAAACTCCTCGAAGTCCGTGAGAATGGAGACGGCAAGGCTCGCCGACCAGGCGTATCTGCGCAGTTGGAACGCAGGATAAACGCCACCCTCAATGTTGATTATATGCGCGACGAGGTAAATGCAGAGCAAACGAAAACGCAAAACAGAATAATGCAAATATGACTAAAAAGTAAAGTTAATAATAATAGTAAAATAGAAAGAAAAGCAGAGAGGCTTTTCTTTCTATTTTTCTACTATACTATCACTGCGAGTGTTTACTGCTTATCTACTTTGTCAGCCTTGGGGCCTTTCTCGCCCTCAATGACCTCGAAGCTTACCTTGTCACCCTCATCAATAGTGACACCGGGCTTCAGGCCAGTAACGTGTACAAAATAGTCCTTACCATCGTCGCCTGCTATGAATCCAAAGCTCTTGACTCTGTTGAAAAACTTAACTGTTCCATTTACCATTTTTGATTCCTCTGATTGGGTTAGCATGGGTACTGATGACCTTCCTGTACTTATAGTTTCTGGCATATCCTCGCGGCCAATCATTGGCCGCCCTGGAACAATCGTATGCTGTCGTATTTTGGGGAAATTCTTTTATAGAAGATCAAATACTGTGAACCTGAGAAATCGCAATACTGGAGGATTATCAAAATGGCAGGAATGGGCGGATCGCCAATTATCATTTTAAGGGACACCCGCAGAGAGTCGGGAAGAGATGCTATCTCGAATAACATCATGGCCGCCCGCGCCGTGGCCAATGCGGTGAGGAGCACCCTGGGCCCCAAAGGCATGGACAAATTGCTGGTGGACTCGCTAGGAGACGTAACCATCACCAACGATGGCGTTACTATCTTAAAAGAGATGGATGTACAGCATCCCGCAGCTAAGATGCTTATCGAGGCCGCCAAGACCCAGGATAAGGAGGTAGGCGACGGCACCACCACCGTGGCCGTCCTGGCCGGCGAGTTGCTCAAGAAAGCCGAGGTCCTCATAGACCAGAAGGTTCACCCCACCATGATTGTGCAGGGGTACAGAATGGCTGCGGAAAAGGCCGTGCAGATTGTGAAATCCATCTCCATTGATGCCTCGGAGAACGATCGCGCTCTCCTGGAGAGGATCGCCGAGACGGCCATGACCGGAAAGCTGGCCGAGTCCCCGGACAGCAAGATGGCCAGTTATGCCGTTGACCTGGTCCTCAACGCCATTGAGACCTACAACGGCAAGAAAAGTTTTGACATGGATCGGGTCAATGTGGAAAAGAAGGTCGGCGAGAGCACCCTGGATTCACAGATCATTGAAGGCATAGTGATCGATAAGGAGATCGTCCACCAGAACATGCCCCGCAAGGTTGTGAATGCCAAAATTGCTCTTCTCTCCACAGCCATCGAATCCAAGGAAACCGAGACCAAGACCGAGCTGCAGATCACCTCCGCCACTCAGTTCCAGCTATTCATGGATCATGAGAAACTGAGGATAAAAGAGGCCGCGGATAAAGTGATTGCCAGCGGCGCCACCGTGGTCTTCTGCCAAAAAGGCATCGACGATCTGGCTCAGCATCACCTGGCTAACGCCGGAATTCTGGCTATGCGTCGCGTCATCAAAAAGGACATGGACAAGCTGGCCAAAGCTACGGGAGCTAACATCGTAACGGGCCTCGATGAGCTAGGTCCCAGCGATCTTGGCACCGCCGCCCTGGTAGAGGAAAAACGCATGGGAAGCGGTATCATGACCTTTATCACCGGCACCAAGAACCATTCTGCAACCCTTCTGCTGCGGGGCGGCACTCAGCAGGTCCTAAACGGCATGGAGAGAGCACTAGACGATGCCCTTCACGCCGTGGCCGATGTGGTGGAGGACGGCAAGCTGGTGGCGGGCGGCGGAGCCCCTGAGATCGAGCTTTCCATGCAATTGCGGGAGTATGCATCCACTTTAAAGGGCCGCGAGCAACTGGCCGTCACCAAGTTCGCTGAGGCCATGGAGATCGTGCCCAAAACCCTGGCCGAGAATGCCGGCTTTGATGCCATCGACAAGGCTATCGAACTGAAGAACAAGCATGGCATGAACAAGAACATGGGCCTTAACGCCTACACCGGCGAGATCGAGGATATGCTGAAGCTGGGTGTGGTCGAGCCGCTGCGCGTCAAGATTCAGGCCCTCTTGTCGGCAACTGATGCCGCCTGCCTCATTCTGCGCATCGATGATGTTCTGGCTTCAACCAAGACGCCTCCACCACGCGGCGCAGGTGGAATGCCACCAGGAATGGGAGGCATGGGCGGAATGGGTGGTATGGGAATGCCGCCCGGTATGGGTGGAATGGGCGGCATGCCGCCGGGGATGTTCTAGGCAGAGGATGCCAGAAATCCCTTCTTTTATCAAATTTTTTATATTCAATAATAAATATTGTATATGCATATTGATTACGCCATCTTTATATAACTTGCAAGAGAGACCTTTCTAAAGGTTGATGGCAATGGATGAGTATTTGATATGGCTGATCTTTCTAGCGTTGGCGATATTCTCAGTATGCATCATCCAGCTCCAGGAAGGCCGGAGCAAAAGGCTGCAAGAAGACTGCCGGCAATTGCAGCAAAACCTTCTCCTCTGGCAGGATAAACTGAGGAAAAAAGAAGGCAATATTGATCAGCTCCAGCGTGACTTTGCCCAATTGCTCAAGTGGAAAGAACGGGCCTATGAACTGGAAGAGGAGCTTAAGAGATCCAAGCAGACAGAGAATTATGCCTGCGCGAAGCGGCTGCAGTTCTTGGAAGATTCCATCGCAAAACCTCAAACAAATTCGTGCGTTCTTTTCCTGGGCACCTTGCCTTCCTTGAGCCGGCATACATTCGAGGACGCACTCTGCCGCATGCTGGAAGATGCCAAATTCGAGATAGTAATTGTGTCACCCTGGATAAAAAGGCAGACCTGGAACCGGATGAAAGGGCCACTACGAAAGTTCTCCCGGAAGGGAGGAAAGCTGAGGGTATTCATGCGAGGAAGTGAGTCGGACTACTCTTTGGGCCTGAGTGACAATTTGCAAGAGGAGGTCAACGAACTGGGTGGAGAGGTTGTGCTGGTAGAAAAGCTTCATGCCAAGATCTACATGGTAGACCGGAAAGAGGCGATAGTCACTTCTGCTAACCTTACCAAAGGCGGTACAGAAGCCAACTACGAGGGCGGAATCTGGGTGAACGATCCGGTGGTGTTGAAAGAAATATGTAGGTTTGTGGATGACATCTATCAGATAGGGGTAAGATGATCTCTAAATAAAAATGTTTTGTAATGATAATAAGATATCATCAGACTTTGGACATCTTCTCCCTCCAGGCCCTCGCCAGGCTCCCGGCATGCTGGGAAGGCATGACATCTATGCTTCCTCCCTGGAAGATGCCTCCTATCTCACCCATCTTCTCCTCCATCCAGCCTTCTGTCTCCAGATAGCTGGATTTCAAGGCCTCCAGAACCTCCTTGTCAGCCTTCCACAAACCCCTCGAACTAGCCTCCAGGAGTCTTCTGCCCATCTCTTCCATGGCCCAGGGATTGTTCTCCTGGAAGAATTTGCGGTTTTCTTCATCCAGGATGAAGGTCCTGGCGATGTCGTCGAAGATCCAGTCGTCTACTTCCTCCGTGGTCGCTTCCCATCCATAGACCCGGCCTACCTGCTTGGAGATGTCGCCAGCGCCCTTGTAGCCGTGCCGCTTCATGCCTTCGATCCATTTGGGATTGAGCAGGCGAGTACGAACCACGCGGCGTACCTCCTCTGCCAGAGTTCTGATATCTGCATTCTCCCTGTCCCTGGTATCCCCGTAATAAGTTGAGACCGCATGGCCCGATAGCTCGCGGGCGGCATTGGTCAGGCCGCCATAGGTGCCGAAGTAGCAGCAGCAGCCCAAGAGGTCGTATTCATCAGTAACAGTCTTGTTGAAGGTCAGGTCCACGCTCTTAAGCTGTGCCGCCAGTGCTTG
>Ga0209777_10008417_pt1 | contig 11293 bp, 5 predicted proteins | sample FrelakmetHBP12HB_FD_187147 | JGI IMG/M metagenome (GOLD analysis project Ga0209777, IMG submission 187147) | Freshwater lake sediment microbial communities from the University of Notre Dame, USA, for methane emissions studies -HBP12 HB (SPAdes)... | ecosystem: Environmental > Aquatic >...
ACGGGGGGGCCGGATATTCCGATTCGCCCGAATTCACGTCGATCCTGGCGGCCGCGAAGGTCACGGGAAAAATCGGGAAGGGCTTCGACCTCGGCGTCGTCGGAGCCCTCACTTCGAAGGAATTCGCCGACGTCGACCTCACCGGGGCGCGGTCCGAGAGCCTGATCGAGCCGTTCTCCTCCTACGGCGTCGTCCGCGGGCTGAAGGAATTTTCCGACGGCCGAAGCGGCCTCGGATTCATCGGGACGTCGGTTGTCCGGAGCCTCTCCGGCGAAAGCCTGGCCTCGAAGCTCGTCCGCGAAGCCTTCGCCCTGGGCGTGGACGGGTGGACGTTCTTCGACAAGGAGAAGGTCTGGTCGCTGTCCGGCTGGGCCGGGGCGACGCTGGTCCGGGGGAGTGCGGCGGCGATCACCCGGCTGGAGCTCTCCTCCCTCCACTATTTCCAGCGGCCCGACGCCGACTGGGTTCACCTCGACCCGGACGCGACCTCGCTGTCCGGCTGGGCGGGGCGCCTGTTCCTCAACAAGCAAAAAGGCAATTTCATCTTCAACGCGGCGCTGGGGGCGATGTCCCCCGGGTTTGAAGCGAACGATCTCGGCTACCACAGCCGCGGCGACGTCGTCAACGGCCATCTCCAGGCGGGCTACCAGTCATTCCATCCGGGTCCGGTCTTCCGCACCTGGTACGCCGAAGCCACCTATTTCCGCAACTACGATTTCGGCGGGAACCGAGTGGGGGAATACATCTACCTGAACCTGGGCGGGAAGTTCCTCAACTACTGGACGTCCACGCTCCAGCTGGATTACGAGCCGCCCAAATACAGCCATTACCTGACCCGGGGCGGGCCCATGGCCTATTATCCCGCGGGCGAGACGATCACCGGCGATGTGGAAACCGACGATCGAAAAGCTCTGATCGTTGATTTCAGCGCCTACTACCGCTATCATCCGAGCGGCGGCTACAACTGGTCGGTCGGCGGCGGCCTGATCTGGAAGCCGAGCCCGAACTTCAGCTTCTCGGTCTGGCCGAGCTATTCGTGGCGGTATTCGCAGGGGCAATGGGTGACGTCGTACGCGGACCCGTTGAAGCCGGAAACGGGCGGCATCCGGTACATCATGTCCGACATTATCGTGAAAACGGTGCCGGTTGAAATCCGCCTGAACTGGACGTTCACGCCGCGCCTGAGCCTGCAGGCCTACCTCCAGCCCTATTACGCGGTCGGCGATTACCGGGCTTACAAGGATTTCGCCCGGGCGATGACCTTCGATTTCGATTTTTACGGCCAAAACGGTTCGACGATCACATATGCCGACGGGTTCTACACGACCGATCCGGACGGCGACGGACCGATCCCGTCCTTCACGTTCGCCGACCCCGACTTCAACCTCAAGTCCTTCCGGGGGACGGTCGTCCTGCGCTGGGAGTACCGCCCCGGCTCGATGTTTTATTTCGTCTGGACGCAGGCGAGGGCCGACTATGCCTATCCCGGCGATTTCGACTTCTGGCGGGATTTCGGGGATGTTTTTCAGGCGCCCGGCCAGAATATTTTCCTTCTGAAATTTTCCTACCGCTTCGAGCTCTGAAACGGCGCGGCCGACGAAAGGGAGGACAGGATGACCGATCTTCTCGAAAACCCCGGGATCGCTAGGCTGTACAAGGATGTTCCGCCGGAACAACTGGAACCGTTCCGCCGATTCCGTGCCGAACACACGTTCAAGACCATCAAGCTGAACGGCGTATCTTGGGAATATTACGATCTCGGCAGCGGGCCGGAAACCCGCCTGACGTTGACCGGTGCGCTAGGGATTCCCACGTTGGAGTGGCGGCACTTGTCGGTTTTTGAGCAGACGCATCGCGTCCTGGCGCCGTGCTACCCGCCGGTGGATACGATGGACGCGCTCTGCGACGGCCTCGCCGGGATTTTGCGATACGAGGGCATCGAGCGAGCCCACATCCAGGGCGGATCTTACGGCGGATTCGTCGCGCAGGTCTTCGTGCGGCGCTACCCGGCGATGACCGCTTCGCTCATTCTTTCCCACACGCAGCCCCCCTATCCCGACGACAAAGGTGCGGCGAAGCTCGGCCGCATTTTATCCTTGGCGAAGATACTGCCGGTCGGCGCGCTGCGCCGGCTGATGAATCGCGGTTTGAGCAAGCTCATGCCGGAGAAAACGACGGAGTCGGCGCTGTTGTTCGCTATCTATCGCGAATTGCTCCGCTTCCGTCTGACCAAAGCGGACGTTCTCGGCATTCTGTCGCGCACGGTGGATTACGAGCGGCATCGCTTCACGCCGGAAGATTTGGCTGATTGGCCGGGCCGTATCCTACTGATGATGACCGACAACGACCGCACCACGCCCGAATCCGTGCGTGCGGACTTCAAACGGCTTTACCCGCAGGCGCGGGTCCACCTCTTCAAGGGGACAGGGCATGTCACCTCGTGGGAAAAGGCGGATGAGTACCGCGCCGTCATCAATGAATTTCTCTCCGGATTGAAAGGAGTCCAAACAAAGACATAACAAAAATCCTGTTCCCGCATAAGAAGAACCTCCTTCCGCCGATCCGCGCCGCGTTTCCCGCTTCGAGCTCTGACCGGAGCCGGGCCGGAGAATCCGCTCGGCCCGAAAATCCTTCCGATGAAGATGAAATCGGACCGATCGAAGCCGTTTTCGGACTCTTTGAGCGCAATTTCAGGCCTCGCCGGGGTCCTTTTCCGGCCCGGCAATATTTGACTTATCCTCCCCGAAAAGCTAAAATAAAAAACTCCCCGGAGCGGAATTTTCCGCCTTGACGCGAGCCGCAAGATGGGGAGAATGACCGTCATCATCTCACTTTCATCGTCATCAGAGGAGGATACCCGATGGAGAAGCCCTTCAACGCTTTTGAGATGGCCCAGAAACAATTCGACGCCGCGGCCGAAAAACTCGGTCTCGACCAGGCGACCCGGGATCTGCTCCGCAATCCTCTTCGCGAGTACCACTTCCTGATTCCCGTCCGGATGGACGACGGGAGCTATAAAGTTTTCCGCGGATTCCGCGTCCAGCACAGCGACGCCCGCGGCCCCTGCAAGGGCGGCATTCGTTTTCACCCCAATGAAACCATCGACACCATCCGCGCCCTGGCGATGTGGATGACCTGGAAGACCTCCGTGGTCGACATCCCCCTGGGCGGCGGCAAGGGCGGCGTCATCTGTGACCCGCACAACCTCAGCGACCGGGAGCAGGAAGCGATCTGCCGCGGCTGGATCCGCCAGGTCGCCTTCAACGTCGGCCCCGCGCAGGACGTCCCCGCGCCCGACGTCATGACCCACGGCCAGCACATGCTCTGGATGATGGACGAGTTCGAACGCATCCGCGGCGCCAAGTATCCCGGCTTCATCACCGGCAAACCCGTCGGGATGGGCGGTTCCCTCGGCCGGACGGAAGCCACCGGCTACGGCGTGATGTACACCGTCCGCGAAGCGATGAAGGAACTCGGGATCGACATCAAGCAATCGGTCGGTGCCTTCCAGGGATTCGGCAACGTCTCTCAGTACGCCGTCAAGCTCTTCCGGGAGCACGGCGGCAAGCCGATCTGCGTCTCCTGCTGGGACCAGACCGACCAGACCTCCTACACCTTCAAGCGGGAAAGCGGCATCGACCCCGACGAGCTTATGTCGATCACCGACAAGTTCGGGACCATCGACAAGGCCAAGGCCCGTAAGGCCGGCTACGAAATCCTTCCGGGCGACGCCTGGATCGAACAGGAAGCCGACCTGCTGGTCCCGGCCGCCATGGAAAACCAGATCACCGGGGCCAACGCGGGCAAGATCCACAAGCGGGTCCGGATCATCGCCGAAGGCGCCAACGGGCCCACCACGCCCGACGCCGACGCCGAGATCCACAAACGCGGGATTTTCATGATCCCCGACTTCCTCTGCAACGCCGGCGGCGTGACCTGCAGCTACTTCGAGCAGGTCCAGTGCAACATGAACTATTTCTGGAGCCGCGAGGAAGTCCTGTCCAAGCTGGATGAAAAGATGACGGCCGGGTTCAAGGCCGTTTCCGAGCTGGCCCGGAAAAAGAACATCTACATGCGCGACGCGGCTTATCTGATCGCGGTCACCCGCGTGGCGGAAGCCAGCCACAAGCGCGGCTGGGTATGATTCCTTTTTCTCAACGTCGTTCGTAGCTTGATCCGCGGCCCCGCCCCCACCGGCGGGGCCGCTTTTTTTTCGCGGGAGGTAAGGCCATGAGCCTTCAGGAATCGGACGTCCCCAAGGGGCCGCTTCGGGAGCGGGTGAAGGAGTTGGAGTGCCTCCAGGCCATCGTTTCCATCATTGAGACGCCGGGACTTTCCTCGGAAAAAATCATTCAGAAGATCGTCAACGTCATTCCGTCCGGGTGGCAGCATCCCGAGCGCTGCCGGGCCCGGATCAGGATCAACAAGGCGGTTTTTTTCACCCCGGGCTTCGATGAGACCCCGTGGATGCAGCGTGTCCCGCTCCGCGCCCACGGGGCCACCGTCGGTTCGCTGGAAGTCTGTTATTCCGATCAGGAATCATCGGCCCAGGAGAGCGTGTTTCTGCTTGAGGAGAAAAAGCTCATTGAGCTGATCGGAAACCGCCTCGGCCGCCTGATCGAGGAAGGCGAGAGCGACCGGCGGACGGCCGCCGCCGGCCCGCTCGAGGAATATCCCGGGAAGCGCAAGGCCGAATGGCGGATCATCATGGATCTGCTTCGGGAAACCGATCCGATGCTGTACCGGCGGGTTTTACGCCGTCTCATGAATCATCTCCATTGGCAGGGCGTGCCCGGCGTCCAGGGACTCCTGTTTCACCTGACCCCCGAGTTTTACGCCCACACCGAGGCCGCCCCCGATGAGAACCAGCCGCAGCCCGTCCAGAGCGTGGAGCGGCTGGGCAAGGTCTTTGAGGAGGCCTTGTGGATCGCCTCGCTGGCCATGTCCGACGCGGATTTGTCCGCCTTGATCAAACAATGGATGCGGCAGGACAAGCTCGGGTTTTTCATGGTCGCCACCGAAAAGCGGGAGATCTCCATTACCGAGATCAAGGAGATCATCAATCGGTTCTGCCGCTCCACCAACGAGAACGAACAGTCCCTGGCCCCGGCCGACGACCTCCAGGCCCGGATCGCCCTGATCCGCCGCTTCCTCAGCGAACGGCTGAACTTCATCCGGATCGCCCGCGACTACCTGACCGTCCACGATTTCGGACGGCTGCTGCCGCGCGTTTACGGCCCGACCGAAGGCACGGGGAAGCTGGGAGGCAAATCCGCGGGCATGATCCTGGCCGAGCACATTCTCCGCAAAAAGGCCGCGGCCGACCCGGCTATCGGGAAGATCAAGATTCCCGAGTCTTGGTTCATCACCTCCGACGGGGTGATGGATTTCATCCACTACAATTACCTCGAGGACTTCCAGAGCTTCAAGTTCCGGCCGATCGAAGAAATCCGGCACAATTACCCTTACCTGGTCCAGGTCTGCAAGCAGTCGTTCCTCTCGCCAGATATGCTCTCCCAGGTCAAGCTCATCCTCGACGATGCCGGCGAGGACCCGCTGATCGTCCGGTCCTCCAGCCTTCTGGAAGACAGCCGGGGCTCGGCCTTTTCCGGTAAGTACCGGAGCCTGTTTTTAGCCAACACCGGGACGAAGGAAGAGCGGCTGGCCGCCCTGATCGACGCGGTGGCCGAGGTTTACGCCTCCATTTTCAACCCCGACGCGATCGAATACCGGGCCGAACGCGGCCTCCTGGATTACTACGAGGAAATGGGCGTTTTGATCCAGCGGGTCGTCGGGAGGCGCGTCGGCAAGTACTTTTTCCCGGCCTTCGCCGGCGTGGCCTTCAACAACAACGAGTTCCGCTGGTCCCCCCGGATCAAGCGGGAGGACGGCGTGCTGCGGCTGGTCGCCGGCCTCGGGACGCGGGCGGTGGACCGGGTCGGCAACGATTATCCGCTGCTCGTCAGCCCGGCCCAGCCGGGGCTCCGGATCAACGTCATGCCCGAGCAGGTGGTTCATTATTCCCAGAAGGCGATCGACGTCATCAACCTGGAGACGCGGCGCTTTGAAACCCATCCCATCGAGGATCTGATCAAGGAAGTCGGGGCGGATTTCCCGTTCTGGGACCGGCTGTTCTCGATCTGGGACGGCCAGAACGTGCGCCGGGCCAGCCGGGTGATGGACCAGCCCGACCGGGATTCCATCGTCGTCACCTTCGACGGTCTTCTGGCCGGGACGCCGTTTCTTCAGCAGATGAAGGAAATCATGAGCGTCCTGAAGGAGAGCTTCGGGATGCCGATGGACATCGAGTTCGCCCATGACGGGAAAGACCTCTACATCCTCCAATGCCGGCCGCAGAGCCGGATGGACGACGAGGGGGCCATCGCCATTCCGGCCTGGATCCCGGACGAGCACAAGCTGTTTTCAGCCCGCCGCTATATTACCAACGCGGACGTACGGGACATCCGGACGATCGTTTACGTCGATCCCGAAGGTTACGGCCAAATGGCCTCTCTGGCCGATATGGGCGCGGTCGGCGACGCCGTCTCCCGGTTGAATTCCCTCCTGCCCCGCAAATCCTTCGTCTTGATGGGCCCCGGGCGGTGGGGAAGCCGGGGCGACATCCGGCTGGGCGTGCGGGTCGCCTATTCGGACATCAACAACTCGGCCATGCTGATCGAAGTCGCCCGGAAGGTCGGCGACTACGTCCCCGACCTGTCCTTCGGAACGCACTTCTTCCAGGACCTGGTCGAGACGCGGATCCGCTACCTGGCCCTCTATCCGGACGAGCAAAACGTGATTTTCGCCGAGGACTTTTTCCGGAAATCGCCGAACTCCCTCACCCGGTTCCTGCCGGAATACGGGTACCTGGCGCCGGTCCTCCGCGTCATCGACGTTCCGGAGACGACCGGCGGCCTGGAGCTCCGGGTGATCATGGACGGCGACCGGGAAACGGCCCTCGGGTTCCTCTGCGACCCGGCCAAGTGCCGGCCCGGAGACGAGAGCAAAGCCGGGGCGTCGTAAGCCCCGGCGCCCTTCAGGTTTCCTTCGCTTTGCGGCCGACCTTCCGCGACAAGTCGTCGACGAGCGAGTAGATGACCGGGACGACGACCAGGGTCAGGATCGTGGAGCTGATCAGGCCGCCGATGATCGTGTAGCCGATGGCCGCCCGGTAGGCCGAGCTCGTCCCGAATCCGGCCGCGACGGGGATCATGCCGAGGATCATGGCCAGCGTGGTCATGAGGATGGGCCTCAGCCGGGTCGCCCCGGCTTCCAGAATCGCCTCGAACCGTTTCATCCCGCGCCGCCGCAGGACATTGGTGTAATCGACCAGCAGGATGGAGTTCTTCGTCACCAGCCCCATGAGCATGATCAGGCCGATGAAGGCCATCATATCGAAAAGCTTGTTGGCCAGAAGCAGGCCCAGGACCGCCCCGATGATCGACAGCGGCAGGGCCAGCATGATGACGAACGGCTGGACGAAGGACCCGAACTGGGACGCTAGGACCATGTAAACGAAGATGATCGCCAGGGCCATGGCCGTCCCCAGCGAGACGAATATCTTCCGGATCATCTCCACCTGGCCGCCGAATTCATAGGTCACGCCCTTGGCGAAGGGAACCTTGTCCAGGGTCCCCTTGACCGATTGCGTAATTTCGTTGATGGCCCGGCCCTTGAGGATGTTGGCCCCGATCATGATCTGCCGGGCCCGGTTGGCCCGGCGGATCTGGGTCGGGCCGTTGACGGCCTGGAGGAACGCGACCTGGTCGAGGGTGATTGCCCCGCCCCGGGCGAGCGGGATGAAGGCGCGGCCGAGCCGCCCGACGTCGTTGCGGATGTCTTCCGAAGCCCGGACCCGGATGTCGATCAGCCGTTCGTTTTCGCGGTACTTGGAGGCCAGGTCGCCGTCCACGACCATCCGCATCACGGTCGCGATCTGGGCCGTGCTCGTGCCCAGCCGGGCGGCCCGCTGGCGGTCGATCCGGATCTGGAGCTCGGGTTTGGGCGGGCGGTTGTCGCTATTGACGTCGACCAGCCCGCCGACTTCCCGCAGAGCCGCCTTGGTCAGGTCGGCGGCGGCGTACAGGTCGGAAAGATTCGCGCTTTTCAGGTTGATCTGGATCGGCATCTGCTGCATCGCGGCGAACGCCGCCCCGCCGAGAGAGGCGGAATCCTGGAAGGTGATCTGCGCTCCCGCGATGCCGGCCAGCAGCGGCCGGAGCTTGTCCCGGTAGGCACTCGCTTCCTTGGCCGCAATCTTCAGCTTGACGTTTATGGTGGCCACGTCGGACGAGCCGTCGGTCGAGCCGACGACGACGATGACGTCCCCGATTTCGGGCTGGGCTTTGAGGATGTCTTCGATTTCCCGGACGGCGACGTCGGTCCGCTCAAGGGAGCTTCCCGAAGCGGTCTGGATGCTCAGGTTGAACTCGTTCTGTTCGCCTTGCGGCATGCCGCCCGTTCCGACGACGGTGAAGAGATACATGCTGAGAAGAAAAATCGCGATCGTAAGGGCGATCATGGTTTTGCGGTGGGTCAGGGCCCAGCGGAGGAGGGGCTGGTACTGGCCGCCCAGCTTTTCGTAGGCCCCGGAGACCAGGTGATCCAGCCGTGAGGATAAGGTTTTTTTGCCGCCGCGCTCGGTTTTCTTGAAGAAGTGGGCCGAAAGCATCGGGGCGAAGGTGAAGGCCTCGAAAAGGGAGATGAGGACGGCGGCCGCGACCGTGATCCCGAACTGGCGGAAAAACTTTCCGGCGATGCCGGTGGTGAAGGCCACGGGCAGGAAAACGGCCACAAGGGTCAGGGTCGTGGCCGTGACGGCCAGGCCCACCTCGGAGGTGCCGTCGCTGGCCGCCTTCATCGGGTCCTGGCCCAGTCTATCCATGTGGCGGAAGATGTTTTCCCGGACGACGATGGCGTCGTCGATGAGCAGGCCGACGGATAAGCTCAAGGCCATCAGGGTGAGGACGTTGACCGTGTAGCCGAAAAACGACATGACCGCGAAGGCGGCGATCAGGCAGACCGGAAGGCCGGCGATGGTGATGATCGTGTTACGCAGATCGCCGAAGGACAACAGCACGACGAGCCCGGCGAACAGGATGCCCAGGATCAGGGTGTTGATGACGTCGTCGCGGGAATCCTTGATCCGGACGGACATGTCCGTTGTCTTTTGTATCTCAAGGTCGGGATTGGCCTGGCGGAGGGCTTGAACCACGCGATAGACATCGTCGGCCACCCTGACCGTGTTCGTCCCGGATTGTTTCTGGACGATGAGCGAAACGGCTTCCCGGCCGTTGATCCGGGAAATCGTCCGCTGGGTCTTGAAATCGTCCTTGACCGTCGCCACGTCCTTCAGGTAAACCGGCTCGCCGCCGATGTTGGCCACGACGATGTTCAGCATCTCGTTCAGGTCGGTGAACTCGGCCTTGGTCCGAAGGAGGAAATCCTGGCCCTGCCCCTGGACCCGTCCGGCCGGAAGATTCAGGTTTTCTCCGCGGATGGCCTGGGACACCTGGGAAATCGGGATCCCCTGGGCGTTGAGGCGGTCAAGATCGCACTCGACCTGGATCTCGCGCTCCCGCCCGCCGATCAGATCGACGGCTCCGACGCCGTCCACCTGCTCAATGCGGACCTTGATCGTATCGTCGACGAGCTGGCGAACGTCGGGCAGACTCATCCGGCCGCTTTTGCTCCAGATATAGTAGGAGACGATCGGTATGGCCGAGGGATCGAATTTATTGATCACCGGTTCGATGATCTCCCGGGGGAGGGTGTTGCGGATGGCCGCGACCTTTTCCCGCACCTCGGTGGCCGCCACTTGGGTATTCTTTTCGAGGACGAAGGCGGCCAGAATGACCGAGACGCCTTCCGAAGACGTGGAAGAGATCTTGTCGATGCCGTTGAGCGTGCTGAGAGTGTCTTCAATCGGCTTGGTGACCTGCGTCTCCATTTCCTCGGGACCGACCCCGGGGTTGGCGACGGTCACGGCGACGTAGGGCAGGGAGACGTCGGGCATGAGGTCCACGCCCAGGCGGTTATAGGACAACACGCCCACCACCACCAGGGACAGAATAATCATGGTGATGAAGACGGGCTGCTTGATCGAGATATCGGCGATTTTCATGGCCGGAAATTCCTTGTTTCGTTCCGATTTATTTCGCGCTGGCAGGCGGAATGGCGACCGCGACCTTGTCCTTGTCGTTGAGCTGTCCGGCGCCCGTGGTGATGACCGTTTCGCCGCCGGTGAGGCCGGAGAGGATCTCGACGTTGTCGCCGACGACCTCGCCGATCGTGACCGGGATCATCCGGGCCGCGCCGTCGGCGGCGAGAAAGACGCATTTCCGGCCGGCGCGCTCGACAACCGCCAGGGTGGGAACGACGGTCGCCGTCCGGCGGCCGGTGATCCACTCGGCCTCGGCGTACATGCCGGGCTTGAGGCGGTGGGCGGGGTTGGGAACGCTCAGCTCGACGTCGATCGTCCGGTTGAGCGAATTGGCCACCGGGCTGATGTTGGTCACTCGGGCGTTGAACCGCTCGTCCGGGTACGCTTCCAGGGTCACCGCCGCCGGCTGCCCGAGGGAGATGAAGCGGATCTTATTCTCGTCCACTCCGGCCACGACCTTGACCTCGTCGATGTCCACGAGGTTGAGAATGGGGGTCGCGGGACCGACCGCGGATCCGGGGTTTAAAACGATACGGGCGACGACTCCCCGGACGTCGCTCTTGACCTCGAAGGGCTTGTAGTCATAGCCGACTTCGTCGCGGTTGACGATGCTGACGACCTGGCCGGGTTCGACCGAGCTGCCCATCTGGACGAGGTTATTGGCGACCTTGCCGGAGACCTTGGAGAAGATGGATACCTCGGCCGCGGCCTGGATGTTGCCCGAAGCGCGGACTTTATCCTCGATGGTTTGCCGGCCGGGAACGGCCGTTTCGACCGCGATGACGGTCACCGGGGCCGGTTTAGCCGCTTCGCGCTTCTTGGCCTCGATGTTGCTCTTGGTCCGCAGACCGATGATAACGGCCAGGGCAATGAGAACGACGACGACGATGATTCTTCCGATTTTCATAGGGTCCTCCCGCAGGATCGGTCAAGATTAAACTGGCCGATCTTATACATGTAAATCAACTGGAGGGCATTGAGCCGCGCCGTCTCCAGGGTGTTCTGGGCGTCGACGAGGTCGGTGGCGCTGAGGAGGCCGTTCCGATAGCGCTCCTCGGCGATCCGGAGGGATTCCTCGGCCTGCCGGATTTTTACCTTTTCGATTTCGAGCTTCTGTTCGGTCGCCTTCAA
>Ga0209777_10008418_pt1 | contig 11293 bp, 8 predicted proteins | sample FrelakmetHBP12HB_FD_187147 | JGI IMG/M metagenome (GOLD analysis project Ga0209777, IMG submission 187147) | Freshwater lake sediment microbial communities from the University of Notre Dame, USA, for methane emissions studies -HBP12 HB (SPAdes)... | ecosystem: Environmental > Aquatic >...
CTGTTATCGTAATAGGAATTATAGTCCTGCGTTTCAACATCATTTATGACTCCGTATGACCCTTGAATGCTATAAAATATTGAGTTCTTTAGTGTAGTAGCGTTATTATAGCCTATTCCGTCATAAGACAAGAGGTAGTCATATGTTATGCCTCGTGCATAGCCAAAAGTACAGTTTTGTATAATCGTTCGCAATCCTCTTATAGTATTGATGGAAGTACCTGCACTCGTTAAACAATCCCATATAATACAATTTGAGAATATTGAATCAGCATTATAATTGGAGGAGGTTCCCGAAGTAGATATGCCACCCATTCTATTATTCAAAGCGATACAATTAGTATAATTTATCCTGTTACCATCCATATCAGTCGAAGGATTTGCGAAACTCGCTAATCTATCTCCTACCCAAGCACTATCCTGATCAGAATCTATTGCTATACAATTCTGAACTTCCCCATCTGTAACGGAATACATCGAGAAAACAGCGATGGGTTCATTCGGGGCATTAACCCCATCAAGACGACCAACACAATTCCTAAAAATAATATGGCTATTTTGATACGCCATGAATTTATACCTCCCGTTTCCCCAGGCATAACAATTCTCAAGAAGAATATAGTCGCACTGTCGGGAAATATTGAAATTAGCATTATTCCCGTTTCCACTATCATATACTGCGCATCGGAAAAACTTAACATACCTGGCATTGCCAAGAAGAACCGTAGATCTGCCCCACGTTAGTCCCTCAAATCGCCAATACTTATCACCAACTGAACCAAGATAGTGCGAGAACATCGTTAAAGTTGCCTGACCATCAAATACTGCTTCACCATCGTGTTCAGCTTCAACAGTTGTCCACGCACCCGCAATACCATAAGGAGGGAAAACGGTATTCGATAATTGATTCGCTGCCCCCGTATAAACCCCATCTTTAACTTTTAACGTATCTCCAGAAACCATACGCCCAACACTATACTGCAATGTCAACCATGGATGCGTAGAATCTCCATTATTACTATTGCTTCCTCCTCCTGTCGCAGTCGCCATATAATAGGTGGCCGCAAAACAAGAATAACATCTAGTAAAAACAGCAAAAAAAACAATAACGAAAATTAAATATTTAAATATTCTAAAGATCTTCAATTTTACCTCCTTAGTACACTTCTATAAAATAAATTATACTTTAAGCGTATTGTATTATATCTCAATTCCCAGATTCAATCACATCACGGATACTCGTAAATTCAAATTCACCCAATAAACGCTTTAACTTCTTCTCAGCCTGATCCAGGTTATTATAATGCCTAAATTCATTAAATTTTGAGGAACTTATTTTTGGTTGTTGCGGGTCTATTTCCCATGGATGAAAATAAAGTATCGCCGGTTGTCCCTCTCTATTAATAGCTCGAATACTCTGACTGATGAAAAAATACGGAAATAACCTAAAGTATCCACCTCCCGCAACAGGAATATTATTTCCTAAAAGTCTTATTGTCGATAAAGGAAACTCTAGTATTTCTCCGTTGTTGGCATGTAAACTATAAGGGAATCTGTTAGCATGAGGCAAGCCGCCTCTATCATGATGAATCGGGAAAACACTCGAATCATACTTAAAACCCATATCTATCAAGATATCCAATACCCACAATGTCTTTTTAGTAAACGAGTAACTCGGAGCCCGATAGCCAAGAACAGAATCACCCGTAATGTCTTCCAGGATAGTCTTTGATTTCCTGAGGTCTAAAGTAAATTTATCCGGTTTCTGTAAATACAGGAGCTCATGTGCATAACCATGGCTAGCAATTTCATGTCCATCGTGATTAATTTTTTTGACTAATGTAGGGAATTTTTCAGCAACCCACCCCAAAACAAAAAATGTTGCTTTTACCTTAAATTTTTGAAGCAGAGACAACAGAATCTCTGTGTTCATTACGACCCGGCTTTCATACTGATTCCATGAATCAAAGGGGATCTTATCTGCGAAAGCAGAAACCATAAAATAGTCTTCAACATCAATTGACAATATATTCTTCATTTTAAGGAATAGATTTTGATATATATGGACCGATAAAATTTGCGATAACTAAGGGCAATCTTTGCCAGGCAGCAATTAGTAACTTATATTTCGGGTTCGCCGGATTCAGCTCTGGCAATTGATTATTCTCTGGTAACCAATAATACCAATACAATTGTTTCGGTTTAGCCCCCCATTGTTTTTTAAAATTAAAGGTTCCTGAGTTCAATGAGCACCTTCCAAGATCAAATTTTTTATAACCGCGTTCGCATGCGTATTTAATAATCTCCCAATAAAGCAAAGTATTGGGACAAAGTTTATTGTAAATCCTGTTTGATGATGCCCACGGAATTTCTAATGAATCCTTGTACCCGATTGTAAATCCGGAAGCCAAAATCAGGTCATTCTTTATGACCGAGAAAATACGTGTACGATCAGTAAGTCTTTTTATAATATTCTCAAAAAAAACTTTGCTATAAACAGGCGTACCAAGATCCCGCATATTCAGACAAAAAACGTTATAAAAATTTGCTATTTGATCGCTCAAACCAATTTCAACCCGTAAGTCGGACTTCTGCGCTTTTCGAATCTGGTTTCTGACTTTCGAGTCCAATGTTTTCCAGATATCTTCAGGTTCTGGTTTGAGATCAAGAATCATACAAACCTTTGATTTCTTGACAGGTATATTCAAGCTTAATTCATCTCTCTGCCGTAACTCAATATAAGCAACATTTTCTCTCTTAGCAATAGCAACTGCTTCCTGTAGTAATAATAAATAGACCTGCTCATTCTCAGCACACGCCCCCCCATAATTTAAAAAAGGCATAGAAACCAGGATTCTGCCGAAAATACGGCTTTTTATCAAAATCAACGGGAGCAATCCCTTAACTATGGTATCTTCTTTTATTACTATATAGAATGATTTATGACCAAAGGTTTCAATTAATATATCTCTCCACTCGACTAGATGATATAGCACAGACGTTCTATTGATATGAACAAACTTATTCCATTCGCAATCATCTTTTAAAATCTCAACCTTGTACATATAGCTTAGCCTCGCTTAATAAATCCTTTTCATAATATCTTTTGAATAAACAAAGAATTTTAATATATGTAATTTTACGAATCCTTATGAAACCGGCTTTTTCAATACTTTTCACTGACGCTCCATTGTTATTACTAACCGCGACAAATAATTTCGTAACTTTATGCTCCTTTAGATATTCCGCGATCTTTGTATAGGCATACGATGAAATACCTCTTCTTCGATACTCATGATCTGTTCTGACATTATAAATATATGCATTAGTACTATTAATAGGTATTTCTTTATCAATCTCTGGAATTAGTATCCTTTGATAATCAATCCATGAAATATAGACGATTTTATTCGATAGATATCCGAGAAAACAGGTATCCCCGTGAATAAAACGCCTACGTATATCATTCTCATCCTGGTACATAAAATTATCAAGAGCATATATTTCTTTAACAGAAGCCACCGTAAACCTAATCGGCAAAGGGCACTTCAACAAAAAAACTGATTGCGAAATATCCAATTCGTACAAATACATTTTCTCATACTTAAGGAGCATTCGAAATACCGAACAAAATATACGACTAAGCGCGATAAAAAAACCTTCTTCCTTGAAATACCGAAGCATCTTTCTTGATTTCCCGACATAATTTCTCACGATTTTCATAATATCTGCTTTCCTTAACGAGCAGTAGACCAAGCTGGTTTTTTGTCTCCCCACAAATACTTATAAAAACCAATTGCTCCCGCGACATTATATAAAAAAAAGTATACTGGGATATTTAAAAAAGATATTTTTCCGGTGTAACGCATGTTACACGCTATGTTTAACATACCAAATCCATAATATATGAGTTGGATCAAAAGAAATAACACATAAAAACTGCTCCCATTGCCCATAATAATTATGGTATTGGTAATAAAAATAACACCAAGTAAAAATGGCGATAACCAGCGTAATAACTTGTGTGAAATAAATTGGATATAAAATAAATCATAATAAAAATAATGTCTTTTTTTAATTCGCTCAGCGCATAATATTGTGGCAGCAACCCAACCCTGGCATACCGTTCTGATATTCCTTTTCATTTCCATCGTTAAATCGGGGGCGTACTCTTCAAACGCAACAGCTTCCTTCTCATGTATGATTCTATAACCCTGGTCATGAATGATAAATGAAATAGCTAAATCACTAACTAAATTCTTATTCATCGGCTGATACAATTCTTTTCTCACGGCATAGACGCAGCCGCTCACTCCAACAACACTATTAATCTCGCCTTCTTTCTCTCTAATCAATAACTCAATCTGAGTAAAAAATCCGTTTTTTCTCACATAACGATCATTTATATCTTTCACAAACACAAGCTTTCCTTCAACGCATCCGACAGCAGGATCCGCAAAATTCCTCACAATCTTCTTTACGAGATCCTTATTATAAAAAGTCGTCGCATCTGAAAACAAAAGGATCGAGCCCAATGCGATCTCTACCGCTTTATTTTGAGCTTCAGTTTTTCCTACCCTCGAAACATTTTGAAACAATAGTATGTTTCTATTAGAATATCCTTTTACAATATCATCTGTACGATCAGATGAACAATCCGATGTAACAATAATTTCTAACAACTCTACAGGATAATCAAGATCAAGCGTATTCTTTAATTTCTCTTCAATCGATTTCTCTTCATTGTGCGCCGCAATGATTAAAGAGACGCGAGGACGAAATGCTGAATCCTTAATCACTTTTTTTCTATGGAAGCATGATAGCATTGCAAGGAATATTAAATAACCAACATAGGTATAAAAAATCAAAGCAACTGATATCCACAGAATATATTTGGCCATTATCTCGTAATATTATGGATTTTTATTATTTTTTCAGCGTTATGTACCCATAAATGATTTGAAAGTATTATACGCCGGGCTTCTATTCCGATTCTTTGACGCTTATCCTGATGGCAAATTAGGTCTACGATAGAGTTCTTAAAAGACATTTCATCTCCATCATCAAAAAGCTTACCACTTATATCATCTACAATTATCGCCTCTATAGGTTCTAAGCGCGGTGCAACGACCGATTTAGCCATAGCCATATATTCAAATAATTTAATTGGCGATCTAAACTCATTTGAATGAGGAATGATGCATATATCCATTGTTTGTATATACTCTGGGATTTTTTTATGCGGGACATGACCAGTAAAGAAAACATACTGGCTAAGTTTTCTTCCTTCAATCATTTGAATCAATTCGTTCTGTAATGGGCCTTCTCCTACCATGAGGAGACAGATATTGGTAACACCATCATCGACAATTCGTTTAAAGACGTTAAGCAGGAAATCAAAATGATGCCATTTGACAAACCCACCCAGAAAGCCAAGGACCACTCTATTATTCTTAATAAAACCATCGATGTCATTCTCCCCTTTAAAAGAGTCCATATTGAAATCAGCAGGATTTACCGCGTTGGGAACAACAAAGATTTTTTTATTATCAATACCCATAGCATTGATAATATGCTCTTTAAGAAACTGAGAAACTACGGTTATAGCATTTGCTCTTTTGAAATTATGTAACTCAAAATGTTTTGCTAACGACGTTAAAATTTGACCTCTCACTCTTTCTATTCCGCTGACTTCATTTACTTCGAGTATAATGGGGATATGATAATGTCGTGCTAAAAAAACCCCGACCCAACAAAAGAATGAACTCCTTTCATAAATAAAATCAATATTATTTTGCACAATACACTTTCTTAAATTAAAGAAAGCGACAAAATTGTATGCATTCTCAAGAAGTTCAAAGACCAGCTGAGGACAGAATCGGCCCATTATCCTCCATAGCTTTCCTAATCTCCCAGCTTCTTTGAGTTTAATACCGTTCCTATCAAGATATATATTGACGCCTGGGGGAGAAACTACATAAACTTCATGATGTAATGATCGCAGTGCCCGGATAATTTCTCGGATGTGCACACCTTCAGCGCCTCTTGCCTGTGTACGGTGATGATATAGAATCCTCATATGTTATCTCCATACCCATCTTTAGATTCTGTAAGACAGTTAATGACTTTTTTTGCATTATCACTCCAGCTTATAATTTCATTACTACCATATTGAGTTGTCCCGCCATTGTTATCGAAATAGTCCGCAAATGCATTCGAGAGTGCCAAAGGGTCCATGGGTGGGACTAACGCACCAACTTCTTTATTCTTAAATAACTCTGGGATTCCGCCAACATTCGTTGCGACAATATATTTGCGGCAAGCCATTGCTTCCAATACGACATTAGGCATTCCTTCCCTGATACTCGGTAAGCAAAATAAATCACTCGCGTTGAGCCAAACAGGAATATCTTCGTGTTTCACTTCCCCGGCTAAAATGACTTTATCACCAATGCCTAACTCTTTAACCAACTTCTGTATTCCTCTCCTAAGACTCCCCTGACCTATTATGACTAATAGAATATTTTTGTTAATCTTTGTTCTATAAAATTCCGAGAACCCCCGTATTAAATAGTCTACCCCTTTCACTTCTTCTAAAGACCCGATGAAAAGTATAACGCTGCTATCTGGAGATAAATTGACTTTCTCTCGACAGGTATCTTTGCTTAATGGTTTGAATAAATCTGTATTCACCCCGTTCGGAGCAACAATTACCTTGCGTGATTCAACTCCAATACACACTAGTTTATCTTTCAGTGCTTCACTCACAACAATAGTCTTTTTCGAGTTTTTAATACTCCACTTAATCATTAGTTTTCGTAAATAAAATTTTGAATAAAGATTTATATCACATCCTAAACCGTGTAAGATAACTGGTTTTTTGAAAAATTTTCCCAAAAGAACAGCGGCAAAGCCGTCAGGATACATCCATTGGGCATATATGATGTCAAATGGAAACGTCATTTTGACCTTAATTAGAAGCCTGATAATAGATAGGTACAAGAAAAACCCGTAACAAGAACCGAATATTTTAGGCGTAATAAACCATCGCGGGTGATATACTGGGATATTATCCAATGTTTCATAATAAGGGATAAAAGCATTTATGGACCATTTTGGGAATACTTTAAACTTAAATGGGAACCAAGGAACTGGAGCTATTACCTTCAAATCGCAAAGCTTTGATAATTCGCTTGCTTGCTGCTTAACAAAAATCCCCCTGTTCTGTTCCTGACAATTCGGAAATAGATTGGTTATTAGCAGCACTTTCATTTTTTTATTAACCATGCCAAAGTCCCCATCTTGAATCTTACTGATCTATAAACGTTTTGTGCCATATTTCAAGTACCATTAAGGAAAACAATAACTTACTATAATTCTCTTTACCATCCTTATGCATTCCGATTAAGCGAGTAACATAATTACGGTCAAAATATCCCCTATCAACGCTTCTTTGATTAAGAAGGATATCCGCAGCCTTATCGCTAAAATCACCTTTAAACCACGCATTAATCGGGACGGGGAATCCCTTTTTATTTCTAAAAATGATGTCGTTGGGCAATAAATCTTGGACAGATTTCTTTAACAGATATTTTGTTATATTATTCTTGATTTTATATTTTGAAGGTAAGCCTGCGGAAAATTCAACAAGTTTATAATCAAGAAAAGGTACTCTCAACTCAACTGATGTTGCCATACTCATCTTATCAGCTTTAATGAGAAGATCATCCGGCAACCAGACTTTAGTATCAACATACAACATCTTCGATAAGGTATCTTTTTGGCTCACGGCATTAAAATAGGCTTGTAAATAACCGTGTCCACTGAATCTAGATTTCACCTCATTATTAAAAGATTCTGTATATAACTGATTTTTAATACTCTCTCCAATCTCAGTAGAAACGCCGAGATATCTTTTTTCCAAAGGCAGCGTTAGCCATTCTCTGATTTTTTGCTTTTTCTTAGTAGCATGTATGAAATTAAGAATACTCTCATCTAAAAAACCGTGACGAATAAAAGCTGGGATCTTCCTATAGTTTTCAATTATCCTCATTTGGTTATAGATTGAATAACCGCCAAACAATTCATCCGCCCCCTCTCCGGATAGCAAAACAGTTACATGTTCCCTGGCAAGTTTAGAAATAAAATACAGAGGAATAGCAGCTGCTTCAACAACGGGTTCATCAAAATGCCACACCAATTTTGGGATAAAATCGTAGAAATCCGTAGGTTCAAGACAATATTCATGATGATCTGTATTAAACCGTTTCGCGATAATACGGGCATATTCCAATTCACTGGCTTGTTTGTCCTGATAGCCCACGCAAAAAGTCTTTACCGGTCTACCTCCAGTCATGCGACTCATCAAGCCGACAACAGTACTAGAATCAATACCCCCACTCAGGAAAACTCCCAACGGAACATCACTAATCAAGCGTATCTTTACACAATCATAAAGTAAAGCCTGAAATTGCTCGACGTAATATTTTTCACCACGGTCAGTGCCTTGTTCAATACCATCAATATCCCAATATTTCTCAATATGTAAATTACCACGCTCATATGAGAGCGTGTAGCCGGGTTTCAGTTTTTCAATCCCCACAAACATAGTTTGCGGTGCTGGCACATAACCTAAAGTTAAATAGGAATCAATTACTTGCCTATTAACTTGAGCGTTTACTTTTTGTGATTCAAGAATCGATTTAACTTCAGACGCAAAGATAAGCTTATCATGATCGAAATAGAAATAAAACGGCTTTACCCCGAGCCTATCCCTTGCAGCAAATAAACTCTTGCGTTTATCGTCCCATATGGCAAATGCGAACATTCCTCTCAGGTATTGAAGGCACTCCTTGCCTTTCTCTTCATACAGATGAATAATAACTTCCGTATCGGTATGCGATTTGAACTGATGGCCCTTCTTAATCAGATAATCTTTAAGCTCGATAAAATTATAAATCTCACCATTATAGACAATCCACACAGTTCCGTTTTCATTAGACATAGGTTGATGCCCCTGGGTAGATAAATCAATGATGCTCAATCTTCGGTGCCCCAGACCAACCATAAACTCATTAGCATTAACCGCACAACCAAGATAAATCCCATCATCGTCAGGTCCACGATGATGCATTACTTTATTCATCTTAGAAAGAAAATACCTATCTATACGTTGACTTTCTTTATTACTCACGAAACCACAAATTCCACACATCGTTTTTTACTATTCGGTTAACAGATTATCTTGAATATATATATGGTTTTATAATATAATCCCTATACGAATTAGGATCACCCTTACATCCAGCCTCCGCCGCCTTTATAATATTATACATTTCGCGCGCTGTAACATAATGGAGCACATAATCACAATTGTTATTGAATTTCGATTCAAAATAACTAAACATATTATCTGCATCTTTTCCCAAAAGAACATCCCATGTATCTTCTCGGGCGCCGTGCGTATGTAATTTAATGAATTCCCATCTAGGCCCACCTTTTATTGTTAGACCGTTCCGAACCCAATAATTAATGCGCCTCTCCGTAGGAATGTCATGTTTATCAAGGTTTGAAGATTCTATAGATAATTTAAAAAGGCGTGCCCGGGAATGCCAACGTAAGCCGATAATACCAGGAATCATCAGTAAGTCACCTGACTCCTGCCTGCCGGCAACCAATTCCTTTCCCGTATCATACGATTTTGGTTTCCGGGTATTATCCGTGGCATAATATATCTTATTTATCATTCTCGGCTGGGTTCGGCCCAAGGACGGGAAAGTAAAATCAGCATAACACCCGCAGTCCCTTAGAATTGATATTTCATCATTAACACCGCAAATATGGTCCCCACCAGAATTATCTAGTGACCAATCTCCGTGAATAAAACCAAAGTTTTTTCTCCCGTCAATAGAACAGAATATCCCATGACGCGAATAAGCTTCAATACATGTCATGATCTTCTTTTTTAATGAACGCGAAGTATCTGGAAAGGGTCTCATGTGGTTATGATGCAAATGCATTTCAATCTCACCTAATCCCTCGGCACATAATTTGACAAGATCAGATAAAAACGACTGGTCATGATGGGGTGGATAAAACCATGTATGCTGAGGTTTTCTATTATCAGCATCTTTATGAATGTTTCCTAATCGCGAATATCGCTCAACCCAACTGTTTATTCGAAATTGAGCCCGTTCAAAACCGACACCTCCCGTAAAAGGTTCAAAATGATCTACGATACATAAGATAACATGGATGGGGCCATCAACAGTACAATTTCGATTAGATTTTATCGACTGCCAAATATAATTGAGTAACCAATACTGTAACCCCTTATCACTTAAATTTTTTGCAAAATTTATCATCAATTATACTTTCTAACTGATCACTGTAACATACATTTTTTATAAGTTAAATATTAAAACTGTTTGCTTCAAACATACAGTTCTTTTTTATAATGTTTAATAGAGCAACAATAAGAGCAACTACAATATATAGAATTACTTCATCATATCGATTTCCAAAGAACGCACAAACCCAGTAGCCGAGAACGGAAATCAACAGAAATTTTAACAATACTTCAATATCATCACCGAGTTTTGGCATATTTTTTTCCTTAAAACCACTCAGAATCTTTTTTGCTTGGAAAATTGGATAAAAAGCGAAGAGTATAAAAAAAACTCCTCCCGGCATACCAGTCTCGCTAAAAACCTGAACCAAGGTATTGTGGGGAGCTAATCCTCTAATACCACCGTAATTTTCTGCAAAATTTTTGAACTGCATCCGCCCTACACCTAATAAAGGTCGTGCTTTCAACATTCGCATACCTGCTTTCCACTGTTCAATCCTGTTCTCCGATGAGTTATCGCCGTAGAGCCGTCCGCCTTCAGACAAATCACTTCGATGGAGGATATTGGTTAGGCCAATCGTAAAAACTCCTGTCAATAACAAACCGTAAATAACTATTCTGATGAATCTTGATATCTTATGGGATAATATCATACTCAACAATCCAACGATAAGAAGACTCAACATACCATTGCGCGATGAAGTAAAAAAGATATTAAAGGAGAACATAATCGTTATGCCAGTAAAGAAGTACTTCAACAGTACTTTTCTTGTCGTATTTACAAAGATTAGGAGTAAGGGGATTACGGCAACAAGAATAAGCACCAAATCATTCGCGTTTTCATAAGAACCGTAGGCAACAGCAATTTTACCCGGAGTATATCCCGCCGCAACAAAATTGCAGAGAAAATAATAAGACAAATAAGCCACCCCAAGAAATACCAGAT
>Ga0209777_10008419_pt1 | contig 11293 bp, 7 predicted proteins | sample FrelakmetHBP12HB_FD_187147 | JGI IMG/M metagenome (GOLD analysis project Ga0209777, IMG submission 187147) | Freshwater lake sediment microbial communities from the University of Notre Dame, USA, for methane emissions studies -HBP12 HB (SPAdes)... | ecosystem: Environmental > Aquatic >...
GTGGCCCGCCGCGGCGGGACGAGTGAGGAGGAAGGGGACTATGGCGCCGGCTGTCCGAAGATCTGATTCAGCGCGGCTCTCGCCTGAGCGAGCACGGAGGCGGAAACCCACGGCGGCTTGCCCGGTCCTGCCCCAGTGCCCATTTGATGTCCTCGCGCTGGAATTGCTCGAGCAATTCAGGACGGTGCTGGCGCAGAAATTCAGCCACCGCCAATCGAATCGCTTCCTCTTCGTCGCGGAACCAACCGGCCTTAACCAACCGGTTCAACTCCTCCGCGAGCTTGTCAGGCAGTTCCAAGCGCACCGACTTCATGCCAAGCTTCCTTTCCGGGTCCAAGTCCCAGGTACTCCTTTTGAGATTAGACGTAATGCGTTGAACGGTCAAGCACTTGGAGTGCCTTGGCGGCGGCCTATGCGCTTGACCGTCCACAACGCGCGACCCGTGCCGATCCCGATTCTTGAGGTGAAGTGCGAGTAAAGCAGCGACGGGTGACAAGCGTCACTCGAAGTCACTACCCCAGCGAGGTCCAAGAAAATGTTTGGTCACAAACGCCTGCCGAGCGACTTCAACGCCGAGATCGACGCGCACATCGAACTCGAGACGGAGCGGCTCAAGGAGCAGGGCCTCAGCGAAGAAGAGGCGCGCAAGGCCGCGCGTCGCGCCTTCGGCAACCTGATCCAGGCCCAGGAGCGCTTCTACGAATCCGGCCGCTGGCTCTGGTGGGACCGCCTGCGTCAAGACGTTCAGTACAGCCTGCGAGCGATGGGGCGAAACCCCGGTTTTCTGGCGGTCGCCCTGCTCACCCTGGCGCTCGGCGTCGGCGCCAACACCGCCATGTTCAGCGTGGTGAACACCGTCCTCATTCGGTCTCTTCCCTACCCCGACCCGGGCCGGCTGGTATATTTCACGTGGCAGTCCAACCGAAACATTTTGGACGCTTCGACGGTCCCGGAACTTGTGTTCTTCCGGGACCACAGCCGAAGCTTTGAGGCCCTGGGGGGCTATCGGGGCAGTTCTGAACTCTCGCTGGGAACCGGGGCGGCTCGGCAGTGGCTCACCTCCATACAGGCGACCTCGGGCTTCTTCCCCGCCCTGGGAGTGAGCCCCGCCCTGGGCCGGAGTTTTCTGGCTGAGGAGGACCGACCGGGTGGGCCGCGCGTCGTCATATTGAGCGATGGCGTGTGGCGGAGAGTTTTCAGCGCCGAACCCGCGATCCTCGGCCGGCAGATCGCATTGAACGAAAACGTCTATGCCGTGGTGGGCGTCCTGCCGCGCGGCTTCGCATTCACCCAACCTGCCGATGTTTTCATCCCCTTGCAGCTTGGCTCAACCCTCATGGACATAGGACGAAATACAGGCGTCCTAGCTCGGCTAAAGCCCACGGTATCTCTGGCGCAGGCGCAGGCGGAGATGGCGACGGTTTTCGCGCAATTCCGCGCCGCCTACCCGAAGGATGTGGCCGACTGGGGCGAGCAGGGTGCGCGGTTGCTCCCTTACCAAAAATGGTTGGCGGGCGATTTCCGCCCCAGCCTGCTGTTGCTTTTTGGAGCGGCAGGCCTGTTTCTCCTGATTGCTTGCGCCAACGTTGCGGCCCTGCTTCTCGCCCGGACGGCCACGCGGCAAAGGGAAATCTCGATCCGCCTGGCGCTCGGCGCCGGCCGCCGCCGCTTGCTCAGCCAGTTCCTTACTGAAAGCCTGCTGCTGGCCGCCGGGGGAAGCCTCCTGGGTCTGTCCTGCGCGCTCTTTAGCCTGCATGCGCTCGTCGCATCCATTCCCTGGTCGCTGCCAGGCGGCGAAGGGATCGGCCTGGATGCTAACGTCCTGCTGTTCACGCTGGTTGTGACAGTGATAACGACTCTGGCCTTTGGCCTGGCTTCGTACCTGCAATGCCTGAGCCCCAACCTCTTTGGATGGCTTAAGGAGGGTGGGCCCGGAAGCGCGCGCGGTGGTGTGCGCGCCCGCGTGCGCCAGGCTCTGGTCATTGGCGAGGTCGCCATCTCGGTGCTTCTCCTGATCGGTACGGGGCTGATGGTCGAAAGCCTTTATCGTCTCCAGCAATTGAAATTGGGCTTCGACCCTCAGGGCGTCACGACCCTGCGGACGCCGTTCGCGGCAGGCCGGTATCAGAAACCCGAGCAGATTTGGGACTTCGAGCGCCAGGTGCTGGAACGCTTCCAGGCGATTCCCGGCACGACCTCGGCGGCTGTGGTGACGGCTCCGCCTTTGACGGGGCCAAACAACCTCACCACCCAGCTCGAAGGCCATCCCGAAAAAAGTATTGGGGGAATGGAGTACCGCGTCATCAGCCGGGACTACTTCCAGACCATGAAAATTCCCCTCCTGCGGGGAAGAGGCTTTCTGGACGCGGACACGGCGAGTGCAACTCCGGTGGCCATCGTCAGCGAAGAAGTCGCGCGGCAGTGGTGGCCCAAGGGGAATCCGCTGGGCAGCCGTCTCGTCGTCGGAATGTACCAAGGCAAGGTATTCCCTGAGGTGCAGGAGCCGCCACGAGAAGTCGTAGGCGTCGTAGGGGATGTTCGGCAGTACGAAGAGCTCGCCTCACCCGCCCCGCCGACGGTCTATGTCCCTGCCGCGCAGCTCTCCGGGAAGGTCGACTCGACGGCCTGGGTCGTCCGCGCGCAAGCGACGGGCGGCCTCGAAAAGGAATTGCGGGCGGCGGTAGCCAGCGTGGATCCGGAGCAGCGCGTGACCTCTGTCCGGTCCATGAGCCAGATCGTGAGTGGAACCGTGGCGCAGCCGCAATTCGTCGCGCTGCTGCTGGGCCTTTTCGCCGGCCTGGCGTTGCTGCTGGCTTCCGTCGGCCTCTACGGCGTGATTTCCTACTCGGTGAGCCAGCGGACACACGAGATCGGGGTTCGCATGGCTTTGGGAGCCGGGCGGCGAGACGTGCTGAAACTGGTCGTCCGCCAGGGCTTGGCGCTGACCCTCATCGGCGTCGGCATCGGCCTGGCGGCCGCGTTCGGTCTGTCGCGCTTCATTTCCACCCTGCTCTTCGGCGTCAAGGCGAGCGACCCGTGGGCGTACTTGGTCGTCTCGCTCGCGCTGACCGGCGTCGCGCTGCTGGCCAGTTTTCTACCTGCCCGGCGGGCTACGAAGGTCGACCCCCTGGTCGCGCTCCGGTATGAATGACGACTTCTCAGTTCTGTGTTATGAGTTATGAATTATGGGTTCTGGGTTCTGGGTTCTGAGTTATGAGCTCCGCGGTTTGGAAGATAATCTTGGAAGTCCAGATTGTGAAGGGACTATCACCGAATGAGTTTCCTGGGTGGCGGTCTACTGCAAATCCGAACCCAGCGTTATGAGGAGCAGAAGATTGGATAACTCAGAACTCAGAACTCATAACTCATAACTAAGATCCGGCCTTCGGCCCTTCGAATCAGTTCTTCGCCGCCCCCGCCCCGCCCGCAAGCTCCAAATCAGCATAGCCTGTGGTGACTTGCATCGTGATCTGGCGGGTGTCCTGGCTGACCCGCACGGCCTCAACAGGATTCGGCCGGTTGGGGTTCTGGTTTTGCCATGCCATTTGCTGTGCCAGCTTCAGTCCTTCCAGGACCTGCCGCAAGCTGGCGGCATCTTCCTGCGTCGCGCAATCCAGCTTGAGGTTAAGATTCGCCTTGTCGCCGGCATCGAGCGTGTAAACGAGCGAGTCGACCTTCTCGAAAACCCGCCCCCAGTCCAGCTTGAGGTTCCCCTGCGCGGGCATCCAGCCGCGAAACCAATCGCCCACTGCCGGACCTACCGCAATTCCCCAGATGGGCGCGTCTCTGTTGACCGTCCCCACCAGCCGCGAGAAGCGCTCGTCGGAGCTCAGGCTGGGGCTCTGCCCTCCGCGCGTCTCCAGCAAGGCAGTCAGGGAACTGAGCGAGCCGAAGGCGCCCAAAGAGTCATTGAGCGCCACCACGCAGGTCCCTGCCATTCCAGCCTGAAGGCAATAGGCCACCTGCCCCACCAGCGGCGTGGGTGTGATGCCCTGGGTGGCAGCTCGGTCCGCGAGACCCTTGGCATCAAACCGCCCCGACGCCAATCCGTAGAGATCCATCTCGCTCTTGCCCGCCTGCCAGCCCAAGACTAAATCATTGATATCTTCTTCGCGGAGGCCGAGCGCACCCAGCGAGCCCTCCAGCGACTGGAGCCTCGGCCCCAGGTACTTCTCATGAAGATTCTGGTAATTGGGCAGCTTGCGCAGCTTGGCAGGACTGGAGTATTCGATTCGGATGGTCTGCGGCGAGAACGCCGCCAAGGCTTCAGTCACTACATCCTGCGCGCTCAGGGGCCTCGGAAACATCCCGAGAAGCAAAGCGCACAAGCCGGAGAGGATAAGTCGTTGCATGGTCAGCCTCGAAGCCTGCCTGCACCTGTCCCTCAGTCCGTCGCTGGACGGGTCGTGCGACCGACGGACAGGCAGGTCAGGCAGGTTGGATTTAGCCAGCCCAGATTCATTACCTTGAACTTTCCACTCTCGCAGTTTTCCCGCCTTACGTCAATACCCGCGCGGCCAAAAAACAGTCGCGCGTCAACAGAAACAGTGAGATGACAGCAGCCACAAGGATGACGTTTCTCTTTGCTATCCATTATCACCTGATGCAGGCAATTCCGGAAAGGCTTCCCAGCGAATTGGGCCAGGAGCGAGGCGTCCGTCAACTGGCGGAGTCGCCCCTACTCCCCGTGAGATGATGGCGCGCTAGGGACTTATCGTGGTTTATACTTTTTCCTTGACAAAGCTAACCAATGTGATACAATACGTAGCATGATTGGGCGTGGGAAGCTACGCATGCAAGCCGTCAACGGAGCCGCCCTGCCTGCCACGGGCAGGAAGCGCGCCACGAGTTCCGATGCCGTCGCCGTGCAAAAAAGCCCGCAAATCAGGCAGGCGTTGCCTGTCACGCGCACAGGACAATGTGTCCCTGTCACAACGACTAAATGTCCGGCCCTTAAGACAAGAAAAAACGCCTAAGCCGTCAGCTATCTGAAAACAAGAAACCTGGCGGCTTAGCCAGCATGACTTTTTGTCGTAAACTCTCGGCTGGCCGTCCTCTGGGCGCCGTCTGGATCGCCCCCCACACGCTTGGCACTTGACCAGGGTCAACCCAGCAAGGGTACCCCGCTCAATCAGACGCGGGCGCAACGGCCACGCGAACGGTTCCCTATGGACACTTTGGGGTGTATACTGCGGTTTTGCCCCGGGAGTCTCGTCGTCGAAACCACGCTGCAGGTTCCCGGGTGACCAAGGCACTTAGACTAGCATAATCAAGGAGCCTAAGGATGCGAAGTCGACGTCTGGCAATTATTCTGACCAGCCTGAGCCTGCTGGCCGGCCCGCTGTTCGCCGTGGGACCGACGGGAACGATTGTGGGGACCGTCAGTGATCCCAGCCTGGCAGTCATTCCGAAGGCGCGCGTCAGCGTGCGCAATCAGGACACCAACGCTACCCGAGCGGTCCTCAGCAACGGAGACGGTGATTACACCGTCCCGCTTCTGCCTCCGGGCAATTACGAGGTCAACGTCGAAAAGGAGGGCTTCCGAAAGAGTGTCATCAGCAACGTCAAGTTGGATGTTGACCAGACCGCGCGCGTGGATTTTGTGATGCAGATTGGCCGGCCGAGCGAGGAGGTCATCGTCACTGAAGCAGTCCCTTTAATCCAGACGGACACCTCCACCCAAGGGCAAGTCATCGACCACCGCAATGTAAGCGAGCTTCCGCTGAATGAGCGCAACTTCCTGGGCTTCACGCTCCTGGTCCCCGGCGGACAATTGCCGGTCGCAGGCTCCCAGAATTCCACCCAGGGTGGCGCCATTAGCGTCAACGGCGCGCGCGAGCAGTCGAACGATTTTCTGCTCGATGGCGTGGACAACAACGATTTGTACATCAACCAATACAGCGCTCTGCCCTCCGTAGACGCCATTCAGGAGTTCAAAGTCCAGTCCGGCAACTACTCGGCGGAATTCGGGCGGAGCGCCGGCGCTCAAATCAACGTGGTCCTGAAGAGCGGCACCAACCAGTTTCACGCCAGCGCGTTTGAATTCCTGCGCAATCGGAACTTCGACGCCAAGAACTTCTTCGATCAGCCCGACTGCACGCCCGCTTCCATTGTAGGAACCTGCGGCCCCATCCCGCGCCTGGACCGCAACCAATTTGGCGGGACTTTGGGCGGGCCCCTCAAGCGCGACAATACTTTCTTCTTTCTTTCTTACGAAGGGCTGCGCCTGCGTCAGGCCTCGACCCGGGAAGCCAACGTACCGTCGCAAGTGGAACTCGCGGGGGCAAACTTCTTGTCGCAGGAACTCGGTTTCCCTCAGAATCCCGCAGGCCTGGCCGCGCTCAACCTCATTCCCGCGGCCAACGTCGCTAGGGCGGACTTGGCCACTTGTCCGCCAGGGGTGCCAACCCTTGCTTGCTCTAATACCTACGTCTCCTCCCCGGTGATTCAGAACACAGTCGACTTGGCGACAATCAAGCTGGACCGCCAAGCCGGTTCCAACAACACGTTTTCAGGCCACTACTCGCTGTTCGATGAAAACCGCTTTAATCCTTTCGATCCCGTCAATGCTTTCACAAGCCTGCCGGGCTACGGCAGTTCCACCGTCAACCGAGGGCAGAACGCCGGCTTCACCTGGACGCGTGTCTTCAGCTCCCATTGGATCAACGAAGCACGCATAGGCTTTAACCGCCTGCGCGGGGCCGCCTTCCAACAGGGCCAGGGCATCAACCTCACGCAGCAGATGGGCTTCCCGAATGTGTCCACGAATCCACTGGACTGGGCACACCCCAACGTGAACATCTTCGGCTTCGACGGCATCGGCGAGCCTGTGAACTACCCGCAGGACCGCCACGACAACACCTATGAGTTTGCAGATAACCTTGCTTGGAGTACGGGACGCCATCAATTCAAGTTCGGAATGGACATCCGCCGTTTTCAGTTGAATTCCTACCTCGACTTCCTTTCACGCGGCGACTGGTTTTTCGAAGGTCTTCAGCAGAATGGTGTGTGCCTCGGCGGCGCCGCCCCCTGCCCCGTCGCGGCCCTGGCTCTCCTCATGTCCGGAGTTCCGGACTACGTTGTGACGGAAACGGGAGACACCGTCAACGGGCTGCGCACCACCGGCCTGGGGGCCTATGTGCAAGACGATATTCGCGTGCTGCCGCGATTCACCTTGAATGTCGGCCTGAGATGGGAGTTTAACAGTCCCCCCACCGAGGTCCACAACCGGTTCAGCGTTCCTGACCTGACCGCCAACTCTGGCACCTGCTCGCCCTACCCCAACTGTGCGTTCATCCAGGCGGGCACGGGGGGGATTCCGCGCGCCACCTACAACAGGAATCTCCGGGATTTCGCCCCACGCATCGGATTCGCGTGGCGGCCGCTAAAGACCGAGCGCTTTGTGGTCCGGTCCGCCTACGGCATCTTCTATGATGAGAACATTCTGAACCTCAACATTCTGCCGCGTTTCAATCCGCCTTTTGTCGACATTTCCGCCTTAGTCAACTTCACCGGAACGAGCGTCATTCAGGACATCTTGAGCCAGCCGGGACTGCCGGAGCCCCAGGCCAATTTTGTTTCCCGGAACTTCCGCGACGCCTATCTGGAGCACTGGAACGCTGACCTCCAGTACGAAGTGCAACCTAACTGGATGATTGACTTGGCTTACGTTGGGACCAAGGGCACGCATCTTCCCGCGACCCGGGACATGAATGAACTGAATCCTTCCACGCAGGCTACTCCCTACCCGCAGTTCGGCACGATTCTGTTGGTGGAGCCCCGTGCCAATAGCATTTACAACGCCTTGCAGTTCCGTTCCGAGAAGCGCACAAGCCTGGGCTTGTCTTTCCTGGCTGCTTACACTTGGTCGAAATCGATCGACGACGATTCAGCGGTCTTCAGCGGGAGCGTCGGTTCGGGCGTGCCGCAGAATTCATATGATTTTCGCGCTGACCGGGGTCTTTCCGACTTCCAGGTCGCGCACCGCGTTGTCTTCAGCTATCTCTATGACCTACCTTGGGGGCCTGGCCGGAAGTGGCTCAACAGTCCCGGGATAATCAGCCACCTATTGGGGTCCTGGCAAACGGCCGGTATTGCGACCATGCAGACCGGTAGTCCCTTTACGATCAACATGCCGGCCTCACAGACTGGAACGTCGATCACCTCTTTTGGAATCCCGTACCGGCCGGACCTGGTGGGCGATCCCAACAAGGCGGGACCCGTAGCCGCAAACCCGGGGTGCTCGGCCCCAGCTCAACTTAACACGCCGAATAGCTGGTTCAATACTTGCGCCTTCGCGAATCCCCAAAATCCCCTTCTGGGAACTGCCGGCCGGAACATTTTGATTGGGCCGGGACTGAACAGCCTCGACTTTTCGTTGCTCAAAGATATCCCGTTCGGCCAAGAAGGCCGCCAGCTTCAGTTTCGGGCGGAGTTCTTTAACCTATTCAACATTCCGCATTTCGACATTCCCGGCCGTACCTTCGGGGCGTCCTCACTTGGCGAGGTGCTGTCGGCAAATGAATACGGCAATAAACCTCCACGTCAGGTGCAGTTGGGAATGAAGTTTCTTTTTTAGAGGCTAGAGGCTGGAGACTTGAGGCTGGGGCACAGGGTGTCGTCGTCGTGGTGCTCGCCGCAGACGCATTTCGGCGGCGGAAGTTCGCGGTCGGTGCCCCACGAGAGGAGCCAAGCCTTCATATCCTCGTGCTTGATGTAGTGACCCGCTTTTACTTGACGGTCGGCTTGGCGGATTTCCGCCAGCATCCTCTCCTGGTCACCCACATAAGACTCGACCGCGTCCGAAATGAGGTAACTAGAGCTTCGACCTGAAGCTCTGGCCAGTTTCACTAACCGCTTCTTGATTCCCGGCTTAAGCCGGATGCTGAACGTCATACTGCGTGTGTTTGCCATAAACACATTTTAGCACAGCGCTGCCATCGCCTGCCACCGGCATCCATTCGCCTTTCATGGGCGCCCGCAGCGGCGGAAGAGTTGATCCAACAAGTCCAGCCCCAGGTCCATCTCCTGGCGGGTGATGGTAAAGGAAGGGGCGAGCGTGAAGACGTTCTTATAGTAGCCACCCACGTCGAGGACCAAACCGTACTTTCGCCCCGCAGCTTCCAGGTCGCCTTTCAAACCCTCAGCAAAAATCCGGTCGGTGAGCTCGCGGTCGGGTGTGGTGCCGTCCTCTTTACAAACCTCGAGGCGCAACGCCAGGCCGAGGCCGTCCACGTGGCCGATCACGCCGGGGTAGCGGCTCTGGAGTTGCCGCAATCCGGCCAGGAAGTACGCGCCTTTTTCATTCACTAGCTTTCCGTAGTCTTCCTCTTCGAGCATTTTGAGGGTTTCAAGGGCCACTGCGGTCCCCAGCGTGTTGGACGAGAAAGTGGAGTGCGTAGAGCCGGGCGGGAACAGTTCCGGCGTAATCAACTCCTCGCGCGCCCAGATGCCGGAGAGCGGATTGAGGCCGTTGGTAAGCGCTTTGCCGAACACGATGATGTCCGGCGTGATCCCGAAGTGCTCAATCGCCCAGAACTTCCCCGTGCGGTAGAACCCCATCTGGATTTCGTCGTCTACGATGAGAATCTTGTGGGACTTGCACGTCTCCTGGAGCCGCTGGAAGTAATCGCGGGGAGGGATGACGTAGCCGCCCGTCCCCTGCACGGGTTCGATGTAGAAGGCCCCGTATTCGGCGGATTGCGCCTTGGCGTCCCAGACGGAGTAGTACTCGTTTTCAAACAGCTTGGCGAATTGGCCGTGACAATAAAGATCGCAGGTCTCGGGCTTCAGCCCGTAGATGCAGCGGAAACAGTAAGGATAAAAGACGAACTGCGCGCGGTCGCTGAAGTGGCCGTAGCGGCGGCGGTAACGATAGCTGGAAGTCAGGGCGGAAGCCCCCAAGGTCCGCCCGTGATATCCGCCCATGAAAGCGAACATCAGGTTCTTTCCGGTGTAGTTCCGGACGATCTTTAACGAGTCCTCGATCGCCTGCGAGCCGCCGACGTTGAACTGCACCCGCCCCTTCACGCCAAAACGCTTCTCACAGTACTGGGCGATGCGCGCCGCGACCTCGACTTTCTCCGGGTGGAGGTATTGGCAAGCCAGTTGAGGGAGCCGATCGAGCTGGCGCTTCAACGCCTCAATCAAGCGGCGATTCTTGTACCCGAAACTCGCCGCCGAATACCACATCTGGAGGTCCAGATAGGGCGTTCCCTGCTCATCATAAAGGTAGCTGCCCTCGCAATCGACGAAGACCTTCGGGGGCTCCAAATAATGGACCGTATCTCCAAAGGAGCAATACTGTCGCTCCAGGGCCAGCCATTCAGCGGTGCGTGAGATATTCGAGGTCGTCAATGCGTCTGAGCCTCCCTTTTGAATTACGAGTTATGAGTTATGAGTTCTGAGTTATAAACCCGGAGGCCGTAATGGTAGTTGGCTCACTTAATCGGCCGCCTTCATCCTCCTATAACTCATAACTCAGAACTCAGAACTCATAACTTCGGTGTTGGCACAGCGACCTCACCGGCAAGTAATTTCGCAAGCCCTTCTTCAACCTCCGCGAACGTCTGGTAGGGCTGGCAGGCTATCCCGGCTTCGCGGCAATAAGTAAGCAAGCGGGACTTGGCGAAGACGATATCGGAGGCCTCCAGGGCGAACCGATCGGAAAGCCCGTCGCCGATAAAGACGATAGGATGCCGCCCGGCGCTGAGGCGGCGGATGACGGCTGGCTTGCAGGTGCCGCAGCCGTGCTCGCAGGGTCCTGCGGAAAGCGGGAAAGACGGAATCAGGCGGCGGCCTTCCAGGCGCAAAGCGCTCGAGAACAGGTGAGTCCCGTTGCGCAGCGGGCCATTAACGCCCGAGCGCTTCAGAATCCACCGAATCACGTAGTCGAACCCGTCGCTCACCACGTAGAAGGGAATGCGCTGAGTCTGGGTGAAACTGTAAAAGGAGAAGAAGTGGGGATCAATGGGAATCGCATCGAGCAAGGCGTGGAATTGCTCCGCAGTGGTTTCCACCAGCGCCATCTGGCGCTCCAGGCATTCCCGCGAGCCGATTTGCCCGCGCACCCATTCCTGTTCCACCTCGCGCCAGGAAGGATGGGCCAACTCGCTCAGGATTTCGTCGGTGACGTCACGCTGCGTGATGGTGCCGTCGAAGTCGCAAAAGACAATCATTCAGGATTCCTTTCGTCCACGAGCCGGCGCGGCTTCCTTCCCTGCTCCAGGCTGCCCGCAGGGAGGAAGCGGAATGCCAGGCGGTACATGCCGCACAAGTGGTTCGCCCACACATC
>Ga0209777_10008420_pt1 | contig 11292 bp, 6 predicted proteins | sample FrelakmetHBP12HB_FD_187147 | JGI IMG/M metagenome (GOLD analysis project Ga0209777, IMG submission 187147) | Freshwater lake sediment microbial communities from the University of Notre Dame, USA, for methane emissions studies -HBP12 HB (SPAdes)... | ecosystem: Environmental > Aquatic >...
CAAGCATTTCGGTCCGGACAATCCGGACCTCGATATCCAGGCAGTGGATGGAACTCGCGCGGTCACGCCACGGAATTGTTGATTTTTTTAGAGGCGAGTCATGGTAGAGATACAGGTCAGACAGACACCGCCAACCGGGGAGATGACGCCCCGGGAGCGAATCTGGGCCACGGTGAAAGGACAGCCGGTGGACCGGGTGCCGTATTTTATCTGGCTCAATCCCCACGCGGCGTGCAAGGTGATGGCCGAATACCGACCGTCGCGGGATAAATGGATCAACGCGCTGGGCCGATTCGCGTGGAAACGGTTCCTCCGGGGCGGTGAGTTCGATGCCGCCCGGATCTGGCGGGCGATACCGCTGCTCTTGGACTACCATGCTTTCAATTACGCGAACGAGTATTCCCTGGAGCTAGGCTCGGATATCTTGCTGGCGGTGGCGGCCACGCCGTGGCACTTTGCCCGGCTCAACCTCCCGTCCCTGTTCTTCGGCGAACGGTTCAAAATGAAGGACATGTTCGGCACCGACATAGCTCTGGGCGGCATCTATCCGGACATGCACCAGCCGGCCATCAAGGATATCGAAGCCCTCAAGAGCTACCAACTGCCGGACCCGAAAAGATCATTCTTTTACGACCCATTCCGCCGGTACCGCAAACAGTATCCCGGCCTTTCCATTGCCACGGAAGTTTTCGGGCCGGAGGACTTTCCCGCCAACTTTTTGTTCGGCTTTCAAAAATACATGCTCTATCTGGGCGAGTATCCTGATGAAATGAAGGACTTTCTGGAAAAATGGGTGGATTACCAGGTGGAGTTGCTGGTCAATTCCATCCGCGCCGGGGCGGACATGGCCCTGATCGGGGATGATTATGGTTATGACCACGCCACCTTTCTTTCCCCGCGAATGTGGAAACAGTTTATCTATCCCGGCCTGAAACGACTGCTTGATGCCGCCCATGAAGAAGGCGCCCTGGCCATGCTGCATTCCTGCGGCTATCAAATGACCCATTTGCAAGATTACGTGGAGGCGGGATTGGACCTCCTGCAAGCCTTCCAGCCCAAGTCCGGCAATGATTTCGAAAAAGCCTATCGTGAATTCGGCGGCAAGTTGACATTTGTTACCGGCATTGACATTCAACAAGGAGAGCGGATGACGCCGGATCAGTTCAAGGCGGATATCCTCCGCTCCTACAGGATCGGCGGCCGGAACGGCCGGCATGTGCTGGCCACCTCTCATGAGCTGCAGTACACCATGCCCCTGGCCAACATCCGCGCCATTTTTGAAACGCTGGACGAGATCCGGAAGGGGGAGCATGACCATGGATAAAAGGGTAATCGTAAGAAAACTTGTTTCTGCCCATCAACGGGAATCTTTTACCCGCTTCTTGCCCTTGTCCCCAGAGATGGTGGCGGAAATCCGGCAGGCCGTCGCCGCCATTTTTGAAGAACTGGGCGGGCCCAAGCTCCTCAAATCGAGCGGCGACGTTTACCTCAAGCCGAACGGGGTCGGCGCCAACGCCTATGTCTATACCCGGCCCGAGGTGGTCGAGGCCGCGGTCCGTTACTGGCTCAAGGTGGGCGCGCGAAAAGTGTATGTGTTTGAGAACAGCACCCAGGCCACCTACACCAGGTTAGTGTTCGAGATGACCGGCTACAACGCCCTGTGTAAGAGGACCGGCGCGGTCCCGGTTTACCTTGATGAAGACGAGACGGTGGAATACGATTTCCCGGGCAAGGGCCCGGCCAGCCGCGAGCCGCGGGGATACGAGCTGAAAAAGTTCAGGATGCCGCGGTTCGTCCATGAGAAGCTAATCCAGGGGAAAGACGCCAACCTGTATGTGAGCATTCCCAAGCTTAAAACCCATTCCATGTCGGTGGTCACCTTGGGGATCAAAAACCAGTGGGCCTTTCCGATTCACCCCGACCGGAGTCCCGACCATAATTACAACCTGCACTACAAGATCGTTGATGTCCTCTCCCACGTGCGGCCCGACGTGACCCTGATCGAGGGGGTGGAAGGGACCATCTGGGGGCATTATCCGGCCCTGGCCCTGACCGATCGCTGTGTCCGGCCCTTCCGGGTGCTGGTCGGCGGGTTGAACGTAGTGGCCGTGGATATCGTGGGCACCAGGATTTTCGGCAAGAGAATCGGAGATGTCCCCCACCTGAAGCTCGCCCTGGAAAGAGGACTGGGAGGCGGTATCAGAAGTGAACGGGACATTCAAATTACAGGAGACTGCTCCGACTACGACGGCCTGGACCTCCTCCACGAGTGGTCCAAATACGGCGGCCAGTATCCCGACGACCTGATCCCCGAATACCCGGCGGACATCGCCATTATCAAGGGCAAGGAAATGGCCTGCCGGGAGGGCTGTGTGAACAACTCTCTCAATAACCTTCAATTATTAGCTTTCGACCAGCACGGCCAAGGTGGATGGACGCTGCTGATGGGCAAGGGCTTCGATGATGAAGTAATCAAGAATCTCAAAGGCCCGGTCCTCGTGGTCGGTCCCTGCGCGGTCAAAGAAATCGGGCAGCGGCTGGTGGATCGCCTGGGCAAGGGCAAGGTTTACATGAGCCGCGAGTGCAACGACCTGGCGGCGGTGGTCGAATCCATGTGCCACCTGATGAAGGTCAGCCCGATGAAACTGGCGCCGCCGATCAATCCCGTCAAAGGATTGGTCCTGCTGCTCCAGGCCTGGATGAATAAAAGCAGCGGCCGGATGACCAACCCCGCGGCCAACTTTATTAAACTTAGATAACAGTCAAAGGGAGTTGATGATGAAATTAGTCAAAAAATTCCAGCCCGATTGGAGAGAAGACGTTCCGGCCGAGGGGTCATACCGCTCGATCTTTAAGTACGACCCCCATAAGTTCAAGCACCCCAGCCCGGCCTGGTTCGAAATGTTCAAAACCGAGTTCGGCATGACCGACGATGACTTCAAAACGCGCCGGCCGGGCGGCGACGAACAGGTCAAGATCAATCAAAAAATTACCCTGACCGCTGACCAGGTCAACGCTTTTCGCAACCTGGTCGGCCTGGAAAACGTCGCCACCGACGACTACAGCCGGGTGAAGTTCAGCCACGGCAAGTCGCTGGATGAAGACCTGGCCCTGCGAAAAAATATCGTGCGCCAAGTCCCCGACCTGGTGCTCCACCCGCGAGACAAGGAGGACGTGAAAAAGATCGTCGCGTATTGCAATGCCAAGCGGATTTCCATTGTCACCTACGGCGGCGGATCGGGCGTGGTCCTGGGCATGAGGGCCGATCAGGGCGGCGTGGCTGTGGTCCTGCGCACCCACCTGAACAAGCTGCTGAAGATCAACGAACTCAACAAGACCTGCCTGGTTCAGCCCGGCATGATGGGCCCCGATTACGAAGCGGCCCTCAACCACGCCCCGGAAAGGTTCGGGACCGGAATCGCCTACACCGGCGGCCACTTCCCCCAGTCGTTCGAGCTTTCCTCGGTGGGCGGGTGGATCGCGGCGCTCGGGTCCGGCCAGGCCTCGACCTATTACGGAGACGCCTACCACATTGTCCACAGCCAGGAGTATGTGACCCCGGCGGGAGTGATTAAAACCAGCGACATCCCGGGGACGGCCACCGGTCCCAAGGTCAACGACATCCTCAAGGGAAACGAGGGGGCTTTCGGCGTCCTGGTTGAGGCCACCATGAAAATTTTCATCCACCGGCCGGAAAACCGGCAGCGCTTCGCCTTCATGTTCCCGTCCTGGGAAGCTGCGGTCAACGCCAGCCGGCAGATCGTCCAGGGAGAGTTCGGCCTGCCCGCGGTGCTGCGGATCTCCGACCCCGAGGAAACCGAAATCGGGCTTAAACTGAAAGGCTTCAATGAAGGCGCGCTTGATACCTTCCTGAGATTCCGTGGGTTTAAGCCCCTGGAACGCTGCCTGTGCATCGGCACGGTCGAAGGCGAGAAATCATTTGCGGTCAACGTCAAGAAACAATTAAGCCGGATCGCCCGCGCCCACGGCGCCATGTCGCTCACCGGCTATGCCACCAAGCAGTGGGAACACGGCCGCTACTCGGACGTGCACATGCGGGAGGACCTGCTCGACTACGGCGTCGTGCTCGACACCCTCGAGACCGGGGTCACCTGGGACAATCTTCTTCACCTGCACCAGAGCGTCCGGGAGTTCGTTAAAAAACGGCCCGGCACCTGTTGCCTCACCCACGCGTCTCATTTCTATCCGCAGGGCACGAACCTCTATTTTATTTTCATGATCAAGCCCAAAGATGACGAGGAGTTTTTCCAGTTCCGGTCGGACATCGTCACCAGAATCGTGGAGCAGGGCGGCTCGGTCAGCCATCACCACGGCATCGGCCGGATGTTCGCCCCCTGGATGGAAAAACATCTGGGCCAGGAGCAGATGGCGGTTCTGCGCGCGCTCAAGAGGCATTTTGATCCCCATAACATCATGAACCCGGGCGGGACCCTGGGACTGGATGCCTAGTGTAGTTTCCCAGGGTTTCTTTTACATTGTGGTGCAGGCCTCTGGCCTGCGCCTGGTGCAGGCTGGAAGCCCGCACCACAACAAGTTGCATTGTAAAGCTGTGCTTGGGACACTACACTAGTTGCGCCATGGCGCCCCGGTATTATTTTTTTCAATCGCGCAGGTGCGGGAAAAATGGAAGCCACCTCTAAACCATCCGATGAGCTGATCCTGGCCATTGACGCCGGCACCCAGTCGGTTCGGGCCGCGCTGGTGGATTTGACCGGTCAAATTTACGATCTGGTCAAAACCCCGATCGAGCCGTATTTTTCCGCGCGCCCGGGATGGGCCGAACAACAGCCGGAATATTACTGGCAGATGTTGTGCCAGACCTGCCGGAAGCTCCTCGATACCAGCGGGCTTCCCAAGGACCGGATCGTAGTGGTTACCCTGACCACGCAGCGCTCGACCTATGTCAACGTTGACCGGGACGGCAATCCCCTGCGGCCGGCCATTGTGTGGCTGGACCAGAGGAAGGCGGACATCCAGGGGATTATTCCGGGTTTTTCCATTCCTTTTCTCAAGCTGCTGGGGCTTTATCAATTTGTGGAGTATGTGACGCAGTATTGTCGCTCGAATTGGATTCAACAGCATCAACCTGAGATCTGGGATAAAACTTACAAATTTCTTTTTCTTTCGGGATACCTTACCTATAAAATTACCGGCGAGTTCAAGGATTCATCCGGCAATATGATCGGGACCATCCCCTTCGAGGTCAAGAAGTTTAATTGGGCCAGCAAATGGGACTTGAAATGGAGGCTTTTCCCGATCGAGGAAGAGAAGCTTCCGGAATTGGTCAACCCGACCGAGTTACTGGGCCAGGTCACCGATCAGGCCTCCGCAGCAACCGGCATCCCCCAAGGCCTCCCCGTGCTGGCCGCTTCGAACGACAAGGCCTGTGACGTGATCGGGGCAGGTTGTCTTACGCCGGACCGGGCCTGCATCAGCTTCGGCACCACCGCCACGATCAATACCCAAAATCAAAAATATGTCGAGCTCCGCCCCTTCCTCCCGCCGTATCCCTCGGCGATTCCCGGTCAATTCTATTCGGAGGTAACGGTGGTAAGGGGGCTTTGGATGGTCTCCTGGTTCAAGGAGGAGTTCGGTCTGCAGGAGCGAATTCAGGCCCTGGAAAAGGAAGTCGCTCCGGAGGAACTGCTGGAAAAGCTCCTCAAGGACGTGCCGGCCGGCAGCATGGGCCTGGTCTGCCAGCCCTACTGGACGCCGGGGCCGGAGCTGGCGTCCTGCACCAGGGGCGCCGTCATCGGCTTCGGCGACATCCACAACCGTGCCTACCTCTATCGCTCCATCATCGAAGGGCTGGTTTTTGCCCTCAAAGAAGGGGCGGAACTGACGGAGAAAAAGAACCGGGTGCCGATCAACGAGATCAGGGCCACGGGCGGCGGGTCCAAGAGCGATTCGATCATGCAGATCACCGCCGATATTTTCGGACTCCCCGTCCATCGGCCTCACACCAGTGAGACCTCGGTCCTCGGCGCTGCGATGGACGCCGCCGTGGGATTGAAATTCTTCCCGGATTTCAGCAAGGCGGTGAACGCCATGACCCGAGTGCAAGAAATTTTTGAGCCAATAAAAAATAATCAGGAGATCTACCAAGACCTCTACCAGAGAGTTTATCTCCAAATGTACAAGAAGCTCCTGCCTCTATTCAAGGAGATTCAGGGGATTACCGGCTACCCGGAATAAGCGCAAAAATGACCGGAAAACATCGCCAAGTCTATCGGGACTATGGGGAAATTTATCATAAGACGTCAACCTGTTATTCAAAGACCGTTGCCAAGCGTGCTCGGCCCATACCCAATGGGCAGCGTCATTTGACCTGCCCCCCTTGGTTTGGTTATGGTTAAGGAACGTCGCGCAGAGCATTGCTAATCTTTTCTCGTGAGGCGCATGGTTGCAATGAAACAAAATCTCAAGTCGCTGGTTCTCGCGCTGGACTATGGCGGCACCAAACACACCGTCGCGGTGGCAGTCACCGGCGAGCGGGTCTGGCTGGCCCGGGAGAGCGTCTCCTCGCCGCCGGGCGCGGACGCGCGCTCTGACCAGACCGCGATGCTGGAGTTGGCCCGCAGGTTGCTGGCCCGGATCGAGGGGCGGCTCCTTGCGGTGGGGATAAGCTTCGGCGGGCCGGTGGACGCGGCGGCGGGGACGGTGAAGCTCTCGCACCACGTCCCCGGCTGGGAAGGCACGCCGCTCCGCGAGCAGGTGCAAGCCGCGTTCGGCGTCCCCGCGACCCTGGAAAACGACGCCAACGCGGCCGCGCTGGCGGAATGGAAGTTCGGCGCCGGGCAGGGCTGCTCAAGCCTGCTTTACGTCACAGTGAGCACCGGCATCGGCGGCGGCTGGGTCATCAACGGCCGCATCCATCACGGCGCGGACAGTATGGCCGGCGAGCTTGGGCACGTGGTGGTTCGGCCGGGCGGGGCCGCCTGCGTGTGCGGCAAGCACGGTTGCCTCGAAGCCGAAGCCAGCGGCCGGGCCATCGGCTTTCGCATGCAGCAGCGCTGGGGCCTGGGCGCGCCCGATTCGTGGACCGGCGAGGGTGTGGCCGCGGCTGCGGGGAAAGGCGATCCCCGGGCGCAGGAGGTATTGGACGACGCGGCGCGCGTTTTGGGCGCCGGGCTGGGCGGGGCGATCAACTTGATGAACCCGGAGCGGGTGGTGCTGGGCGGCGGGGTGACCAAGTCCGGCGAGCGCTGGTGGCGGATCGTTGGCCAGACCGCGCGCAAACACGCTCTGCCCGAGATCCGCGTGGACATCCGACCCGCGGCCCTGGGCGACGACGCTCCGCTGTGGGGGGCGGTGGCGCTGGTGGAAACAGATCTGAATAAATCGGAGATATAAAACCTTGATTGGATAAGTCCCAGGCTGTGAAACCTGCACCTCATGAGAAGCTCCCTTCATCCAACTAGTTGAAAGGAGATGTAAATGATGAAAGCGCAAGTCGAAAGCCCCTGGCGGGAAGAACCAAGACTTATAGCTAGCGGAGCAGCACTGCTGTTGCTTATGTGGATTCCCCTCTTTGATTTGCTAACAACTGAAACATCAGGATCTCACTATAGCCTATTTTATTATCAAAGTAATAGTATCTTGTCGGTCGCAGAACTTGATTTCTCCAATCATTTCCAATTGATTGATAAGATATTGTTGACGGACACTTTTATTTACGTTGGCTTTGGCGTGGTAATCCTGAGTGCATTATTGCTAGTCATTTTCCATATTCGGCTAATGACAATGCTTCAAAGATACGTCCATCCCCTAAAGTTTCCTTGTCTGCCCGGCTATGCTGCTTTAATCATCAGTTTGATCCTGGTTTATTATGGCTCCGCTCAAATAGCCGCCATTAAAGGCCCCAATACCCGATTTCTTGATCACGATGCCAAACTTTTTTCTCTCATAGCCCTATCTCCATTCTTATTCACTTTTTCTCTGCTTTGGGATCGGAGCACGATCTCGCCTTTCTCGTTCGTTCGATTGCCCAACATCAGCAGACAGATCATTAGAATTCTATTTTTATCGCTCGTACTTCTCGGACTATCTTTCGCAGCGGGCTGGCTCGCGATCGAGACATTTATCCTGGCATGGGATGTGAGCTTTAGCTTGAATGGGGGACAGGCTATCCTCTTCCACCCGATCCCCATGCTCATCGCGCTTGGCTCCTCTCTGCTGTTTAGCCTATTGATTGTTGGTTGTCACTATTTATTGTTATGGTTCTTTCGACATTCTCCTGTTACTTCTTGGAGGTCCAGAACTCGCAGGCATGGGCTGATTCTTTTTATGACGTGCGGTGTCGCTTTTTTGGGTCTTTTGCTTATCAAAGGAAACCGTCTCGGCTTTCCGGAACGATCCTTTTCAGGGACTGCCCGGATTGATTTCCTGGCAGACAATAGGAAATCTGTTTTGCTGTTCAATTATCCGGAAGACGATCTACCCCGCATTGTGCCTCAGAGCTTTAATTTCAATTTTGCCTTTATCGAAGATAGATTGTTTCCAGTTGTGCTCGGTGGAAACTCGATCACTTATTCCGTCACCAAAGAAAACCTGGAAAAGGTGGAAAGTTATCTGGCTACTTCCACTACCAATGGCCCACACACCAGCCCGGCCTGGAAATTTTTATCTTTTGGCTACCTTTACTTGATGAAGCCCGACCAATCCATTTATTGGTTGCATCAAATAAGCCAAACGGCAGGAGCAATTGACTGGCGAGAAAGCGAGAGAGTCCGGCTCTATAATGCCCCGATCAGGGCGCCATATTCAACTTATCTGAGTGGATATTTGGATGAATCGAAGTGGCGTATCGGCGATTGCGACAAATTGGGCTTTGTAGTTCCTCTTTCGCGTTTTGGATATTTGGACTTGGCGCGAGAATATCATAAAAAGACCGAAACAAACTGCCCCGGTTCGACAAGCTCTTCAAAATTCTTTGACGTTCCCGATCAGATGCCGCTGCAAACCGGCTCGATCCAGGGTTATTTAGACTTTTGGGCGCCTCTGAAACATCCGGTTCGGTTGGGCTTGCTGAGATACCACGTCCGCGCTAATTCTGACGATAACGGCCGTAGCAGAGGTTTTTACTATTGGGATTATGCTGAAGCAATTGACCATTTAGTAGATGCTATCGAAATAGCCCATTCCGGACCATTTCTCTTCCAAAATCTGGCTGAAGGGTCCTATGTCCTTGTGCTCCTGGCAGATCCAGACACCATTCCTTCAGATTCCTGGCAGGTCAATCTGATTAATCCGCCGGGATATATTGAATTAAGTAAAAGCAAACCCGCTGCCGACTTGGGGGTCATGGCGATTGAAATATCAGATGCGCCTATTTTTGATAAAAGCACTGACCCTGATATCATAAAATTGTATACGGAACAATATTGTTGTAAATGTCCATAGAGAGGATGAGCATAATATCAGGGGACAGTTACCTATTTATTCGTAAAGCCATTTCTTGAGGTCCGGGGCCAGACACGGCTTGATTTCCGGACGATCCATCATTTCCCAGGTCATCAGGCTTATGACCGAGGCTGACAAAGGCAATCGCCTCGCAGCGGTGCGGGCACCAGACAAGACCAGGCCGCCCGGAAAACCGGGCGGCCGAAGTTGCAAAGGGTTAAGTTGTTCTCAGGGGCTATGATAAGGTCCCACGAGCCATTCATAACTAGCGGTGGTCAAGTTACTTTGGCCGCCGGAAACGGTGGCGTCAAGGTGACCGGCCGTGTTCTGGTATCCGCCGCTGACGCTGGAGGATTGGGCGCTGGCGAGGTTGGTGTCGCCGGCGGAGACAGAGGCGTAACTGCCGCTGGCGTTATTGCTATATCCGCCGCTGACCGAGGCGGAACCGCCGCTGGCGGTGTTATGGCTTCCGCCGGAGACGGCGGCATAGCTGGTGGTGGCCTGATTAGATGCTCCACCGCTGACGCTGGAGGAGGCGCCGCTAGCGGTGTTGGTATTACCTCCGGAAACGCTGGCGTAAGTATTAGTCGCCTGATTAAACACCCCGCCGCTGACGTTGGAGGACTGGCCTTTGGCCACGTTGGTGTTGCCGCCGCAGACCGTGGATTGCTGACCCACGGTTGGAGTGACCCCGTCACCGGTGGCGTTGCTACGGCCGCCCAGGATGGCCGAATAATTCGAAAAGGCCGTATTGCCATCGCTGACGTTCGGCCCGCCGCCGCCGACAACCGAGGCAGCAATGCCACTGGCGATATTGTGAACTCCACCCGTGACGCTGGCGTACTGGCCGCCGGCGGTATTGAGGTTGCCGCCGGAAACCGTGGCTTGTTGAGCCACGTTTGCATCCGAGCTTACCCCGGTGACATTGGCGCGTCCGCCCAGGATAGAGGAATAATGAGCATAAGCGAGATTGCCATCTCCGGTACTCGCCCCGCCGCCGCCGGCGATCGAGGAACCGGAGCCGCTGGCGATATTTTTCCTTCCTCCCGAGACGCTGGCTTCGGGGCCGGAGGCCTGGTTATTTTGGCCCCCGCTGACGCTGGCCGCAAAGGCGCTGGCGGTGTTCAGGGTTCCTCCCCCGGCGCTGGCGGATTGGGCGCTGGCGGTGTTATCCTGGCCCCCGCTGACGCTGGCGTAACTGCCGCTGGCAAGGTTGCCGTCGCCGCCGCTGACGCTGGCGGACTGGCCGCTGGCCCGGTTGCTTTCGCCGCCGCTGACCGCGCTATACTGGCCCGTCGTGCGCAAAACTCCATCGCCGGTATCATTGAGTCGGCCGCCTAAAATCGCCGAGTAATGGGCATAGGCCTCGTTGCCTTCACTGGCCGTGGCCGAGCCGCCGCCGCCGACATAGGAATAGTCGCCGGTCGCCTTGTTGTTGCTGCCGCCGCTGACACTGGCCGAAAGACCGTTGGCGCTGTTGTAAGCTCCGCCGCTGACACTGGCGTACTCGCCCGGGGCGGTGTTGTTGCGTCCGCCGCTGACGCTGGCATAAAGGTAGGTGGCGCTATTCTGGTAACCGCCGCTGATGCTGGCATATTGCCCACTGGCCGTATTGGTATAGCCGCCGCTGATGCTGCTGGAATCACCGCTGGCCTGGTTGCTGTCGCCGCCGGCGACGCTGGAGGCATAGCCGCTGGCGGTGTTCTGGAATCCGCCGCTGACGCTGGCAAACTGCTCAGTGGCGTTATTAACATAGCCCCCGCTGACGCTGGCCGCATAATTGCTGGCGGTATTGCTTTCGCCGCCGCTGACGCCGGAATACTGACCGCTGGCGGTGTTGTCGCGGCCGCCGCTGATGCTGGCGAGGCT
>Ga0209777_10008421_pt1 | contig 11291 bp, 6 predicted proteins | sample FrelakmetHBP12HB_FD_187147 | JGI IMG/M metagenome (GOLD analysis project Ga0209777, IMG submission 187147) | Freshwater lake sediment microbial communities from the University of Notre Dame, USA, for methane emissions studies -HBP12 HB (SPAdes)... | ecosystem: Environmental > Aquatic >...
TAACGACCATCATCTTCGAGGACAATGTCGAGATGGGTGACAACGGATGGAAGCACTCTAGCACGAGACCTACTTCGGACATCTGGAAGATAATAGACGACAGTTCTGGCCCTGACCAGGTCCTAAGCCCCCACCACAGCTGGTTCTGCGGCATCAAGGACCGGCGCGGTGGCAATTACGTCCCCCTGACCGATTACTATCTCCAGCGGACCTTGGACATGAAGTTCATCAAGGAAGGCTTCCTGGTGGTGTCCCACCGCGAGGACCTGTCCTTCAGCGTCCAGAACAAGACCATCCCTCGCTCCGACACGGGATACGTCGAGGTCATGACGAACCTGGACACGACCTACACCGTCCTGGACCAGTACACGGGGACCTCTGGCGGCTGGTCCACTAGCATCTACGACCTTTCACCGATCCTGGGCAAGGTCGGCGTCATGAACATGACCCTCCGCTTCAGGCTCGAGACCCAGTACCTCGGATACAACAAGGGCTGGTGGCTCGACGATATCCTAGTGGTCGGCCAGTGGTCCGAGCGCGATATATCTGTGATACTGAACAAGACCTTGACCTCGGCCAAGCCCGGGAACACCTACTCGATAGGGGTGACCTTCTGGAACAGCGGCTCCTCCCAGGACACCTACATCCTGAAGGTCTATGCCCCGCCCTACTGGGAGGCGAGCCTTCCCGAGGACGAGATCGTCGTCGACGCCCTTAAGAGCAAGTCCCTCACGCTGACCTTCACGGCCTACACGAAGGCCCTTGCCAACGAGCAGTTGAAGATCCAAGTGGAGGCGACCTCCAAGGCCGATGCGGCCGTCACGACAACAGCGACCTTGCTGGTCATGGTCGAGGCCACGCATGGCATCTACACGTCCTCCATCCCGCAGACCGAGGTCCTTCCAGGCTCCCACGGGTCCTTCCTTGTCAATGTCACCAACAGGGGCAACATCGAGGAGACCGTGCAGCTGGCACTAGAAGGCGCAGACCGCGGCTGGGCCAACCTCACCGTGCACAATATGTCGGTCGAGCCCTTCGAGACCAGGGGCGTTGATGTGCATGTGAGCGTGCCAGACCACATCCAGAGCGGCAAAAAAGCCGAGATAGATCTTGCAGCCTCCACCTCGAGCGGGCTGCGGTCCACCGGCAGCATCATCCTCAAGGTCGGCAGGACCTTCGGCCTCGACATGCAGATAATAATGGACGGGGGCAACGTGACCCCCGGCGGTAGCGCTGACCTTACTGTCAACCTGACCAACGAGGGCAACGACCAGGACCTGATCGAGCTCGAGTACTCTGCCCCGCCGGGCTGGAAGGTCACGGGCCAGGACCATATCACCTTGGGTCCTTGGGAATCCCTGACCTTGCTCTTATCCGTCGAGACCCCGGCCGCGACGCCCCTCAGCAGCTTTACTATAAAGATCAGAGCGACAAGCCCCGCCGGCAAGGTCACCGAGGAGATCGGGCTCCATGTCAATGTCGTCCTGCCTGACCCTGCTATCATCTCCATGGAACTTTCGAGGACCTACCTGAACTCGCCTGGGAACGTCACGATTTCGGTCCTGGTCCAGAACAAGGGGACGGGCAACGCTTCCGAGATCCTCGTTACCTTCTATGACGGTTCCAAGGTCATCGGGTCCCAGATGGTCGAGAAGCTCGATTCGGGCCAGAGCCAGACACTTACCTTCGACCACAAGTTCCAGGCCGGCCACCATGATGTGTCCGTCGTGCTCTCCTACGACGGCCCGCAATCGAGCAAAGCCAACGATGAGGCCCATGACAGCCTGAAGGTCAAGGATTCCTCGGCCTTCATCCCTGGGTTCGGGTTTGAGCTGACCCTTATTGTTGTGGCGGCCGCTGCGCTAGCCCTGTTCTTGCGAAAAAAGAAGTTCTAGTCTTATTCGGGCCCAGTGCACTTGCACGTGAACAGGTCCGTCGACAGGTATCTCAAAGCGCAGTCCGGTATGAGCGTAACGATCCGGCCCTTCTTCATCTTCTTCGCGACCTTTAGTGCGGCCCACACATTCGCGCCCGAGGATATTCCCGCGAGGATGCCCTCTTCCTTTGCTAGCCGCCTTGCCGTTGCCATTGCGTCCTCGTCCGAGACCGCAACGACCTCGTCGTAGAGCTTTGTGTCGAGGACCTCCGGAACGAAGCCTTCGCCTATGCCCTCGATCTTGTGCATGCCTGGCTTTCCCCCGGACAATATAGCCGACCCGGCCGGTTCGACGATGACTATCTTGACAGAGGGGCATTTCTTTCGAAGGGCACGAGCAACGCCTGAGATGGTCCCGCCGGTCCCAGCAGACGCCACGAAAACATCGACATCATTGTCTGTCTGCTCGAGTATCTCCTTTCCCGTCGTCATCTCGTGGGCCTTCGGGTTGCACTCGTTCTTGAACTGGTGCGGCATGAAGGCACCCTTTGTGTTCTTGACGAGCTCATCGGCCTTGTCAAGGACGCCTTGAACGCCCTCCTCCTTCCTTGTGAGGACGACCTTCGCGCCTAAGGCCTCGCATATGACCCTGCGTTCCCTGCTGACGAACTCGGGCATGACCACGATCATCTTGTATCCTTTCAAAGAAGCGACCAAGGACAGTGCGATGCCGGTGTTTCCCGTCGTGGGCTCGATTATCGTCGAGCCTGGCTTGAGCTTGCCCGTGCGCTCGGCTTCTTCAATCATGTACAATGCAATGCGGTCCTTCACGGAGCATGTCGGGTTGCGGAACTCGAGCTTGACAAGGATCTCGGGCTTGACGGACTTGCCAATCTTGTTGAGCCTGAGCATGGGCGTGTGGCCGATCAGTTCCAGGACGCTGTCGTAGATTGGAGCCGTCATAATAACAACCTTCGAGGGGCTTATCGTATCACCGATTATATAGATTTCGCGGCATGAAACGAATGAGAGCCCTTTTTTGTGAGGATTATTCGAATGGCGTGTGACGAATCTTATATATATTATCGAGGCGAAAAGATGGAGTAGATAGAAGGTGCAACAAAAAGAATTATCGAGATACCCAAGGCAGGTCAGGAGGCGGTGGTGGTGGATATTCGGAGATTGGTCAGTATCGTCCTTTTCGTACTTGGGATTGTGATAATGATAACGGTATTTGTACCCAAGATGTCTCTTGCGTTCAGCGACACAGACCGTGATACTAGTGACGTAGTTGGATGGGATAGCGGTGCGTGGGTTGCGGACGAGTTCACAGACAATAGATATCCGGCCATGGCCGAGCTCCCCAATGGGAACTATGACCTGTACTGGACTTCGATCGACACCTATGGATTTAAAGATTTTAAAAGTAATTATACCGTTCGGATAGTTCATCGATGGTTCTCACCAGATCATGATCAATATGGTCCTCCAGTCGTTGTTGCAGTGGCTAAAGTCCCAGGCAATAAAAACGGAGATGAGAGGACCCTCAGGATCTTGGACCTTTTCACAAATAAACAAGGTGACCGTGAGCTGATCTTGGCCGTGGCCAATGAGACCACGGACTCGAATACAACGGGTCTTTATTTCCTCAAGATCGACATTAATGGGAACGTCTTGGTCCCATTGAAATCGATACCGGGACAACTTTGGAATGTGAGAAATGATTTCGATGCCACCATGGACGGGCGTGGAAATATTCATGTTGTTTACGCGGGGGTATTTCTTAACGATGATCTGCCCGAGTTTATGGAGTATTATCGTCTTGATGGTAATGGAACGGTCATTGAAGGACCGGTCGGTTTTGGCCCTCATGGTGGTTATGCCGACCTGGTAGAAACTTGGGAATACCCACATATTATTGTTATTGGAAACCAAGTTTATATTGTCAATAAGCACTTTTATTTTGACTTATCCTTCGTATCCTTTGGTATCGATGACCCATTGCCGAATGGGCTACAGACCACTGTGCTCTGGGATACTAATAACCAAAGTCTAATATCATGGTGGCCGAGGTCGGACCTCTACAATTTCATCATCCTGGACCTTCTCAAAGATCCGACAGATGATGGGAGTTTGATCGCCCCGCTCTATTGGCCGGGATACCCCGGATATATGGGCCTTTTCAGGTTCAATCTAACAGGAGGCGATGTAGAGATCAATGCCCCACTGTATGACATAACCCCTTGGAGCTGTAAACCATCTCAGATAGGTTGGAAGCTCGGTATCGACGCGAGCGGGACCATCAATATCATTTGGGACATCAATGATTACAGATACCATGACCCAATGTATTATTCGTCCTTGAACCTCGAAGGAAGAGCCCAAGGATGGATCGTCCGACTGACAGCGCCTAGTGTAACGAGAAAGGAATTCTATAACACTATTCAGACTCCTTTCGTACTATTCAAGGACAGTGGACAGATCATCATTGTGTATGATAGCCCACATCTTGACCAATGGAAGATCGGTTACATATCGAACATTCCGACCCCTGACCTCTCAGTGGCCATCAAAGAGATAGGGCCTAATGAGGGAAGGTATATCAACGAAGGCGAATCCCTCAATTTAACTATCGTTGTGTCCAATATAGGCCAGATCTCGGCCCAATATGCCAAGCTCCAGGTCACTGAAAGTGACTACTATCATCCTAAAGAAATCACATACTGCTCGGCGGACCTTATCAATCTCGACACCCAGGAAAACCAATCCCTTCCTTGCGCCTTGGAGGGATTAAAGACGGGAGAGCACTTGTTCTGGGTAGAGGTCGAGAACACAGTGCCAAAGGAGGCTCGGACGGCCAATAATTATTACCACTTCTGGGTCCAGGTACATCCCTTGCCTGTTGCCCGTCTCATGATAGAACCTGCTAGTGCTCATATCCACAGTTCCGTAAGTTTTGGGATTTACAGCTACTGTTACGGTTGTGATTTCACATATATTTTGGATTTTGGGGATGGTAGCATCACCGAATGGAAAGATGGACCGGCCCATGAGTACCATCAATATAATGTGCTTGGGACCTACTATCCAAGTCTAAAGATCAAGGACAATCTTGGTATCGAGAGCACCTGGACGACCGTGAGGTTAATAGTATACAATAACCCGCCTATCGTCACTATTTTCACACCAATGGATGGAGCAGCCGTCGATATAAAATCTAATGTCTACCTGTCACCCTTTGAGTACCAGGACCCCGATGGTGATAGTGTTCATTTAGAATGGAGGTCCGATGTACAGGGTGTTCTAGGCTCGACCCCATCGCTCTGGGTCTGGCTTGTACCCGGTGACCATAACATCACCCTAAAGGTCTGGGACGAGTATGGAGCAAGTGCCGAGGCCACGGTCCACATCTTCGCCGATAAAAGGCCGATCGCGAATCTGAGCTCATCTACAAAAATCACTGATAGAAGGACCCAGGTGACCTTCTCGGGCCAAGGATCGTTTGGGAATGCTGGGCCTTTTAAGTACATGTTCTCCTTTGGGGATAACACCTCGACCGGTTGGCAATCTTCTCCGGATACAACCCATCTCTATTCGCACCTTGGGATGTTCTTTGTCCAAATGATGGTCAAGGACAAATACGGATACGAGAGCGGTTGGAACGAGACCAAGATCACTGTCGTGAACCTTTTACCAAATGCGACACTGTCCATAGAGAATACGGCCCCCCGTCTTGGGGAGGAGGTCCTGTTCCACCTCAGGGATCTAATCGATCCAGATGGCTCGCTTTACTCTATCACCTTCAGGTTTGGAGATGGGACAATTGGCGTGTTCGGCGGCGATTTCCTTGGGGCCACGCACGCATATAATCGGCCCGGTACCTATATCGTCAGTGTTGTGATCATGGACAACAACAATGGTTTTTTAAACCTTACTGGTGGACCCATCGTCGTCAGGAATGAACTGCCAAGGGCCTATATCGGTATCGATAAACTACTTTTCTCGACCGACGAAGATATCAACCTAGATGCGAATGCATCCTGGGACATTGACGGTAGGATCGTTCACTTTATCTGGAGCTTTGGTGATTCTCAGGACACTATTTACGAGAAGGTTGTCGTACATTCATATACGAGACCTGGAGGATATACCATTCAGCTCAAGGTCATAGATGACCAGGGGGCAGAGAACACAACTAGCCTTGTCGTCACTATTATCGCCAGAAAAGATGTTGGGAGGTTACGGAACTTCCAAAATGTGATGGCAGACCCTCTTGCTGTATTATTCGCCATCATCGGGACAATGGCCTTCACCTTGGTCGGGATTCTTGGGTTGCGGCAAAAGGTTGCCGAAGAGGCAGGAATACGAGAACAGATGGACCGTGGAAAGCTGAAGTTAGATAGTATATATTCCCAAGGCCGGAATGAGGAAGAGACCAAACAACTGCTCGAGAATAAAAGAGAGGAAGCCTATAGATATTTTAGATAGATCAAGATTTGATACCACACGAAGGTCCCTGTAAAGGCGAGGGTCAACCCCGCCACCGCGGCATAGGTCATGACGGAAATTGTGGAATTGATGGTGGCCATCAGCCTTGCCGTCGCGCCCGGCCCGAAGACGCGCATCTGAACGTTCCCAGAGGCCCCACCTACTTGGACATCCTCGAGGTCTTCTAGAGCCTTTGCGACGAGCTTCTTTATCCGGTTACCGAGGTCCTTGTGGCCGATCTTCATCCCGACAGGATTGAAACCGCCCATGGTGACGTTCGCCATGTGGTCATCGGAGGTCATTATGATAAGGTCGTCAACGGAGCCCTTAAGGGATTTCTTGATCTTCTCGGTCAGCCCGGACACGATGTTGTTCCCATCGATGAGAACATAAGCGGTCCTTTGGCCCGCGACGTCGATGACCATGGCCTGGATGCCAGCCGGGCCGATAGCGTGCTCTTTGACCGTGACCTCGCAATCCTGTGCAAAGCCCATCTTGACCGGTTCGTGCTTGGAGCCCTTGCTTCGCGTGATGGCGGTCTCGCACATCTTAATGACCGCCTCGGCCGCTGCAGTATGATGATGGATGATCTCGCTGCCGCGCTCGATGCAATTGTGTGCATCCATGAGGATCGCATTCTCGATGCCTTCGCGCTTGGCGTGCTTGACCACGTCCTTGCTGATGTATTCGTCGAGGTCGTCGCGGGTCACAGGGCTCGGGTCGTGGACCATTAATAATGTGTCACCAAAGGTCTGGGAGACTATTGAGATACCATCGGTCTGCCTTGTGGACCTCGTGGCCTCCGGTGTGTACTTGACCTTCTTGAGGAGCTTTCGACCGGCCGCGCCTATCTTGATCGTCTCATTCGATGTCGACGGGTTCACATCATGGGTCGTCGCGCTGTGGGGTACCATGACGAAGGTTCCGGTCGTCTCGTCCTTGCCGATCAAGGATGAGATCTTTTCAGGCATGTTGGAGCCCGCTAGGTGCCCGAAAGGTCCTGCATGGACACCTGGGACGACGAAGACGCCCTTGGTGGTCTCGTCCTTCACACGCTTGAAGGCGATCAGTCCGATGGGTATCGTTGCCTCGATAGCAAAGGAATCAAAGAACTTCTCCATCTCGATGACACCCTCGGTCACGCCCTCGGTCCAGTGGGCCAGCATGTGCTTGACGAGGTCCATGCCGTCATAGCCGTAGTTGCGCTGGATGGGCGCCCTCGCGATGTTCGTAAAGATGGACAACGATAGCAGCATCACGACCATTGTGCCCGCGACGAAGAAGATGTCGCCTACTGTAAGTTGATGAACGAGATAGAGGCCGATGATAGATATAACCGGTAAAAGGCCCGAGGACCAAACGGTCCTGCCGTGCCGTCTGTCCGAGGTCGCGGCCAGAACGACGTGCCACAGCCAGAAGGGGAAGATCAGGATGAACAGTTCCATCGTCCTGAAATCGAGGTCCTTTTGCGATATCAATCTGATGAGCGCCCATACGAACCACAGGGCCATCATGACCCCGAGGCTGACGACCTCGAGAAGCATCGACCGTCGAAGATAGAGCCGCCCACCAAGACCGTTAGCTATCGGGACCGCAAGCGTGGCCGCCAGCAGGCCCGGCAACATGAAAACAAGTATCGAGGCCTTGAGCGTAAGGGTCATGTCCCCGTAGCCCTCGAACATCAATCCGAGGATGAAGGAGGCAACGATAACGATGATCGCGGTCATATAAGGCGGTGGCGATGTGAAGACATGGTCGGTCACGTGGGTGACCTTATCGTAATCGTCCTTGTCGGTCGTGCTCGGGGTTTCGCCCTCGCTGTCTTCTGTTGACATGTTATTGATCCTCTATACCTAGATAACTATATTGCGAAAGCCCCGGGAAGTACGCCCAATAGGAAGAACGCGATCATTGCCACCATCATTCCTAACTTCATATAGAATTGTGCCTCACGGGGATTTATCTCGATAATGCCAATTGAGGATAAGAAGAAGAAGTCGGCCATGATCACGATAGAGATATAACCCATGATCTGGACGATCATCGGAATAAAAAGTAAGATAATTAGAGGTATGAACGATAGTATAACAGCGTAATAGAGATAGGATGCGGCGACCCTTGCTGCCGAAGACCTGCCAAGGATCATTGGGAGGGTCCGCCTATAGGCCGCATCCGCCTCCATATCTTCGATATCTTTCGTTATCTCCCTTCCGACATTTGCCAATAAAGCGAGCAAGAATAGGACAGGGACAAAGATAAAGGACCTGACAGCTGCCCCTCCAAAAAGAAAGACAGAGGCTGTTAGATAGCTGATCGTTCTATTTCCCGACAATCCTTTGGCCTTGAGGCTCCGTTCATACGCAAACAAGAGCCCGGTGTTAACGACCGCTATTATGAAGCATATCCAATTGACGAGGACCGCGAGTATCAACCCACCTGCGAATAGGGCCATCGCAAAGCCCCATGCAGTTTTCAATGAGACCTGCCCCGACGGTATAGGCCGTTCCGGATGGGCCTTCTTGTCGAGCTCTGCGTCATAATAATCATTCAGGACATTCCCGGCACCAGTGACAAGAAAGGCCGCGATCGCCGCAAAGAATATGGGAACAAGGATAGGAGTTCTTAGATAGCTAGGGAATAAAATTGAAAGAAGCCCCCAGTAGGGAGAATTAAAGATCCCAAAAAGATCCAACGTGGACCTTGAACCCACGTTCGAGTATATCAGGCCAAAGATGCTCCTCAGTTCCACAAGGGCCCCGATGAAGACGCCAAGTAGTGCCATGGCGCAATTGCCGGGCCGCATCATCTTGAACAGACCCATCGAGGGAAGGTCGGTAAGGAATTATATAAATCCTTCGGTCTTGGTTTTTTCTACAGGTGGAGCTATCATCCCTCAAGAGGCAGACCATGAAGATCAGCGAGATCTTCCTTTCCATCCAGGGCGAGGGCATCCAGACAGGTATCCCGACGACCTTTGTCAGGACGAGCGGATGCAACATGGAGTGCGACTGGTGCGACACCTCCTATGCACGGGATGAGGAATCCGGCAAGGACATGACCCTCGACGAGATCCTGTCCAAGGTCAAGGCCAAGGGCGTCAATCATGTCTGCCTTACCGGCGGCGAACCCTTACTGCAAGAGGACGCTATCGCGCTCGTCCAGATCCTTGTTAATGAAGGTTATATCGTCTCCATCGAAACGAACGGGTCCTTGCCGATCGACGAGTTCTTAGAGATGGACCCTTCGAAGGTGACCGTTTCCATGGACATCAAATGCCCCTCGAGCGGCATGACGGAATACAACCGGATCGAGAACCTTGGCAAGCTCCGCTCCGTCGACCAGCTCAAGTTCGTTATCAAGGATAACAAGGACTTCGAGTTCACCAAAAAGATCCTCAAGGCGCACCATGTCAACTGCCACATCGTCTTGCAACCGGTCCACGGCATCGACCCCAAGTGGCTCACCGAAATGGTCCTGGAGAGCGGGCTCAAGGCCTACGGCGTCCGTGTCATGCTCCAGATCCACAAGGTCATCTGGGGAGACAAGCGCGGCGTCTAAGATTTTACTCGGAATTTTTTACACGAAATAAAAAAATCCTTGAAAAATTAACAAAGCACGATATCACCTACGATGTTTCACAGTATCTTTAGTATCGTTCAATTTACAAAACCCTTTATTATAAGGTTGCCCCCTCTAAAGTCACCCCTAAACCTCCGAGGGACAAGGACGATAAACTAAACATCCTCGGTGGAACAGGACAATGTATATAAATGCACTCCGCGATGCTGTAGCGTTCGGAACCCTTTGTGTCCAATCAGGGAAGAAACAGGAAGGTAGAGAAGATGGCATCTAAACTAGCCCGTCTGCCAAGCGGCATACCCGGTCTTGACTCGATGATGGAGGGCGGTTTCCCCTTCCCATCGACGAACCTCGTTGCAGGGAGCGCAGGCACAGGTAAGACGACCTTTGCGCTGCAATTTCTGTCACAGGGCGCCAGGGACGGCGAGCAGGGGCTCTTCTTCACCACCTTGTCCGAGCCGACCCAGTGGATGCTCCGTTTCGTGTCCGGCTTCGAGTTCATAGACAAGGACACCTTCGGAAAGGAGATCCAGTATGTCGAGCTAGGCACCTTCCTCAGGACCGAGCGGGATCCCGAGCGCATCCTGGACTTCATCGAGGACCACATAACCGAGGTCATGCCACAAAGAATAGTGATCGACCCGATCACGGTCCTAGGTGAGCTCCTAGAGGACAACTACAGGTCCTTCCTGTATGACCTGACGACGAGGCTGAAGAACTGGCAGTCGACCACCATCCTAACTGGTGAGGTCCTGCCCAGCCAGCCTTACCCGGTCGAGGTCAGCTACATCGTGGACGGCATCCTTGTCCTGTCCTACGAGATAGCCCCGGAAGGCGGTAGGCGCAAGTACCTCGAGATCTTGAAGATGAGGGGCACCAACCACATGACGGGCAAGCACCTCGTCGACATCTCGGTGAAGGGGTTCACGGTCCAGCCAGGCCTCCGGTAGAGCTGGAGACTGGTCCTAACGATAGGCCTCAAGGCCACACACGCGTGGGGCGTGTTTGTCCCAAAGGCCCTGGCCAGACAGAAGGTCCAACATTGAGTTTGGACAACCTAATGAGGAACCTTGAAAGGGAACTGGCACCTCTAGCTGGCAAGAAAATACTGCTCACTTCGAACTATGTCTACTTGAACAAGGTCTCCATCGCGCTCCTCAAGCTTCTTTTAGATAAACAGAAGCTCAAAGGCGTGTACATCGCCGTCGACCGGCCATATACATACACTTCGAGGCTCCTTGAAAAGCACGGCGTCCCCCAGGACAAGCTCTTTTTCCTTGACGCGGTCTCGAACATCTCCGCCGAGAAGGTCACAAAATCAAAGAACGCCGAGTTCGTTGATGGGCCC
>Ga0209777_10008422_pt1 | contig 11291 bp, 14 predicted proteins | sample FrelakmetHBP12HB_FD_187147 | JGI IMG/M metagenome (GOLD analysis project Ga0209777, IMG submission 187147) | Freshwater lake sediment microbial communities from the University of Notre Dame, USA, for methane emissions studies -HBP12 HB (SPAdes)... | ecosystem: Environmental > Aquatic >...
ATAAATGCTTTTAAATTAAATACCGACCTTCAGCCATCAGACGTAGTTGCAATTATAGCTGGAGTAACTGGAGTAGATAAAGTAGGTTTAACTACTTTACAACCGAACACAGATGTAATCGCGAATAAAACTCAATACCTTCGCGTCGGAACTATTACAATCAATATGCTTTAAGGGAGATATAATTTATGTTAGAAGCACCTATAATATTAGAAGGCTTGCCGGGTGATGGTAGTATCAACTTACTTTGGAGCCCTGTCGCAAGTGTAACTGTTGGCTACAATGTTCGTATAGGAATTACCTCAGGTTGTTACACTTATAATGCAGTGCAAGTAGGAGCATCAATAACTGAAGTATTATTAACTAATGGATCGATTACTGGAGGTACTACTTTAACCTTAACCAATGGTACTTCTTATTATATAACTGTTGCTGCCGCAGATGTAGGAGCATATCCGTATGTAGATATAGGAGATACAGCCTTTGAAATAGTAAGGGCTCCTTCAGATACTATTAATTTTGAAACATTTAGAACTATTCCTTTAACGGGATATTTACCTAATACAAATATTATAGGTAGTTTACCTTTTAGAATTCCTGAAACTACTCAAGGGTTTAATGAGCTTCTTGATTTTGATTTTGAAGCAGAAACTTTCGAAGATGATATAGAATATAGTGAAGTAATAACTAAAGGTTCTGGAGATTATGATAGTTTATCTAATACCGGAATAATAAGTATTAGTAATTTAAGAGATTCTTATGGAAACGAGTATGATTATTTAACTGATTTTTATTTATTTAGAGATAGAGTTTACTGGTCAGGGAGTACTCCTACAGTAGGAGTTACTTATAATATTAATTATACTTATTGTGCTACTTTAGCTACTTATTATTCAAATCCTACTACAGGGATATCGGGTTCTTCTTTAGTAAAAATAAAAGATATTAATTTCATAACAGCTGAAAATATAACTCATTATTTAAACGTTTATGATATTTTTGCAAATAATACAGTATATGTAAATATTTATAATTCTTTAATAAGTTGTACTACTTCAACCGGATTATATGCTTATGCAGATATTGATCCTCAATCAGGATATTATGCTTCAACTACAGATAACTTATTAAAAGATACTGATCCTAGTTTTGAAAATAGTGTATCTACTTGGACAGTAACAGGTAGTATTTCGAGTACTATTTCTACTGATTATGCTAAATTTGGAACCCATTCTTTAAAAATGTACGGCACTGTTGATAGTACTACAAATAATTATATTTATGTTCAAAATATTTTAATAGAACCTACTACTCAATATGTATTGTCTGGATATAATAAAGTTTTAACTTTCTCAGCTACATATAATTCATATATTGAAATAGAGCAATATAATATTCTTAATCAATTAATTACCGTTCCACCATCTAATATTTATTCTACTACTATTACCGTGGCTACTGATTGGACTAGAGTAATAGTTCCTTTTACTTCAGATACGGCCGCTTCTACATTAAAAATAAAACTAATAACTAATACTACTTCTGGGACTGCTACTATTGCTAATTACTGGGACGGAATGCAATTAGAAACTAATACATACGTATCTCCTTTCGTCGCAACTTCTAAAGATAATAATACAATAGATGCAGATATAATAAAAGTATCTGATAGTTCAGTTATAGGATCTATATCCGTAAAATTTACTCCTAGTTTGCCGGCTACTATATTTAAATATGATCCTATAACTTATATAAACTTTCAGAATGGTAATGTAGTAAAAGCTTTTGAAGTAGATTTTAATGATAGAGTTGTAAAAAAAGATAGAACTATAAAATTTAAAACAAGAGTTATAGGTCCTTCTTTTGAAACGAATTGGTCAGATTATAATTCTTTATTTATTCCGAGAGATTATTCGTTAGAAGTTAATGAAGGTTTATTTAATAATTTACCAGACGAAAATGTATATCCTAAAGATTTATTAAAAGTAGATCCTTCTTTAAGAAACCATAATGTATATAATATTTTAGGAGCATATTCTTCTGAATTTGACGGAGTATATTATCAAAATGATAGAACTGCAGATGATTATTTTACGGATGCTTGTCAAGATGTAAACTTCGAAAAGAATAGAGCTTCTTATTTTGATATAATAAAACCTACAACAATGCAGTGGAGCGATTTTAGACATGTAGTTAAACAAATGGGAGTAGCCGCATTAAATGGTAGTACTTCATCTGCCATTAAAAGAATGGCCAACGCTTTTACTGGAGTAGATCCTAATATTCTTCTAGTAAGAGATTATGATTGGTGGTTATTAAATGGTAATATGTTACATAACCCTTCATTTGAATTAAATGCTAATTATTTCGGAGCAGTTCCATATTGGACTTTACCTACATTAACTGCGGCTTGTTCTAAAGACGCTACTGAGACTCGATTTGGCACGTATTCTTTATTATTAACTATATCTGCAGGATCTCCGGCAAATGCTGAAGTAGTAAGTGATTATATGCCGGTAGATGTTTCTAAAGAATATTCATTATCTTATTATTATAATACTCCATTAACTTATAGCATAAATAATTTATACGCAAATATATATTATTATAGTAGCGATGGTACTTTATTAGGGACTGAATTAAAAACATCTGCTAATCCAATCCTTACCGATTTTTGGGATAGATTTACTTGCACTGCTACTATGCCTACAACTATAATAACAAATCCTTATAATATTCTTCATGATTATACTGTTCCTAATATTTCGGATGATAGATCTATTCATTGCGACGCAAATTATGTATACAAAGCGGGAGCGGGAAATGGAGGAGGAGGATATACTACTTTACAGAAATTTGATTATTTGGGAAACTTAATATGGGATACAGGAGCTTTTTCTTTCGGGTTAGGCTCTGCTTGGGATGTTACTACTGATAGTTTAGGAAATGTATATGTTTGTGACGTAGATACTTATAGAATAAGAAAATTTTCATCGGCCGGAGTAGATATTTTAAATTGGGGAACTAATGGTTCAGGAAATGGTCAATTTTTAACTTGTAAAGGTATTACTCGAGACAGTGATGATAATATATATGTAGTAGATTATACTAGAAACGATGTACAAAAATTTGATTCATCCGGAACGTTTATATTAAAATTTGGAGGAACCGGATATACTGACGGTTTATTTAGTTCTGCTTGGTCTATAGAATCAGATAAATATGATAACATTTACGTATTAGAATATTCTAACGCTTCAGGATGTAGAATACAAAAATTTGATAAATTAGGTAATTTTATTAAAAAATATGTAATTCCTGTTACGACTATAAATGGATATGTTGCTACTAATAATACGTATGATATAGTTTTTGTAACTGATGCAAATACCGATTCTATTTATGAATTTGATTCTAACTTAAATTTAATTCAAACTCTTACTAGTCCTATAGATGGATATGCTATGTCGGGAATAGCTTTTATATCTTCTATTAATGATTCAATCTTTATTAGAAGAGTTTTGGGAGTAGAAAAATTTTCTTTTGCACAACCATCAACATTAGTTACAAGTAAAGTCAAAGTAGCGTTAGGAGTTAACGGTCAGGCTGGTCGGGTTATAAGATTTGATGGTGCTCAATTTGAAGAAGGTTCTATTACTCCTTACGAAGATTTTGAATACTATTTAGACGATCCTTTATATCCAGAAATAGTACCTCCAACGTTATGGGATAAGAATGAATATGCCTATTCAATTATTTTACAAGTAAGAAATCCTTACGGATTTACATTAGATCAAGATTTAGTAAAATCTACTATATTAAAATTTGTACCTGCTCATACTAAGATATATGTTCAATTTTTAACCGCAGGTCAATCTAGTACATATTTAGTTTGGGATGAAGGGGCATGGGATGAAAATATTTGGAGTTAAGGAGGAGTAATGAGTTTTAAAATTTTCGTACCTAATACAACTGCAAAGTCGGGAGAAGTAAATACTAACTTTGCCTTATTAAAAGATAAACCTTTTACTATACCTTATTACGAAACTACTACGGCTCCCCTTACAGTTAATTCTTGGAATTTATTAACGAGTTCAGTAACTATATTAGCTATGGGATATATTCAAGCCGGAGATATTTGCGATGTAATTAGTATTAATACAGGTACTCCAGTAGAAGTAACAGGTACTATGGTAGTGGGACAGATAACAAATACCTCTTTACAAACTGTAGTATTTAAAACGATTACGGATTTAGCTACCGCAACTATAACAGAAATAGACGGAGTTAAAATAATATTTCCTATTCATTCTACTTTTGAAAAACTTCCCGAAGATGTATTTACTAGAGAATTTGTAGATTCTTTCGAAGTAATGCCTTTATGGAGCATTGAAAATCATTCGACAGAATGCAATGGAATATTACAAGTTTTTAATTTAACTTATATACCGGTACAAAATAGTGTATTTGTAAATAAAAACGGCATGACTTTTTTATCTGATTCAGGATCTAATGATTATACTATAAATTATAGTGCTAAAACTATAACTTTTGCAGAGGCACCGGCTGCAGGATCAAACTTGTTTTTTCAATACCAATATTTTTCTACGATTATTTAAGGAGGATTAATTTATGCGCGGAGTATTATTTAGTAGCGGAATGAGAATAATTAGAAATATACTTGACTGGCTTCAAAGTAGTAAAGATAATCGTATTTTAGATGATAACATTAACATGATTAATGCTGGGACTTTAAAAAATAGTCAAAATCAATTAACTTTATATCCGCAAGATAAAGAGTTTAAAATAGTAACAGGTACTGGTAATGATCCTCAGTATAGTATTAAAGTAACTGAAGGAGTAGCTTATAATGTTCTCGGAGAAAGAATAGTTATTAATACTGTAGATACTTTAAAAGGACATAATCTTTTAGATGCTACTTTAACTACTTATGATGGTAATACTTATCAAAGTACTCCTAAATCTACCGGATCTGATTATATTTTATTAACAAATGGTTCTACAAATTATATATGGATTTCTTATTTAAAAGTATGTGACCCTACTATATATACTTTACATAAAGGAACAGATATAAAAGAATTTTATCAATGGGACGATGGTTTTAGAATAGATATAACTACTACTGCTACTTATACAATTAATCCTACTACTCCTATAAATGTAAGCAACCCTTTATTGTTAGGTTCGGTAGATTTATCTGCAAGTCCTGCGCAACCTGTAGATTATAGTAGTTCTATAACTAACTATGCTTCTAGAATATATGGAGGAATTAAACAAAATAGAGTTAAAGTTACTACTCCGAGAGCAGATAAATTCGATATTACTCCCGCTGCTACTTATGCAGCGGCAACTGAAATATTTTTAGATGATCATATTAAAGCTGTAGGAGCCGGAACACCTTCTTCTTCTAATCCTCATGCGTTAACTTTAAGTGATATGGGCGCTTCTAATGATCAAATAGTATCTTCTCATCAATCAAGAATGCACGTCGATGGTATTATAAGTTCTATCGATACTATATTCTTTTTTAGTTCTACGGGATTAACTGCTACTATTGCTAATATGCAGTCGGGTTTAGAATATATTAATATCGGAGGAATTATAGTAACTAACGAAATAGTAGCAGCTGCTAATACTTTAGATCTTTCTGGAAATATAGTATTACCATTATCTCCTAGTATAACCGATTATTACATACAAGTATCTAGTGCTGGAGTATTTAGTGTAGCAAGTTCTTTAACTTCTGGAAACTTTCCATTATATAAAGTAACTACGAGTGGTGCAGGAGTAACTTCTACTACTGATTTAAGAGTATTTGGTACTACTAATAGTATAAGGACTATTAAATTTAGTTCAGATAATGGAGCTTCTTATACTCCAAACATAGGGGTTAAGATGTTAAGAGGGAGAACTATTTTTGCAAGTATTGGTTCGGGTTCAATCGGATTACAAGCAATACTTTTTCCTACTTCGACTAAACAATTTTTCGACGCGAATAGTATAACAATTTCTTGCGGTACCGTAAGTTCTTTAGGTGGCGGAGTAGGATCAGATTTCGTAGTAGGTACAGATAGTATTACTTTAACAGGATTTACTTTAAGATGTAAAAATAATGGAGTATCTGCTACAAATATAGTAGTAAGTTGGGTAGTAATAGGTTCTTAAAATAATTTAGAAGGAGAATATAATATGAAGGAACTGAAAACATTTTCGGGTATGAAAGTGATTAAAGCTGCTATAGATTATCTTAGAGATTCTCTTGAATTAGGTATAAAAAATAGAGTAACTGATAATTTTGAAAACGGTATTTGTAAAAATGAACTAAACGAGTTTTCTTTCATTTCTACAGGTACTCTATTAAATGTTAGTACTGGGGTAGCTTATACTAACAATACTTTAAATTCTTCTGACAATTATAACGAAAGAATAATAATAGATAACGATACTTTAACTTATAGTTTATCTGCTACAATAACTACTACGTATGATGGTATTAGTAATTATAAAACCCCTCAAAGTACTGGATGTAAAGATATTCCATTAACTCCGTCAGTAATAAATTATGTATGGATAAGATATTTACAAACAATAGATCCTACTATATTTACTTTACATTATTTAACAGATCAAAAACAGTTTTACGAAACAGGTGACGGATATGAAATAATAGTTACTACTACAAATCCAGTTACTTTACCTCCAACAGCAGTAGATGGAAATGAGTATTTATATTTAGGTAGCGTTAATGGTACAACAGCAGATTATACAGGAAGAACGTTTTTTAAATTAAAAGAAAGAAGAGCTAAAATAGTAACTCCTTTATCTGATTTAAGTGATAGAACAGCTACTTATACTTTAAATATGGTCGGATTTTTAGATGATCATATTAAATGTATAAGCAATACTGCAACAAGCGGAGTTACTGGTACTATGCTAGTTTCTCCTAATAATCCTCACGGGACTACTATATATGATTGTGGGTTTAGTAATGACTTTAAAGTATCGTTGCATAATCAAATACAACATACGAGCGGTATAATTAAAAATTTAGATTTGTTAGTAGAGGCTTCTTTATTACCTGTAGAAATACCTGGTACTGGAGCTGCAAATGATGCGATAGGTATAACTAAATTAGATTCTACTGAATATGTAGTAGTAGACGGTAATATTATATCAAGTTCTACAAACTTAGGAATAGATTCAGGTACTGGTTTATGGCAAGTTAATTTACCAGCTGTAACCGGTTTAGAAGGTTTTTACGTTTATTTAGATAAAACAGATAATCAATTAAAACTTATAAGTAATACTGATGTTACATTTAAAGGATATCCTGTAGCAGGAAACGATTATGCTAAATTAGTTATTTGTGAAGCTACTCTTTGTTTAAACGGTTCTACTCAAATACAAAGTTTATCCGATAGAAGAGTATTTGGTACTATATCTAAAAGAGACGTTCAAGAAGGATTGCCTCCTATAGGGGCTATTGAAGCTTATGCAGGTTCTACAGATCCAGTATTAATTGATTCTAAAAAGACGTGGTTAATATGTGATGGTAGGGTATTAAATGTTAAAGACTATCCCCAATTATATATTACGATAGGTACTACTTGGGGAGGTGTTGTCGGTGCCACATTTTGTATCCCAGATTTAAGAGATAGAACGATTATGGGAAAGTCGGTATCTAAAGCATTAGGTACTACCGGAGGTAGTGATACTCATCATCATACCTTAGATACGAGTGGTTCTATTAATGTTGGTACTCATGAACACACTGTACCTAATCACGTTCACTATATGCAAGAATATGAATCGACTTATGAAATGCAATATGATGCTGCAAAATGGGTTGGTAGAACTTCTTCCGGATATTTGACATATTCAGATACAGCTCCCGGAAACAAACAGATGCAGAGATTGTTAGACCATACTAGAAGCGATGGTACTGTCGCTACTACTGGTGGAGGATATACTGTAGCTCCTTCATTATCTGGATATACCGCATATGAAACCGCTTTACCTAAATATGGAGCTATGAACTGGATCATAAAGTATAAATAAATATTAAAATTAGATTAAAGGAGAAAAAATATGATATGTCCTATGATGAGTAGTAAAGGAAGTGAAGTAAATTGTAGAGAAAAAGATTGCGCTTTATGGTTAGAATTATTTGCAAAAGATTCTAATGGTGAGACAGTCAAAGATGAAAATGGAAATGCTAAGAGAAATGGTAAATGTAGTCTTGCTTGGTCTCCAATATTACAAATAGAAATAGCTACCGCAGCAGTAGCTTCTACAATAAAGAAAGAAGAAATTAAATAATTAAAAGGAGATTAAAATGCCGAAAGAACAAAAGGTGCCTTTTATGACTAACTTATGGAACGGTATTAAAAATAATAGAATAGTACAAGCAGAGAAAGAAAATTTAACATCTGTCAGAACAAAATTAACATATCTATTATGTTTAGTATGGGTAGTAGTTAACGGGTTTATATTAAGTAATATATTCGAAGCTACTAAAATGGTAGAACCTTCGAGTAAAGTATTGTTATTAGAAAAAGCAATAAGCGTGTTTTATGTAGATTCTTTTATATTTATGATAATGATAATGGTATACGTTCTTAAAAGAACAAATTTTACATTTAAGGCATGGGGTATAGAGTTAAATATGTCTGAGAATACTAAAAATAATGAAAATAAAACAATTACTCAACCTCCTGTTCAATAAAAAGAAAGAAATTAGTTCTTTTAATTTAAAAGAAGAATATGAGAAGTCTCAAGCTCAGACTTGGCTAATTTTCGAGTATTTTTATGGAATAAAGAGGTTGGAAAAAGAAACTAATAAAAAAAATAAGGAGAATAAAAATGAATGACATTAATATAGATGAATTGAGAGGGTTACAGAAAATTAATCTTTCCGATATTAAGATAATATCAACGACTGGAACACCGTCAAGTACAATGGTTTTATGTGACGGTAAAGAGTTGAAAGGGATTAAAACAATAAAGTTTGAAATGAATACAGATTATATAGTAGGAAAAGTTACTTTAGAAATAATGATGAAGGATGTTATTATTGATACAAAACAAGTAGAGGTTACTATTATAGAAAAAGAAGGACAAGATGTTTAGGAGGAATTATGGAAAAAATTAAAGAATTATTTGCAAAGTTTTATATACCAATATCTATAGTGATAGTTTTGTTAGGTATGGCGGCAGCGTATGGTATATTCTTTAAGCCGGGTAAGACAGAATATAAGGATAGAATTGTCGAAATAGAAGATACAAAGAAGACTGCTCAACTCGAACTTCAAATCAACACCCTTAAGTATCAAAATACTACTATTCAAAAACAATTAGATAAGCAAACGGAGATAGCGAAAAATATAAATACGGTTAAATATTATGACCCTATTACTGGTAAATTGATTAAAGAAGAAATCTTTGACAAGACTCAAATTAATACTGGATCGCATGAAACTTCTACCAGTACCTCTACTTTAACGGTTATTGATCAATCCAGTCTTAAGACTATTGAAGAACTAAGGCAGTATATAAAGAAACTCGAAACAGAAAGTAAAATTACTACAAATGTTGGCTTTTTTGGGATAGGTGCTGGGTATAATCCTGTCAGACAAGCTATTAAGATAGGCCCTACATTTAATCTTTCTCCGTCGATGAATATAGCATTTGAGCCTGAATATGCAATAATTGAAAACAAGTTTTCTTATTGGATAGAAGGCAAGATGGGATTTTAATGAATGAGACAATCCAAAAATGTCATATATGCGGATTAGAAAATAAATGGCAACATCCTTTAGAAGTATGTCAAATATGCGGTAAGTTAGTTTGCGGATTATGTAAGATTAAAGCTACTGAAAAGTTTTATTGGGTTTGCGGAATAGCTTGTAAAGACGAAGTTTACCGACAATATATAAAATAAGAGAATATAGTAAAGCTATTATAATAAAAGAGCGTTTATTGATTATACATAAACGTTCTTTTTTTTGGTTATTTATCTAAAATAAAGCTTGACATTATGACCAAATAGTAGTATAATATCTTATAGAGAAGATAAATCACTAAAAGATTAAGGAGGAAAAATGAAAAACTATAAAGGAGGATTTTCAAAAGGAGTAATTGAAACAGAACATTTTAAAGAGTATACGTCTAGCGGATGTGTTTGCGGATATCTTGGAGAAAGAGGAAGAACAAAAGAAAAGGATCAGATTTTAGAAAAACATCTTAGAACTTTAGGATTAGAAGATTGGGGAATTACTTCTTGGCTTACTTCGACAACTGCAAGGCATATGATGTCAGACGTAACTAAAAAAACAAAAGCAGAAGAGTTTTTAAAGATCGTAGAGGATTATACAAAAACCGCTTTTACCGATGTTATAATATGGGGGCATCCGGATCATAGAGGCTCTTTATCTTCTACTATGAAACTTCGTAAATTATTAAAAGAAGCAGTTTCTAAAGAACTAAAGGAGGTAATATGAAATGTTTGACTTGTAAGACGGATAATATAAATGAACCAAGAGAAGAAGCAAGGTATTGTCCTATATGTTATGATGATTTACTGAAGCAGAAGGAAACAGGAAAAGCGGATAAAGATAATGTATTGTACAAGGAGGAAAAATGAAAAAATTTATATTGATAAGTATAATTTGCATAGTGTTAATAGGGTGCGGAAAAGATGGAGGAATAGGTCCTCAAGGCCCTAAAGGAGACCCAGGAGCTACAGGAGTTCAAGGCCCTAACGGACCAGGAACAAGAACAATTTATACAGGAACTCTTCCTATCGCTCACGCTACTATAAATATTCCGGGAATAGATCCGGCAGATATGGTAATGGTTCAAGTATTTGTATATATGACTCCTACAGATTCTTTTTATGGAACGCAGTGGGTAGATGTTACTACTAATTTTGCTTTCGGACTTGATACAGTATATCATTATAGTACTTCTTTAGATGGTAAACCTTATAAGATCGTAGTTATAAAGTAAGGAGGAATTATGAAATTTGTTTCGACGGGTAAAGTTAATTATTCTCACCAAATGATTTATCATATAAAAGGTGAGGTAGAGTCGGAGCGGTTTTCTCCTCAAGATTATATTAAATGTGCTAAATGTAAAGAGATTATTAGTACTCGAGAAATGTGGCTCGATAACGATGGTAAAAATAAACACCGCGATTGTTTATCAACAGAACGACTTGAACAAATTAAACAAATGATTAAGGAGGGATTATGAGTGCAAATATAGAT
>Ga0209777_10008423_pt1 | contig 11290 bp, 10 predicted proteins | sample FrelakmetHBP12HB_FD_187147 | JGI IMG/M metagenome (GOLD analysis project Ga0209777, IMG submission 187147) | Freshwater lake sediment microbial communities from the University of Notre Dame, USA, for methane emissions studies -HBP12 HB (SPAdes)... | ecosystem: Environmental > Aquatic >...
GGTAAATCGCTGGTTGAATGTGGTGATGAGGGACCAACGGTTTTTTGTGTAACCAACGTGCACTCTGACCCGAACGGCGGCACTGTCGCCACGGGAAGATTGTTTTCGGGCAAAGTAAAAAAAGGTGATAGGCTGCATCTTGTGGATGCTTTGGCTGAAACAGTGGTTAATCAAGTCTCTATTGATATGGGCTCGTTCAGAGAAGAAGTCAGCTGGGTTTCAGCAGGTAATTTAGCCTCTTTAACTTTGACTGGTGAGGTGAAGGCTGGCGAAACCCTCGTTGACTTGGAGCATAAAGCTGGCATGGTGCCTTTTGAAGGTATAAGTTATGTTTCGGAACCCGTTGTCACTTTGGCGATTGAACCAAAAAACCCTAAGGATATTCCAGTTTTGCTTGAGGGATTGGAGAAACTTGCAAGTGAAGATCCGAATCTTAAGGTGGCGGTGGATAGGGAAACTGGCGAGTACCTGCTAAGCGGGATGGGTGAATTGCATTTAGAGGTCACTATCAACCAGTTAAAAAGTTGTTGCGGCTTGGAGGTTGGTGTTTCTTCACCTAGGGTTGTTTACATGGAAAGCGTTGAGAAAAAGGGAATTGTTGCTTTGGCGAAAAGTCCAAATAAACTGAATAGTTTTTGGGTGCAGGCTGAGCCTGAGCAAGAGGAACAAGCTAGACGAACAAAGAAAAGTGAAGAGTCAGCTAGTATTCTTTCGGTTGATGAACATCGAAACGTGCTATTAGATTGTAGCGGAAAAACCGAGCAAGTTTCTGAAGAAGTTTTGGAGGCAATTATTGCTGGGTTTGAGTTTGCTTGCAAGGCTGGTCCATTGTGTGGTGAACCAGTACGGCATTTGAAGGTGAACTTGGTTGATTTCCAACTAAGCGGCAGCGAGGATTTCAATTCGGTTGAAGTTATGCGTGGAGTAGGCAAAGCGATTTTTGGTTCTTTCTTGACGGCTGAACCAGTTTTGTTGGAGCCTGTTTATAAAACGATTATTTCTGTTGCATCTGAATTGTCAGGTGAATGCTCAAGAATATTGAGTAGCAGGCGTGGGAAAGTTACTTCGTTTGAACAGAAGGGGCTTCTAACAGTTATCAGCGGCTTGATTCCAGTTTCTGAAACGTTCGGCTTTTCTAAGGAAATGCGATCTGCGACTTCTGGCAGGGCTTTTTGGCAATCGTTTTTTGATCATTGGGAAAAGATGCCTCAAAAATTGGCTTTGCAGGTTATAAGTGATTTGCGCCAGCGTAAAGGTCTTCCGCCGCAAGTGCCTAAGCCGGAAAAGTTTCTGGAGCAGTAGCATCTATGCGGCTTGATGTTTCGTTTGATTTGGATTTTTCGCTTTGTTGTGGGCAGGTTTTTAGGTGGAAGAAGATTGGCGAATGGTGGTATGGCGTTGTCGGCGAAAACGTGTTTAAAATTCGCCAACGCGGCGCTGAGTTGGAGTTTGAGAATGCCAGCGACGAGTTTGTGAGATGCTATTTTGGTTTAAACGACAATTTAAAACAAATCAGCTGTTACATTGGCAGGGACGATTACATTAGGAAGGCTTTGCGTAGGTTTGAGGGGTTGCGGATTGTTCGGCAGGAGCCTTGGGAATGCCTTATTAGCTTTATCTGCGCAACCTACAAGAGCATAGCAGCAATAGAACTAATGCTGAATAAGCTTTCGAAGAAGTTTGGGGAAAGGAAGGTTTTTGACGGATTAGATTTTTACACTTTCCCACTCGCTGGTAAACTGGCTTTTGCAAGCGAGAATGAACTGAGAGAGTGCGGTTTGGGTTATAGGGCGAAGTATGTGCAGGCAACAGCCAAAAAAGTCTACGAGCAAAAAATTGACCTTGAAAGCTTCAAAACCCTGCCCTATTTAGAAGCTAAAAAAATGCTTGTTGAATTTCCAGGGGTCGGCTTGAAAGTGGCTGATTGCGTGCTGCTGTTTTCACTTGAAAAAATGGAAGCTTTCCCAGTGGACGTTTGGGTTAAACGTGTAATCCTGAACCATTATGCAAACCTGTTTCCAGAAGCCCTTGTAAAAAAATTATCAACTCACGAATCCCTAAGCAACAGCGAATACGAAAAGCTTAACGCTTTTGGCAGAAGCTATTTTGGAAAATACGCTGGTTACGCTCAAGAATATCTATATCATTACGAAAGAACACAGCGTTGAACCGTTCGGTTGCTTAGTGAAAATGTCGGAAAATGTTTAAATCTGGTATGAAACGCAATATTAAGGAGAATAGCATGGCGGGCCCGTAGCTCAGTCAGGTCAGAGCGCCAGGCTCATAAGCCCCTAAACAGGGGAATGAGAAACCTGTTGGTCGGGAGTCCGAATCTCCCCGGGCCCACCACTACGCATTAGAGAGCTATTACGCATGGGTGAAGCTAACTCGCAATCAAATTACGCTTACCAGATGGTTAAATTTGTTAAAAACCATCAGTTATCAATCGGGTTATTGCTGACTATTTTCGGGGTAGCTGACTTATGGTTTATTATGCCAAACATTTGGAGCAGCGCAGCAAATTGGCAGGGCTTCTACCTTTTAATGCCCCAGTGGAGTGTCACTATTCCTTTCCTTTTCATAATAAGCCTAATCGGAATCATAATATTATGCGTGTATAGCATAAGGGACATACAACCACAAAAAACGGACAATAAAGAACACGCCGCAATACTAGTAACAGCACTCGGATTCACCTATCAGGTGATTGGAGCATGGCCTCTATGGAATCAACCGTATCCATGGCCGTGGCAAAAAGAGATCGCAAATTACGGAAATCTGCTTGTCTTGCCACTTTTCATCGGTAGCCTCTTAGCACTAATAATCGGAGCCGCTTCACTGTACATTCACAGCAAAATATACCACGAAAAACACCCTGAACCTTAAAACGAAAAACCGTAAAGCAAAATGGTTATCAAACATGCAACCCTTATCCTAAAAAATGTGGCAATACCACGTACATCCTAAGCCTTATAATGTACGTAGTAATCAATCGGAATCTTCTGTATACGCTTTATTCTTAGTTTGTAGTTTAACTTGATGGTTGTTTAGTGAGTGCTGGAATTTTCCACAGCCTATTGAATAGTACTGTACCGATTATCCATGCCAATGCTATTCCCGCGATTTCATCTGCGATATAGTGCTGTTTAATGAATAATGTTGATAGGATCACGCCTGTAGCAATGGCTAATGCTGCGATTGCTGTTGCTTGGGTGGTTTTGCTTGGCTTTATTTTGGCGTATCGGAACCATGTGAAGAAGCAAATCGTTGATACGGCTGCGTGCAAGCTGGGGAAGCAGTTGAAAGATGTGTCGTTGGCGAATACTTTGTAGACTTGGTTTGCCCAAACATTGCCCACTATCGGCTGGGCAAGCAGTTCTTGGCGGTACCAAAAAGTCGAAACAGGAAACACAATGTAGATGAGGACTGCTATGCCGTTAATTGCCACCAGCGACCAGCCTAACGCATAACCCTTCCCATAATCCACGAACGCAAAGTAAAGCATAGTCAAAATGACGAGCGGGTAAAAAAGGTACACGTAAAATATTACCATCTCCGGAACAAAAGGAATCATAGCATCCAGGCCTGTTTCCAATCGGAAGCCCGAGCCAGCAGGGTACAATTGCCCAGTCCAGTTATACGCCAAATTGTTAAGCAACAGGTAAAACAGCACAAGCATTAAAACAACGTTGCCAATCACATACGTTAGATAGACGCTTTTTCTGGTTGATTTACCCCTGAAAAAGGTTTTTTCAAGTGCGGTTTGGAATCTGTCGTGAAGCCCCAAGACTGGCGTCCCCTTAGGCACGGCTTATGTTAAGGCTAAATATAAAAGCGTAAATGCTTAAGCGCTTTAGCAGGTTAACTTTAAAACTAACGCTGCAACCCTTTTTCCAAGCTTCTCGCATTCTGCAAGGTCTCTTTTTTTAGGTGCACCCGTGACGGCGACGCCGTAATGCTTATCGTCTGCTCTGCCTTGAACAATCATCCCGTGAATAAGCATCGCCTGCACAATGGACAACAACGTGGTTTCGGCACCTGAACCTGTGCCGCCGCTGCTTGTGAAGGCGCCGCCAACTTTGCCTGTTAATTCTTTATGAACTTTCACCGACTCGCCAATGACTGCTTTAAGTTTGGCGGACATTTGCCCAAAATACGTTGGCGACCCCATAATTATGCCGTCCGCAGCAAGAAGGTCGCTGTTTTTTGTTTCCTCAGCCCTCTTCACCGTAACCTCTAAGTCGCCTGCTTGTTCAGCGCCTTTTGCCACAGCTAAAGCCATGGTTTCAGTGTTTCCAGACTTTGAATCATATACAATTAAAATTTTAGGCAACATTGTCACCTTACTATTTCCTTGATTATGTCATTAACCATCATTATTTTAGCGTTGTAAACATATTCTAAGTATTTTAGGCCCTGTTCCTGGTCCTCTTGCGTGAACGCTTCTACTCCGTCTTTAGCGATTACTATGTGGTATCCTCTGAAGAAAGCATCAGCAGCCGTGTGGCGTACGCACATATGTGTATGCAAGCCTCCGAGCACCACTGTTTTTACGCCTTCACCCTTGTAAAGGCTCCGAAGAAGCGGGTCTAGGCCTGTCTCGTAGAAGCCGCTGTAAGTTCGCTTCTCCACAATGTAATCCTTGGTTTTATCAGGCTCAAGTTCAGGAATAACCTGCGCGCCCGGCGTACCTTTTATGGCGTGGTTACCCCATTTCCGTGTAACCTCAACGTCTTGAGGGTAATGAGCATCATTACTGTAGATGACTGGAACGTCGTTTTTGCGTGCGGCAGTAACAAGTCTCTGCAATGGCGGAATAATAGTTTTTGCACGTTTTACTTCAAGTGCTCCCGTGACGAAATCGTTTAGCATATCAACGAGTATAATGACTGGTCTATCCAAAATGTTCACTCTCAACAAAAATAAATCATGTTTTACAGTCTATTTAGTTTTGCCTCAGGTGTAGTTGCCAATGTGTAGAGTCCCACGGTGAGTTTCTCAGCGCCATCCTTAGTGACGAGGACAGTGTCTTCGATTCTGACTCCGCCGTAACCCGGCAGGTAAATTCCAGGCTCATCCGTCACCACATTGCCAGCAACCAGCATGTCTTTGCTGTCAGGGCTCAAGATCGGCGCCTCATGAACTTCCAGACCTACGCCGTGTCCAAGGTTGTGAACGAAAAACTCGCCATAACCAGCCGCTTCAATCACCTGTCTAGCTGTAGCATCAACTTCTCTGGCTGAAATGTTGGGTTTTATAGCTTCGAAAGCTTTTTGATGCGCAAGTTTGACGGTTTCATAGATTTTTCTCTGTTTTTCAGAAGGCTTCCCAGCTGTGAAGGTTCGGGTCATGTCTGAGCGGTAAAACTCGTAGGTAGCACCTAAATCAACCACCACTAAGTCGCCTTCACGAATTATTCTGTTTGAGCAGGAGCCATGGGGGAAAGCCGAGTTGGCTCCTGAAGCAATTATTGTGTCAAAGCCTGTTCCGTCTGAACCTTTCTTGCGCATGGCATACTCAACTTCAGCTGCAACTTCCTTCTCTTTTATACCTGGCCTGATGGTTTCAAACGCTACTCGCATGCCTTCGCTTGTTAAATTGCAGGCTTTGCGTATGATTTGGATTTCTTTTTGGTCTTTGATTTTGCGCATTTCCCGAATTAGGCTGTTGGCAGGTTCGAGTTTTTCTTCTCCGCCGACTGATTTGGCAAGGGCGCGCCAGCTTTCAATTGGCAGTATGTCCACGGCGAACTTTTTGGCGAAAGCGTGGTTGGCGATTTTTTCCATTAGGTTTTCTCCCCGTTTTAAAAGTTCTACTGTTAAGCCGCTGGTTTCTGCTTTTGCCTGCTCATAATTGACTGCCGAAACGTAGAGTATGCTTTCGCCTTGTTCGGGGATTAGCAGTGCGGTTGCTCCGGAGAAGCCTGTGAAGTAGGTTAAGTTGGCGCTGTTAAAAATTAGGAAATAATCAAACTTAGCTTTTTTAAATGCTGATTGCTTTAGGGCGTTTATTCTGTTCAAGGTTTTCGCCTGTTAAAAAGAGGAGATGTTTTTTGGTCGGTTTAAGTTTTTGCTTCCCTTTTTGCGTTATGTATTAAAAAATAGGTCGATTCTAAACGTGAAATTTTAAACAAATCAGCCATTAACTTAATATACTTTTCAATTGACTTCCCTTAACAATAAGAAATGAGGGGAAAAAGCATGTTTGCTTATGCAGGAAAAATTTTACATGTTAACCTCACAACCGGAGAAACAAAAACAGAGCCATTAACAGAAGAAATGGCTAAACAATACATCGGCGGAATAGGATTAGGCATACGCTTACTTATGGACAATTCAAAACCAGGCACAGACGCCTTCGACCCAGATAATCCGTTAATCTACTGCGCTGGTCCACTCAGCGGCACCATGGGTCCAACAGCCGGAAACGGTTATGCCGTTGTTTCAAAGTCACCTGCTACCGGAGGAGTCGGCGAAGGCAAAGCGCACGGTTTCTTTGGTCCAGACCTTAAACGTGCAGGATACGACGCAATTATCATCACTGGCAAAGCACCAAAATTATCCTACCTTTGGATTGACGATGACAAAGTTGAAATCCGAAACGCTGAACACCTAAAAGGCGTAACAGTTAATGACACTGACCATAAAATCCGAGATGAACTCGGTGACTTTTACATCCGCGTTTCAGCCATCGGTGAAGCCGGCGAAAAACTTTGCCGTTTTGCGGCAATCATAAATGACGAGTTCCGTGCCATCGGTCGTAGCGGCATGGGCGCAGTCATGGGCTCCAAAAACCTCAAGGCAGTTGCAGTCCGCGGAACACACGACGTTAACGTAGCAAACCTTGAGGGATTTAAAGAATTTATCAAAATGATTCATGAACGCATGAAGGGTCCAGCAACCAAGAAATATAAAACACTGGGAACACCCGAGAACGTTCTTGTTCTTAATTCTCTTTCAGCGTTAGCTACAAGAAACTTTACTAATGCCACTTTTGAAGGCGCAGACAAAGTCAGTGGTGAATACTTAAACGAGCATTATGTTAAGAAAATTGTTGGTTGCGCAACCTGCGGCATGCGTTGTGACCACATTGCTGTTGTTCCAGAAGGACCATACAAGGGTTCAACTTCAAGGCTTGAGTTCGAATGCCTCTGGAGCATGGGACCATTATGCGGTATTGACCGATTAGACGCTATCATCGAAGCCATGCGAATCGTTAACGAGTATGGCATGGACGGCATATCCATCGGCGTCGTCGTCGCATTCGCCATGGACCTCTATGAGCACGGCATAATCACAAAGGAACAAACTGACGGAATTGACCTTCGCTTCGGAAATGCTGAAGCATTAATCGCCATAATCCACAAGATTGGTAAGCGTGAAGGCTGGCTTGGCAATATACTCGCTGAAGGTGTTGCGAAAGCTGCTGAATTAATCGGCGGAGACGCATACAAGTATGCTTGCCACATTAAAGGCTTAGAACTTCCAGGCTATGACCTTAGAACGCTAAAGACTGCGGCACTTGGCTTTAGTGTCTCGTTCCGTGGTGCGTGTCACTTAAGAAACGGTGCTTACTCACCCGACGTGAAGGGCAAGGTGAACCGTTTCAAGATTGAGAAAGGCAGGGGCAAAATGATTTCGGACGAAGGCAACATGTACAACATCATTGACTCACTTATCGTTTGCAAGTTCAGCAGAGGCACATACTACGACGGTTGGAAGGACTTGGCAAACTATTACACATTAGCCACAGGCATACCGATGACTCCAGAAGAAATGACTAAAGACGGCGAACGCATCGAAAACCTCGCAAGACTCTTCAACATCCGAGAAGGCAAAGGCACACGCAAATACGACGATGTACCATACAAGATAAAGAATTATCCAGTACCAGACGAAGGAGTAGCCAAAGGCGCTTGTGTCAACGACGAAGAAATGGCAATAGGCTTAGACGATTACTACTCAGTCCGCGGATGGACAGCAAACGGCGTTCCAACAGTTGAGAAACTCAAAGCGCTAGGCCTCGACGACTTAGCATATATTGCTGAGAAAGCATCTGCAGGAGGCGCATAGAAAATGGTGCGACCGCAAGACAGAAAATTCGTAACAGCAGACCCAGAGAAATGCATAGGCTGCTGTACCTGCGAGTACGCTTGCTCGATGGTGAACGAGAAAACCTTCAATCCGACTAAATCACGAATCGCGCTATGCGCATGGGACCACTCGTGAACCTTGCTATCACTTGCAGGCACTGCGAGGAACCAGCATGCGTAGCCGCTTGCCCAAGAGACGCGCTTTCACAGGAAGAGAACACTGGAATAATCCGCGTTGACGAGAACGCTTGCAACGGTTGCGGATGGTGCATCAGCGCATGCCAATTCGGCGCCATGAACATGCATCCAGACAAGAAAGTCGTGTTCACATGCAACAGCTGCACAGACAACGAAGCCAAAGAGCCGCAATGCGTCAAATGGTGCCCTGAAGAAGCATTAACATACGTTACTGCAGAAACATTAGCGCAGAAGTACAGGCAGAAAGCTGTCAGGAACCTGTTCCAAACAGCAGAAGCCGAAGCCAAATCAAAATAAACACTCTTAGCGCTTATTAGCGCTCTCTTTTTTAATTTTGTTTTTTTGCCTATCGCTAGATTGTTTTCTCAGTCATCGTACCTTTAGTGTATGGCACAAACTCCCTAATCTGCTCAATCGACGTTTTCCCAGCTTTCTCCCGCTGCTCCTTAGGCAACTTTAACATTAGAGACTTGAGAATTTGCTTGAGATACTCTTTACCCGCCATATCCCCTGGCACAAGAATAACGTAAGTTTTGGTTTTTGCTTTCACTGCATCAACAGGTCCACCAACAAAAGAAGCCGCCTCATCAACAATTGTTCCAACGGCAAGTTTAAGCGGTACACTTCGCGTCCAATTCCGTTTTCCAACAACCGCAAAAGCGCCATGGGGAACAGATTCTCCTGAAGGACCACTCTTGCTTAACTGGTCCAGTTTGACCCAGTAAACGTCGGCTGAGCCCGCGTTTTCACGCCAGGCACGCGAAAAAGACGCCGCGAACTCGCCAGCTTCATGAAGCGTTTGTTCGCTTATGGTTTTGCCTTCAGATTTAACAACCACAAATGGTGCACCAGAGATTTCAGCGTGAAAAACCGCATCTTCTTGCGTGGTGTACTTTTTTATGAGCACTTCGTTGCTGACTGTGTCTTTGCCAGCAACCACCAGAAATCCTTCTGAGGAAGTGAACCAACGGAACTTTTCATACCACGCCTTATTCTCCCTCTCCAGCTTACGTTTAGAAAGGGCTTCCATAATTTCCGCTGGCTTGAGACTTTTCAACTCTTCCGCTTCACGCAGCTCCCTCTCAATTTTAGCTAACCTTTTCTTTGAATCATCAAGCGCTGCTAATGCTCCAGCGGATTTTTGCTTAGCCTTTTTTCCCCGCTCATAATATTCTGAAGCATTATCGAAAAGCGAATGTCGCAAGGTAATGCTAAATCGCAAGTTGTCAATGTAAAGGTTAAGCGCGAGGTTGCGTCCATCAAACGATTCAATATAAACTTCAGGTATTTTACCAGTTTTTTTTGCCTCTAATGCTTCATTGATTAACATGTTCCAGTCTTTACCTGCCATGTTTGCATTCAGAAGCTTGTCTTGGAATGTTTGAAGTTCGTTGAAGTGAGCGTAAATGGTATCGCCAATTAGTTTGTCGCGTTCCGCTTTGGCTTCATCCTCATGTATGGATTTTTCTTGTTCAGCGACTACTCGTTTTAGCCGTTCTGCTTCCCGCTTTAACTTGTCAACTTCAACGCTGGCAAGTGCACTTTCAGCTACCGTTACCCGAAGGTAAAACTCGTCTAACGATTGATTAAAACTGCTGTAAACTTGAGTTTTGAAGCCTTCATAACGCTTAAGCTTGAGGGGCACAACATCCAAAAAGCTTCCATCTTGGTCCAGAATTATGCTTGGCTCTAAATTACCCTCTGAAAGCTTTGAAAGCAGACTTTGAAGAGCATCAAAAATCCCCTTAATTTCCATATCTGTCAAGTTTTTACACGGCTTAGCTTTATCCACGTTAGCTCTAAGCAAAACTTCTTCAGCGTAAACTCCACCGATACCTAAGAAACGCGCTGTTACCCTGACAACCTCAACTTCACCCGCATTTTTCAAGGCTTCCTCCAATTCAGACAGGGAAACTTTGAATGGGTTTTTGCCGCTTGGAGGAGGAAATGCTAAGACTTCATTGCGCAAAATGTTGCGGTCACGCATGCGTTTAAAGAATAAAGCTTGCAAAATCATGTTTTTCTCGTTTGTTAAGATGATGTTGCCTTCGCCGAAAAGCTCCACAACCAGCCTGAGCAAACCGGCTTTAGTGTTAAAACTCAGAGTTACAATTCTTTCAAACTCATATTGCTCAATGCCACTTACCCAGGCTCCACGCAAATACTTTCTTAATGCCATGCAGAACGCTGGCGGAACATTTGGGCTTTCCTGCGCGTAAACGGTTGAGTGTAATCTTCGTCCCGCTTCAGTGACTAGTCTTATTGGTGGCTTGTCGATTTTGTGCAGTTTGAAGATTAGCGTTTTCTCGTTGAGTTGGTAGATGTTGTTCACTCTGGAATCAGCGATTGTCGCTTTTAATTCTGGGATTGCTGCGGCAATGTCGAAGCTTGTGAATTCTTTTTTGCGCAATGTTTGCACCGTCATACGTTGGAATCTATTATGGACTTGACTATAAAATAACCTTTCACTAAAACATCGCAAAGTGCTAATAAATAGGATTTGGAAGGCAGAAACGATTAATATCTAGGCATCTTTTTTAAGTAAGAATAAAAATATAGTCTGCCAAGGATTAGATATGACATGACACCAGTGAAACAGCTATACATCATAAGAATCGTGTTAGGCATAATTGCAGCGGCTTTAAGTGCAGTGGTAGCTTTTATGCTAGGTAATGCGACTGATATTAGCACTTTTGTTAACAGTTTAACAGTAGCCTTAGTAGTTTACTTATTATCCTACTATATTCTGAAAGCAGTATACAAAAACAAGATAGAAAAGCAATCAAAAATCTTGAGTACAGCCGTAGGGATGTACTTTTTCACTTGGATAACATTCTTCATCCTATTCTACACAACAATAAAAGTATTCATGCCAGCTTAAAATTTATTCATCTTCGCTTTTCTGCAGAAAATTCGCGATTGTAGCTTGGCTCTTGTCGCTTCTCAGGGTTTCTATTTTTTCCTCTTCGGCTGCTTTGCCATTGCCGTTTTGTGAGCTTG
>Ga0209777_10008424_pt1 | contig 11289 bp, 16 predicted proteins | sample FrelakmetHBP12HB_FD_187147 | JGI IMG/M metagenome (GOLD analysis project Ga0209777, IMG submission 187147) | Freshwater lake sediment microbial communities from the University of Notre Dame, USA, for methane emissions studies -HBP12 HB (SPAdes)... | ecosystem: Environmental > Aquatic >...
AGCACGGTAAAATCTTTGATGCAAGCGGCAGCGGTGATGACATCGTACTTTCATCGGTCGAGGCGCTGGTCAACGCGATCAACCTGATCAACCGGAAATAACGCTAATCCTTTTTTTCCGAAGACACGCGAATCTCCCGGAGGGTAGAAAGCGCGTTGTTGTAACCATACAGTTGGGCGCGTGTAGAGAGCCGGTCGATGATCTCGTCCGTTGATGTAAGATACCGTTTCCTGACCTGTCCGCACCGGGGGCTGGAATCCAGAAAGTTATCGATCCGGTCGCAGAGTTTTATCAGCGTTGTTTCGGGGGGTGCGTCAAGGATACGGCCTATGCTGTCGGAGAGACGGGCTGCCTTGCCCCGGATCGTATTTTTCTTGGTCAGCGCATCCACCATGGCGGTGATGTCATTTATTTCATCATCGGAAAAAGGAAGGTGTGCTATAAATCCTTCCGTCTGTGCAATCCATTCAGGGGTACAGTCCTCATAGATATCATGCAGCCACGCAGCTATGATGGCTACGTGCGTCCCGCCATACATCCCGACAAGGGCTGCAACCCGGGCCGGGTGGATGATATAAGGGGTTCTCCGGTCCTTGCGAAACTGTCCCTTATGGGCACGTGCAGCATGATCAGCAGCAGTCTTGATCGCCAGCAGTTGTTGACCTGTGTCGGTGTTTGTGTGATCCGCAGCTGTCTGCATACAAAAAAATCCTGCCGGGAGCCTAAAGGTCTTTTGTTTTATACCCGTGAAGAAAAATGAACAATTATGCAGCCGTCGGGGCACCTTTGCCCTCGATTGCTGCCTTGATCTGCGCCTGTAACTGCTCAAATTTGCCCTGCATCATCTTCTCCTGCTTTTCGAGCGACTTGATGCGCAGCTCAAGCGTCTCAACCTTCTCGGAGAGTGTTGTGTTCACGACCTCTTTTTTCTTCTGCATCATTACCGTACCGACGCTCATGTACATGACTGCGTCTTCTGCAGAATCACTGATCTCTTCCTGAGCACGCTTTGCCTCACGTACTGCCATCTCATACTGGGCTTTCTGCGAAAGGATAGTCTGCAGTTGCTGCTGTATCTGCTGGAGCATGGCCAGCTGATTCTGCACTTTGGGTGAAAGGTTGTTCATGGTTGGTACACTTCTTATTGTATCGGTTCCAATTGATAAAAAGGATTATTCCAAAAGTCTCTGGTAACCATCGTATAGTATATCCTTTAAGATGTTGATTGCAAAAAATTCAGATGAAATTCTCGTAAAAGGGATTACACAAGATCCTGCATCTCATCTGCGACGTTTACAAGCCGGAGAACCATATTGAGGGCAGCCCGGAGTGCTGCAATATCCTGAGCCTCTACGTTGAGCACGAGCGTATCCTCCCCTTCAAGCCAGCACCGGGTAGTCGATCGGGGATTCACTTCATCGGAAAGTTCCGGGGCCAGCACCTGGCAGATCAGTTGTGCATGGGATGTCGAAAACCGGAAGATCGCCTCATGAAGTGTCACAGGATTGCCTCGTACAGGGATATACATAAAAAAGCTGATAAATATATTTTTTTTATTCCGGCTTTTTTGCCGGATAGAACAGTTAACGGGCTTTCATCTCTTTAATTGCAGCGCCACGCTCTTTGAAGAGAATACGGTGTCCACAGTAGGGGCACCGGACGTTAACGTCTATCTCAACTTTCTGTTTGCATCGTGCGCATTTGTATGTACTTGCCATACTCTCATCCACAATTATCCTTTGATCTGTTCGAGAGTCCGGTCAATCGCGCGCTGGGCAATCTTCATGGCCGGTGTCTGCGGCTGGTATGCCCCTCCGGCAAACTTGTACCCGCATTTGCGGCATCCCCAGATTCCGGTTCCCTTCCGCTGGACGGACTGCATGTCACACTTCGGACAGCGGTGGAGGGCCCCGGAAATTGCTTCTATATCAGCTACTCTCTTGCGTACAAATCTTCCGTACCGGCAGCCAAAACGTCCGGCACTCCCTGTTACTTTTCCTTTTGCTTTATGAGTCGAGCTTGCCATTATGCATACCCACCGATCTGTCTTCTTTATTTGTCCTCGTAACTAATATACTTGTTTGAGGATTTTTACCTGCCCTTCACCTTTTGAGAGCTTGTTGATAAGATCATAAAATTCTCCCTGGATGCCGGCAGGAATACGAACTACACAAACCCACGAACCATCTTTCTGCCACTCATCTTTTTCCATCGTGGATCCGGCAGCGATATCCCCATAAGCTTTTGCAGCAAAATCAGCCGGGATTCGAATCGCCAGACGGAGCTCTTCAAACCGGATGGGAAGAAGCGGTCGTAACGCTTTGACCGTTTCTTTGACCTGTTCATCAAGATGTTTGAACGGATCGATGTTAACCCTCGCCTCTTCCATTGCCATCTCTATCCGGTGTGGGGGGTGAGGGTGACCGGTCTGGGGATTAACGGAGTTCCTTGCAATAAAGGTGATCACCTGCCTGCGTTTGTCCTCGATCATGTGTTTGCGCTGTTCGGCAGTGAGATGGATTTCTCCCTTTTCGATGATCCGCCGGGCAATCGTGTCAAAGTCAGTGGTATGAAACACCTTTTCAAGCGATTCATCCGATGCCCGGGTTCCCCGCGAAGCATTCCCAAAAATATTTAATGCTGCAACTACGTCTTCGATATCCACCTTCTGACCCTGCCGGACAAGTGCTGCCTGGTTCGGGTCAACGAGAATCTCAAAGCGTTCGCCGAAACTCTCAAGGCGTGCTATCACGGCCTTATCGAGCGGTATCATGGATGTTCACTGCTTGAATTGTCCGACAAATGTAGCGACTTCTTCTTTGCTCATCTTACGGAACACCGGGTTATCGCGTCCAATCACACCGATTTCGACGGTGTCTACATCGAATTTGCCCTCAGTGGCGGAATGAAGTGCCTTGAGTCCAAGAAGGATTACCTCCTTAATCTCTGATTCAGGATTGTATTCCTCTTCAAAGACCTTCATTGCCGCGGGGCGACCGATGCCAATACCCGTTGCTTTGTATTCCAGAAGGGTTCCGGAGGGATCGGTTTCGAAAAGACGACACTCGCCATCGCTCACGCCTGCAATGAGCAGCGCGGTCCCGTACGGGCGTATGCCGCCATACTGGGTAAGTGTCTGCATGTGGTCACAGAGCTTTTTTGCGAGAGCTTCGACCTCTATCGGCTCATCATAGGAGACACGGTTTATCTGGCATTCTATCCGGGCCCGGTCTACAAGCGACCGCGCATCTCCGACAAGTCCGGATGATGCGACCCCGATATGTTCATCAATTTTAAAAATTTTCTCGATAGATGATGCTTCGAGGAGCTTGGAGCTCACGCGTTTATCAACTATCAGGACGACACCGTCTTTTGCCTTGATACCGACTGCAGTTGTCCCGCGCTTTACAGCCTCGCGGGCGTACTCCACCTGGTAAAGCCTGCCATCGGGAGAAAAGACCGTAATCGCCCTGTCGTATCCCATCTGATATTGTGGTTGCATTATAATTCCTCCAGATCTTCTCTTGTCAAGAACAATCGGTTTGTATTTTTAAATCCCTTTTCAATTGCATCAACCTTCTGCCCGTTACACTGATTGATTTGGAACAATTTTTTATCAAACGTGCATTCGCGCGGAGAGGGAGATTCCAGGTCAGGTGTTGTTACTCTTCGTATCTTATCGCGAAGGGTATCGATTGTACCAGAAACAGCAACCATTCGCAGGGCAATAGGGATATCGCAGCAGGTTGTAATCGTGGAGAGGACGACTGAGAGGTCCTGCTCTGTTCCCCGCTGGCACCGGATGATCACATACTGACCCTCCGAAGCAACCACCGCTGACGTGATGACTGCAGCCACCACATCGCCCCAGAGTGAAGTTGTGGCGTCAGATACCGTGTAATACAGATCCTTTTGATCAATAATTGTTCCCGCAGGTTCGATATGGACTAAAAGGTACCGGCGCTTCTCACGCAATGTGGGGGGGCGTGTACTCATCGGATCACCTTTACGGCAGGATCAGGAGAGGCTGTAATGGTATCAACGCCGAAAAGAGCCATTTCAACATCGGCAGTGTCCATACCTACGAGGGAACAAAGACCGGTAATCTCGCGGACTGCACGCATTTCCAGAATTGAGCGGGCATGTGATGAGATGGTTATGGGGAACTCAAACCGTCGCTCAAGTACCAGGATATCACGGTACCGGTGCATGGCGCGCTGGCGTGTAAAACCCCGCCCCGAAATGAGGGGCGACAGATCAAGATCGATAGCAACACGGTTATCAGCTGCCATCTTGGCTGCCACGTGATCGAACGCATTTTTATCTGCGGAATGGAGGCCTCTGAGGATATGAACCCCCTTAAGATTGATCACTGCTCGGTTGAACCCGTTATCCCCTGCCTGAACTGAAACAACTGGTTCATTGTTTCTCTCACGTTTGATCCGGCATATGAGATCTCTTACTGCAGTGTCCCGGATAAGGATTCCTGAGTATATTTCAATTCCATAAAACTCGCCAGAAGGTGTGTCAGCGGCAACAAGACGGTCAAAGCCCAGAGCTTTGGCTTCCAGCGCCATCCGCCGCACCGATGAATCCCCGTAAGGGTACGGATAGACACTGGCATCGGTTATCTTCATGAAAGTAACCTTTGAGCAAAAAGAGGATAAGATTATTTGCCCTGGTTCGCGTGGGAACGGATGCTCGGGCGGGTCTTTTCAGTACCTTTTCCCCGGGTACTCATACCCCGCCCCTTTCGTCCGGCAGAGGTCTTGCCACGCTCAGCCCGCCCACGGTGGGTTGAGTTTGCCAGCCATGCAAGGTTCTTGTCAGCCCGGATAGAGGGGTGGTGGCCGTCAACGAGAATTACCTCGTAATATTTCAGCTTGCCATCCTGCCCGACCCAGTAGGAGTTGAGCACTTCCATATTGGGGAATCTCTTCGAAGCGCGCTCCTCGGCAATCCGCTGGATGCTCTTTCCTGCCGTAGAGTGGTTCTTTCCCATACGTGCCGAACGGCGTGCACGTACATACCGGGATACCCTGCGACCACCGCGGCGTACCTGCACGCGTGCAACAGCGATACCCTGCTTTGCCTTGTAGCCGAGAGAACGCGCGCGGTCAATGCGGGTGGGGCGTTCGAGCCGGACAACGCTGCCTTCACGGCGCCATTCCTGCATACGGTTCCAGAGGAGCTCTTTCACTCCACTCTTTGCGGGTACTTTCCATGCCTCCCTGACGAAGGCGTACATCGATTTTACCATGACAATCACCTAAGGTTCGGCTCACCTGGAGCTACATTCCTTTTAACGGGACGGATCCCGTATTCCCACATACTTTAACCGGAGGGTTATTAAAGTACTCCAACTCCTGCAACTCCAGAGGATTTGATAATTAAGTGCCCTTGCGCTTCTCAATGACCCGGATATCCTGGATACACGTAACCGGATACTGACCGTCTGTATCTTTTTCTGCCGACTTCACCATATCCCAGACCGTAAGCAACGCAATGGAAACCCCGACAAGCGCCTCCATCTCCACACCAGTCTTTCCCGTGGATTTTACACGCACCGTTGCTTCGATGAACCCGTTGCCTTCCGTAAATTCAACGACAATTGCACTAATTGGGATCGAGTGGCACAGGGGGATAAGAGAGGGTGTGTTTTTAACCGAGAGCGTTGCTGCAACGCGTGCGGTAGAAAGAACATTACCTTTCACGACAGTTCCCTGCCGGATCGCATTCATTGTCTCTGGTTTTAAGAAAATTTTTCCGGCCGCTGCTGCTTCGCGGATAACGTCATTTTTTGCACTGATATCTACCATCTGTGCCCGCTCATTCTGGATATGTGTAAACTCAACCATTCACCCACCATTCCTGAATAATTCCGCCGGAATCCTGTCCACAAGATCAGAGGCCAGCATTCCCTCGCCCCGCTCTGCCGCAACGATCTCTCCTGCCCTGCCATTAACGTACGCTGCAATACACCCCGCATCAAAAGCGGGCAGGTGGCAGAGAAGTGCACCGGCAATTCCTGCAAGTACATCACCGGTGCCTCCCACAGTCATTGCCGGATCCCCGGTCCGGTTGAACCGCACCCGGTTCCCATCAGTTATTATATCGATGCATCCTTTGAGAAGTACGGTGCCCTGTATCCCGGCACCCTTTGCAGCCAATGCACGTTCTTTCGTATCATCAGAAAGTTTGATCCCGGTGATTCTGGTGAACTCCCCGGCATGCGGAGTGTACAGCGTCTCATTCTTTGCTACCGGCAACGGGAGCCGCAGAGCATCGGCATCAATCACTGCCTTTTTGCAGTAGGGCGCGATGGCACGAATCACATCGTGACTCCCGATGCCCAGCCCGTTTCCGCAGATGACTGCATCAGCACGTTTGGCAAGAACAATCAGCTGTTCGATGTGTTTCTCACTTATCCGCTCTCCATCCAGTCGTTCATAGATCAAATCGGGAATGGGCTCAAAGACCGGTGATGCAATCCGTACGATATCCGCACCTGCCCGTAGAGCACCAAGCCCGGCCAGATAGGGTGCACCCTGATAGGGTCCGCCACCGATAATCAGTACTTCCCCCCCGGCCCCTTTATGTGCCTTGTGTTCCCTGGCAGGGAGAAGGGTGAGTTCCCCGGGACCCACACAGCACTCCGCTTCAAGGGGTATGCCGATATCAACGACCGTAGATCCTTGGATCTTAGCCCGATGAAATGCGCAAATCCGGTCCGCCCGCATTCCTGGAGTGGGGACATCAGCTGCGATGATCTGCGCTTTGGATGCATTTGCCATAACCACACATGTAGAGAGCGGATCTATGAGGAAACCGGTTGCACCAATGCCGAGCAGTGCATCGATAATCACATCAGCATTCTCAAACAGGGAACTCATTGCCACAAGATCGTCACGGCACTGGAACGGGTGAAGGGTAACAAGGCAACGTTTTAATGCTGCGAATTGATGCTCACCGGCACCACTCCTTTTTCCGGAATTGAGAAAGCAGACATCTGTCCTTACTCCCCGCTGGAGATGACGGGCTGCCACCATCCCGTCGCCACCATTGTTGCCTTTGCCGCAAAGGACGAGTACCCGTTTGGGGCTGACGGCAAGTGCCATATCAGCAAGTGCCTGACCTGCACTCTCCATCAACTGGAGCTCAGTAACACCCAGTGCTATCGCATTTACATCCACCGCACGCATTCTGGCAGGACTGATGATCCCCGTCTCCAGAAACCCTTCTATCAGTTCCGGTCGCATTCTAGAGCACACTTCATGTGTTTGAACTCCCTAAATATATGCAATGGGTTTCAGTGATGATGTAAAAGCAGCTGCAGAACAGATCGCTGCAGCATCGGAAATAACCATCATCTCCCACATCGATGCGGACGGTATTGCCTGTGAAGCAATCCTTTCGCAGGCGATTTCCCGACATGAGATTCCCGTCAGGTCCGTTTTTGTCCGGCAGCTTGAACCATTAACTATGCCTCAGGTCCCTTCCGATGCATCACTCAAAGTCTTCACCGATCTTGGCGCCGGCCAACAGAATCTTCTTTTTCAGCGCGGGCTTCTCGAAAAAGAGGTCGTGATCGTCGATCACCATGTCAGCCAGCCCTGTGAACGGCAGTACACCCAGGTGAATTGCCTGCCCTACGGGCATTCCCGGATGAGTGCGGCCGGCGTATCCTACTTCATCGCAAAACAGCTGGACCAAGTAAACATTGATCTTGCCAAGCTCGCCATCATTGGCAATGTTGGTGACATGATGGCGCGGGAAAAATGCGGGCTTGTAGGACCTGCACGGGATATCATCGTTGAGGATGGTGTGTGGCACCGCTCGGTTGAGGTGCGTAAAAAGGATCTCAACTGCTATGGCACAGCAACACGCCCGCTTCACCTCTCACTTGCCTATAATGATGATCCTTTTATCAAAGGGATTAGTAACAATCCCGAAGGGGCCCGGCAATTCTTAAAACGCCTCGGGGTACGGCAGCAGAATGATGACGGGCGCTGGTTTGTATGGGAAGAGATCCCGGTGGAAGACAAAAGGACAATCATCTCCGCACTTGCTGAGCAATTAATCGCCAATGGGGAGCGGGTTGACCGGCTCCTTGCAGAAACCTATGGGTTCCCTCATGAAATTCCCAGAACTCCGCTACGGAATGCACAGGAATATGCAACAATGCTCAATGCCTGCGGACGGTGGTCAAAACCGCAGGTTGGTGGGGCAATTCTCCGTGGAGATCGTGGTATCGCATATCGTGATGCCGAACATATGCTTAACAATCACCGGGCAATTATCCGCAACCTGCTCCAGTATATTATCGATACCGGGGTTAAAGAGCTGGAAAACCTCCAGTGGATCCATGTTGGCGGGCGGTATCCCGACACGATTGTCGGCATAGGCGCTGGTATGGCTCTCTCGAAACTCAACAGCAAAAAACCCATTCTGGTCATGTGCGAAGTGCCCGAGGATACCAGCCTGACGAAAGTATCGATGAGAACAAATGAACGGGTAGTAGAGAAGGGAGTCGACCTCCAGCAGGCTCTCAGTAATGCATCTGCAGAATATGGTGGAGGGGGCGGCGGGCACAAGATCGCGGCGGGTGCATATATCCCCAAAACGGCTGAAAAGGAGTTTTTGGATCGTGTCAACAGGATACTCGGAGAACAGTTTGCTGCGGCGGGTACAGACAATCGCTGATTACCAGTTCGGGGGTGGTGTCGGCATTGGGCTTTTTCCCGAAGAATGCACATTTATCTTCTCAACTACGGGAAGAATCCGGCAAATCCTTTTTGGAGGTGTGCGCCTTGCTACGGTCAGAGCTTCGGATGGCAGGTTGACGCTTGGCATCGTAGGGGCAAAACGTCTCAGATCACTGCTTCCGGCACCCGGATACAGGGTAATTATCCGTGACGATATAGCGGAGTTTGTAGCACAAGGTAAGAATGCCTTTGCAAAACATGTTGTCGCAGCAGACCCGCAAATCCGCGCGGGGGATGATGTGCTCGTAGTCGCAGGAGACGACCGGTTGATAGCCTGCGGGGCAGCAGTGGTTTCAGGCACGGAGATGCTTGCATTTAATTATGGAGTAGCAGTAAGAGTACGGCAGGGTAGTGAGAAAGATGCTTCCGGGAAATATCAACCCACGCCAGATGAAGGCGATGATGAAGAAGCTCGGCATGCAGGTCGAGCAGATTGAAGACGTGCAGAGTATTGTCATCAAGACACCGAAAGGCAATTACGTCTTCGATTCCGCCGAGGTTTCAGCGATGACCATGCAGGGGACGACCACCTACCAGGTCATCGGGGATATCCGGTTCGAACCGGCAGCACCCGAAATCCTCAAAGAGGATATCACCATGGTGGCTGCGCAGGCAAACGTCTCTGAGGAGAAGGCAAAAGAGGCACTTGTTGCGACAAAAGGCGATATCGCAGAAGCGATCATACGCCTCTCCAGCTCATGATCGAACCGGGCGACCGTGTTCTCCTCGTTGGCGAGGGAAGGGAATTTTTTGTCAAAGCCGGGCCGGGCACGCTCGGCACCGATAAGGGACAAGTGGACCTTAGCCAGCTGGTAGGACTCGCCGGAGGGGATATCCTGACCACGCACAACGGTGCGAAGTTCACGGTCAGAATCCCACGGCCGACCGATTTTTTTACGTATGGCAAACGGTCAGGAGCCCCGATGCTCCCGAAGGACATCGGGCTTGTCATTGCCTATACCGGCATGAACCATAACGACATTGTGCTCGATGCAGGTACCGGCAGCGGGATTGCGGCGATCTACTTTGGAGGGGTGGCAAAAACCGTCAGAACATACGAAGTGCGTCCCGAGTTCTCTGTACTTGCACGGAAAAACATTACCGAGGCAAAGCTCAATAATGTTGAAGCGGTTGCTGCGGATTTCCTTGCCGCTGAGGGTTTGTTTGATGTTGTTCATCTCGATATGCAAATCCAGCCGGAGCATGTTACGCATGCTTTTTCCCTTCTGAATTCAGGCGGTTATCTTGCATGCTACACGCCATTTCTGGAGCAGATGGCGATTGTTGTGGATGCTGCATCCGGGCTTTTTTCTGAAATACATACTCATGAGCTGATAGAGCGTGAAATGACACGATCAAAACGGGGAACACGCCCGTCCACAAGTGTATGTCATTCCGGCTACATCACCATCGCAAGAAAATAATCGTATTGGATTGCTGGGAGATTAAATAAAAATTGCACCGTAGAAACAGTCATGAACCGATTCGATTCACATCTGAACCATGAAAATCGGGCTCTGTAGAAAACCTAAGCTAAAAGAGGGTTGTACCGACGACCGAAAGATCTAAGGTACAGTGTCTCCTTACCTTGTTATGCTAATAACCTGTAAGGAGACAATTAAAAAATCAACGAACCGGTATATCAAATTTGTTGAAATATCCTTCGGACTGATCAGAAATTCCAGAATTCCACTCTATTCATCAAAATTTTCCAAAAAGATCTATACCCAACACCAGTTACTCGCCCTTCTTCTCCTGAAAGAGTACCTTGGCGAAGATTACCGGAATACCGTTGAACTTACCGAGATCATTGACACTCTCCGAGAGAAGATCAATCTCGATGAAGTACCCCATTTCACCACAATCCATAAATTCTCTCAAAGAATTAACTCGTTTGTTTTCACCCGATTGTTGAACCGGCTCATTAAACAGTTCTACGATTGGGGTGAGAGAATTGCCTGTACCGCGATCGATTCATCGGGCTTTACCAGCTCCTATGCCAGTTCATATTATTCCTGGAGAACCGGTAAAACCCGAAAACGATTCCTGAAAATCTCTATCTCCGTCGATACTGATCGACAGATCATTACCGGGTTCAAGATCTCCCAGCAGCCGGTTCATGATATCCCTCATGCGGAAAAACTTCTCGTTCAATGTCACCGAAAGAGAAAATCTGATGCCTATGTTCTCGATAAAGGATATGATTCTGAAAATATTCACCGACTGATCCGGGATGATTTAAACTCGTATTCTCTCATCCCGGTCCGTGACCGAAAACGAAAACGGATCTCTGGTTACTACCGCCGTGAACTCTCACGATCATTTGACTTGACTTCGTACCATCGAAGAAACTTGGTTGAAACCGTATTCTCCGTCATTAAAAGAAAGTTCGGTGAATCCATGAAAGCCCGAAAATTCCAATCACAGATCAAAGAACTCAAGATCAAATTGATCCTCTACAACATCTCTAAAATTATTTTCGTGATCTTTATTCAGATCTATCACTGAGGATTTCTACAGAGCC
>Ga0209777_10008425_pt1 | contig 11289 bp, 11 predicted proteins | sample FrelakmetHBP12HB_FD_187147 | JGI IMG/M metagenome (GOLD analysis project Ga0209777, IMG submission 187147) | Freshwater lake sediment microbial communities from the University of Notre Dame, USA, for methane emissions studies -HBP12 HB (SPAdes)... | ecosystem: Environmental > Aquatic >...
TCCCCACGGCTGGACAAGCCAGCCGTGCCACAGCCGCTATTGTGGCATGTGCGCGACCCGCGAAACACATACGCGGCGTAAGCCGCGGGGTATCCAGGTCAAAGGAGGATCTTTGGAACGCACGCTTGTCATGCTCAAGCCCGACGCCGTCCAGCGCGGCTTCGTGGGCCGGATCGTGGCCCGCTTTGAGGCCAAGGGTCTGAAGATCGTCGCCCTCAAGATGGCCCGCATGGACCGTGCCCTGGCGGAGCGGCATTATGCCCCCCACAAGGGCAAGGACTTTTACGAGCCGCTCATTCGCTTCGTCACGAGCGGGCCGCTGGTCTTTGTGGTCCTGGAAGGCAAGGGCGCCGTGGCGGTCGTCCGCAAGATGATGGGGGCGACGTTCGGGCCGGCTGCCGAGCCCGGGACGATCCGCGGCGACCTTGGCATGTCGAACCGCTTCAACCTCATCCACGGCAGCGACGCCCCCGACGCCGCCGAGGGAGAAATCGGCCTCTTCTTCCGGCCAGAGGAACTCATCGACTGGCAACCCGCGGCCCAGCCGTGGGTCTACGATTTCTCGACCGGAGACGTCATCTAGCACTACAGCGCCACTTAGCGCAGTGGGTCTCCGTACCCGCCGCGCCGAAGGCCGCAAGACCTCGTGAGCCGGGTGCCACGGCTGCGCTGTTTGCAGCCGTGCTCTGCGGCCAGCGGCGGCACGGTTGCTGAACGGCGCAACCGTGGCACCCGGTCGCAAAACCTCGTGAGCAGGCGGCATTTTCTCGCGGCGGGTACGGAGACCCGCCGCGCAATGGCTCAGAAATCCGCAATAGGATGGCGGCGGAGAAAACAATCCATGTCAAACCCTTCGAAAAGGGAAGTGGTCATTGAGGCCCTGAACTTCCGCCCGCCTCCGTACGTCCCCTGGGCGTGGGAGATGACCAAGCAGTGCGCCGAGCGGGCCAGGCCGCACGTTCCGCGCCAGGACCTCGCGGCATTCGTTGACTCGCACTTCTTCGAGGTAGAGCCGGTCAACGGCCGGTTCGAGGACCTCGGCGGCTCGCGGTTCCGCGACTTCTACGGCGTTATCTGGGACCGTAGCGTCGACAAGGATATCGGCGTCCCGCTGGAGTGGCCGATCCGCAGGCCCGAAGACCTGGCGGACTACAGGTGGCCCGACGTCGGCCGCGACGACCTGTACGCCGGCGTTCCCGAGCGTCTTGCGGCCAACGGGCATCTCTTCCGCCGCTACCAGGTCGGCTTCTCGCTTTACGAGCGGGCCTGGACGATGCGCGGCATGACGGACCTGCTGACCGACATGGTTCTGCGGCCGGAGTTCGTCGAGGCGCTGCTGGACCGCATCGTCGAGAGCAACCTCATTCAGATCCGCCGGGCGCTCACCTTGCCGGTAGACGCGGTGTATTTCGGCGACGACTATGGCATGCAGACGGGCCTCATCATGGGCATCGACCGCTGGCGCCACTTCTTCAAGCCGCGCCTGGCCCGCATGTTCGCCCCGGTCCGCGAGGCGGGTAAGTTCGTCTGCCTGCATTCGTGCGGCAAGGTCGAGGCTATTCTCGATGACCTGGTCGAGATCGGCCTGAATTGCTTCAACCCGTTCCAGCCCGAGGTGATGGACGTCTTTGCCGTCAAGAAGCGGTTCCACGGCCGGTTGGCGTTTCACGGCGGGATGAGCATCCAGAAGATCTTGCCGTTCGGCACGGTCCAGGAAGTTCGCGAGATGGCCGGGCGGCTGGTCGAAGCAGGTCGCGCGGGCGGCTACATCTTCTCGCCGTCGCATGCCGTCCCGCCCGATGTGCCGCCCGAGAACCTCGTGGCGATGATGGAAGTCCTTCGCTCCCAGCCGGGCTGCATGTAGGGCGGGTGCTTCGCACCCGCCTCTTTCACTGCCCGCGCACTACCGGGTTGCATCGTCTGCTGCCGCGATTACAATAGCCGTCTGGGAACCAGCCCGGAAACGGAGAGCCGTTGTGATTCGTCGAATTGACGCCCGGAAAGACGACGGCCGGAAAACCCTGGACGCGCTGCGCGCGGCCCTGGGCGCCGAGCAGGGCATGGTTTCGGGCGGGGCGGGGTCCGCCGACGCCGAGGCCTCCGTCCGCCGCGTTCTCGATGACGTTCGGGCGCGCGGCGACGCGGCCGTCTGCGAGTGGACCCTGAAGTTTGACCGGGTCGATCTGCGGCCGGAGAATCTGCGGGTTTCCGAGAAGACCATCGAGGCGGCCTACAAGTCCATGCCGCGCGACTTCATCCGTACGATCACGCGCATTCGCGACTCGGTCCGGGCGTTCCAGCGGCACATCCTGCATCGGCAGCCGAAGGCGCTCGCCCGCAGGGGACGGACGCTGCGCCTGCTTTACCGTCCGTTGGCCCGAGTGGGCGTGTACGTGCCGGGCGGCAAGGCGTTTTATCCCTCGACGGTCCTGATGACGGCCGTGCCGGCCCTTGTGGCGGGCGTGCCGGAGGTGGCCGTTGCGTGTCCGCCTACTGCAAACGGCGACATCCACCCGACGGTCCTCGCGGCTTGCCGCGCGGCAGGCGTGACGGAGGTTTACCGGATGGGTGGCGTGCAGGCCGTTGCGGCGTTTGCGTACGGCACGGAGACCGTGCGGCCGGTCGAGAAGATCGTCGGGCCGGGCAACCTGTACGTGCAGTTGGCGAAGAAACAGGTTTTCGGCACGGTCGGCATCGACAGTTTCGCCGGCCCCAGCGAGGTCGTCGTGCTGGCCGATGCGTCGGCCGATGCGGGCCTTATCGCCGCCGACATGCTGAGCCAGGCCGAGCACGACCCCGGGTCGGCGATCTTCATAACACCCAGCGCGAAGCTGGCCGACGCGGTCGTTGCCGAGACCGAGAAGCAGGTCGCGGGGCTTTCGCGCGCCGCGGCGACCCGTGCGGCCCTCGAAAAGTATTCCGCCGTGGTCATTGTTGCCGATATGGAGGCGGCGGTCCGCGAGGTGAACCTTTTTGCGCCAGAGCACCTGGAAATCCAGACCAAGTCGCCCGAGGCGGTCCTGCGGAAAATCCGTAACGCCGGCGCCGTCTTCCTCGGACGCTGGACGCCAGTGGCGGTCGGCGACTACGTTGCCGGGCCGAGCCACACGCTGCCCACGGGCGGCACGGCGCGGTGGGCGAGCGGTCTGACGGCCAATGGTTTTCTGCGCTCGATGAGCGTCACGCAGTACGGCCGCAAGTCGCTGGCCGCCGATGCCGAAGACATCTTCCGCATGGCCGAGACCGAGGGCCTCACGGCCCACGCGGAGAGCGTGCGGAAACGGCTCAGGGGCAAAGGGACGTAGGGACGAAGGGACGCATTGCTGTGGGTTACCTGCGTAAGAACATCGATGAAATGGCGGGCTACACGCCCGGCGAGCAGCCGGCCGAGGGGGACCGCATCGTCAAGCTCAACACCAACGAGAACCCGTACCCGCCCTCGCCGCGCGTCGTCCAGGCCCTGCGCGACGCGGCGCCCGACCGCCTCCGCCGCTACCCCGACCCGATGGCCAACAAGGTCCGCGATCTCGTCGCCGGCATGTTCGACGTCCGCCGCGAGAACATCCTCTGCGGCAACGGGAGCGACGAACTCCTGACGCTCGTCGTCCGCGCCGTCGTCGGCGAGGGCGGGGCCGTCGCCTACCCCACGCCCACGTACTCGCTCTACCCGGTCCTGGCCGAAATCCAGGCCGCCAGGGTGATCGAGATTCCAACGCAGGCCGACTTCTCGCTGCCCGTGGCCGAACTTGCCCGCACCAAGGCCCGCCTCATGATCCTGTGCAACCCGAATGCGCCGACCGGCGTCTTTACGCCCGTCGAGACCCTCGGCCGCATTGCCGAGCGGTTCCCGGGGGTGGTCGTCATCGACGAGGCGTACGTCGATTTCTCCTCCGACCACGCCATGCGGCTGGCAAAGACGCTGCCGAACGTGCTCGTGTTTCGGACGCTCTCGAAATCCTACAGCCTGGCGGGCCTCAGGTTCGGCTATGCCGTCGGAGCGGCCGAACTCATCAAGGGGCTGGAGAAGGTTAAGGACTCGTACAACGTCGATGCGGTCTCGATTGCGCTGGCGGCGGCGGCCCTTCAGGACCAGGCGTGGATGCTTGCCAACGCCGGGAAGATCCGCTCCGAACGCGCGCGGCTCTCGGCTCGCCTGGCGGAACTCGGCTTTGCGGTGACGCCGTCGGAGGCGAACTTCATCCTCGCGGCCGTCCCCGGCGGCGACGGCCGGGCCTGGTACGAGGGCCTCAAATCGCGCGGAATCCTGGTTCGCTGGTGGGACCTGCCGCGGCTGGCCGATAAACTGCGCATCACCGTCGGGACGCCCGAGGAGAACAACGCCCTCCTGGCGGCCCTGGAGCAGTTGGGCAAACGCTGACCCGCAGTGTGGCACGGCTGGCTTGCCCAGCCGTGGCGAGGGCAGGCCGGCATTCCCACGGCTGGACAAGCCAGCCGTGCCACATGAGCCTATGAAGGAGGAGGTGGCCCCGTGAGCGCCGAACCTCGCAAAGATGCGCGCCGCGCCGAGATCAGCCGCAAGACCGGCGAGACCGACATCCGACTGGAACTTGCCCTCGACGGCTCGGGCAAGGCCGACCTGGAGTCGCCCGTCGGGTTCCTCAACCACATGCTGACGCTGCTGGCACGGCACTCGCTCATGGACCTCAAGGTCGCGGCCAGCGGCGACACGGGCGTCGACCTGCACCACACGGTGGAGGACATCGGCATCTGCCTCGGCCAGGCGCTGGAGAAGGCCCTCGGCGCGAAAGAGGGCATTGCGCGTTTCGCCTCGGTCGCCGTGCCGATGGACGAGGCGCTGGCGGAGGTTGCCCTGGACCTCTCGGGCCGGCCGTACCTGGTCTACAACGTCACCTTCCCGGGGGAGCGGATCGGCGACTTCGAGACGCAACTGGTTGGCGAGTTCCTCCAGGCGCTGGTGACGAACGCCCGGATGACGCTGCACGTGCGCGCGACCTGCGGCTCGAACGACCACCACATCGCCGAGGCGATCTTCAAGGCGCTCGCAAGGGCCCTGAAGGCCGCGGTTGCCATCGACCCGCGCGTCGCCGGAGCACCGTCGACGAAGGGCGTGCTTTGATCGCAGACCGCGGGCAAATATTGGGGGTGCGACATGAAATGTGCGGCTTGTGGTGCCCAGATGAAGTGTGGGGTGCTAATGAGTCCGATAGGAAAGGTGGGTTGGACGCCCTTTCCTGAAGATACGGCCCGCATCGCGGTCCGGATTGTCAAGCGGCGAAGGCTGCATGCTTGGGCGTGCGAGTCTTGCGGTCTGCTCACCCTTGCCCTCCATCCGAAGTGTCTCAAAGGTCCCGAGCAGGGAGAAGCCGATCAATGAAGCGCGGCGGGTCGGGAGACCCGCCGCGCTTTACTGTTTTCACGCCGTTACTCAGTTACTCAGTCACTCCGTCACTCAGTTACTCGATGTTCTCAAACACCGCCGTCTCGGGCAATCCGCCCACCAGCGGCAGGCAGTAGTCGCGGAACGACGGGCAGATGTCGTTGCCGCCCGGGCAGATGTGCACGGGGGTGACCTTGCGGTTCAGGCCGGCCACGAGCGCAAGGTCCACGATGTCCAGGAAGGACTTGTATGTCTTTGACGGGCGGCGCCTGATGGCCACCGAGCCGCCCTTGCCCTGGCAGGCCCACTTGACGGCGGCGCGGCCGACCTGGCGGGCCTCGCGCTGGTCGATCTTGCTCGCAAAGCCGGGGAACGACCGCTGGAGATATCCGAACGTGTCGCCTCGGACGCGGGAGATGTCGGAGTTATTGGAGATCAGGCCCGTCAGGAAGTCGGCCAGCACGCCCGTGCCAGAGAGCTGGAAGTGCCCGAAGGCGTCCTTCTTGGGTTTGCCGAGGAGGTTTTTCGCGTCGTCCTTGAGGCCGTCGTAGAGCCGCTGGCCGGCCGTTTCGGCCCACAGTGTCCCGGCCGGGTCGCGTATGCCTTCGCTCACGCACACGAGGGCCCGCTTGCGCTCGGCGTAGACGCGTTTGACGTCCTCGACGAACCTTTCGGGCGAGAAAGGCGACTCGGGCAGGTAAATGAGGTGCGGCCCGTCGCCCTTCTCAATGCGCGCGAGCATCGAGGCGGCGGTCAGCCAGCCGGCGTCGCGGCCCATGATGACGTCGACCTTGACGCCGGGGAGGCTGCGGTTGTCCAGTTCGTCGCCCCGGACGGCGTTGGCCACGAAGCGGGCCGCGCTGCCGAAGCCGGGGGTGTGGTCGCTCTCCATGAGATTATTGTCGATCGTCTTCGGGACGTGGACGACGACCATCTCGTAACCCGAGTTCCTGGCCATGCGCTGGATGATTTGGGCGGCCTTGGCGGAATCGTCGCCGCCGATGTAGAAAAAGAAGCGGATGTTGCGCTTCTTGAAGACCTCCAGCATGGCGGCGCAATCTTCGTCTTTCGGCTTGTGTCGGACGCTGCCGAGGGCCGCGCCCGGCGTGGCTGCGATCTTATCGAGTTTGCTTTGCGGGGTGCCGAGAAGTTCGATGAACTTCTCGCCCATGATGCCCTTGGTGCCGTGGACGGCGCCCAGGAGGCTCTTGATCTCCTTCTTGTGCCTCCGGGCCTCTTCGATCACGCCCACCACGCTCTGGTTGATGACCGCCGACGGCCCGCCCGATTGCCCGACGCACGCATTGCCCGAGAGTTTCACGGCCACGCCTGTTTCTCCTTCGTATCTTTTAAGTTCCTCTGGCCCGAGAGAACTCCTATTTTCCCTGCCACGACGCCCGCTTTCAAGCATTTTTGCCGCGTTGGTGTACTGCGTCAGTCTGGTTGGGTGGCACGGCCATCCCGGCGCGCCGGGATTGCGTGGCCGTGCAAGCCGCCCGGCGTGGAACACGGCCACGCAACAGCGTGGCCGTGCCACCCGGCTTGAGGGATGCGAGCGAGAGTGACGCAATACGCGCTGGTGGAATGCGTCGCTTGCGAAGGGGTCAGGAGCCTTACGGACAGGGCTCCAGATCCCTTCGCAAGCGACGCATCGCCGATGCCGCGCCGAACGTGCTTGCGGCTGGCGGCGCAGGGCGATAGCATGGCGGGGAACATAACATGAGGAGGTGAACGGTGGCTTCTGTCCGAGTGGCGGCTCTGGTGGCGGCGGCGATCCTGACCGTGGCGGCGGCTGGGCCTGACAGCGGCGGCGCCGAATCGCCGGCCGCGCCTGCGAAGTCCGCCTATGCCGCGTGGTCGCACGGCCTTTCATCCGATCCGGGTTACTTCCCGATTGCTGTGTGGCTTCAGGACCCGGCGAGCGCGGCCGCCTACAAGGCCGCCGGCATCAACCTGTACGTCGGCCTGTGGGAAGGCCCCACCGAGGCGCAACTGGCGGCGCTCACCAAGGCCGGCATGCCGGTCATCTGCGATCAGAACGCCGTGGGCCTGAAGCACAAGGACGACACAATCATCGTCGGCTGGATGCACGGCGACGAGCCTGACAACGCGCAAGAACTTCCTTCCGGCAAGGGCTACGGCCCGCCGGTTGCCACGGAGAAGATCATCGCCGATTACCAACGCCTGCGCGCGGCCGACCCCACGCGGCCGGTCATGCTGAACCTGGGGCAGGGCGTCGCGTGGGACGCGTACTACGGCCGCGGCGTCCGGTCGAATCATCCGGAGGACTACCTGGAGTACGCCAAGGGTTGCGACATCGTCTCCTTCGACATCTACCCGGTGGTGCACGAGAAACCGGCCGTGCAGGGGAAACTGGAGTTTGTCGCGCGCGGCGTCGAGAGACTCGTCAAGTGGACCGAGGGTAAGAAGGTTGTCTGGAACTGCATCGAGTGCACGCGCATCGGGTCGGACCGCAAGGCCACGCCCGCCCAGGTGAAGGCCGAGGTGTGGATGTCGCTCATCCACGGGTCGCGTGGCCTCATCTACTTCGTGCACGAGTGGAAGCCGAAATTCAACGAACACGCGATGCTGGACGACCCGGAGATGCTCGTTGCCGTGACGGCCATCAACGCCCAGATCAAGTCACTCGCGTCTGTTCTCGGCAGCGATACGGTGCAATCGCATTTTCCGGAGGTTCCGCACGACTGGAAGCCGCAGCCTGGCGCCGAGGCGCCGGTGGCGTGGATGATGAAGCGCCACGAGGGGGCTATCTACGTCTTCGCGGTGTGCATGCGCGACGCCAAGGGCAAGTGCAGCATCCGCCTTGAGCAACTTCGCCCGGGCATGACGGCGGAGGTCCTTGGCGAAGGCCGCAGCGTCAAGGTCGGCGCCGGAGAGTTCGAGGACGATTTCGAGCCGTACGCCGTGCATCTGTACCGCGTTCGGTAACCCTTTTCGCTGCGAGCAGATGCGAGTCGGGTGCCACGGTTGCGCCGTTCAGCAACCGTGCCGTCGCTGGCCGCAGCGCACGGCTGCAAACGGCGCAGCCGTGGCACCTGGCGCTCGACGCCGAACACGTACGCGGCGTAAGCCGCGAGTCACGTACGAAGGAGCGCAGGCCGCATGCCGGCGTCGATCGACATTCTCTCGGTGGCCCAGACCCTCGAGGCCGGGATGCTCGTCTGTTTCGGCGTCGCATGGCCGGTGGACATCTATAAGACCCTCAAGGTCCGCCACACCACCGGCAAGAGCGCACGCTTCATGGGCCTCGTGCTGCTCGGGTACCTCTGCGGCATCGGGGGGAAGTTGATTCGCACCGACGGCGGCCTGCCGGAACCCGTGACGTGGCTCTACGTGCTGAACGCGGTCCTCGTGGGCATCGACATCGCGCTGTGCCTGCACTACCGAACTCGCGCCGCGAATGTTTAGCCGTCGCCGGTACGGCGACGCGAATGTTCGCAACGGCTCGACAATGACCGTCGCCGTACCGGCGACGGCTAAACGTTAACGCCTGCTTTTACAGCCCCAGCACGTCGGCCATGGAGTACAATCCCGGCCCGCGGTCGGCGACCCAGCGTGCGGCCCTGAGTGCCCCGCGTGCGAAAGTGTCGCGGCTGTGGGCGACGTGCTTCAGTTCCAGCCGTTCGCCGAGGGCGGAGTAGTAGATGACGTGCTCGCCGACGATGTCGCCGCCGCGCACGGCATGGATGCCGATCTCGCCGTGCTGGCGCGGCGGGTGGCCCGGCCCGCGACCGTGCACGGTTGCCTCGGCCAGGTTCCGACCGGACGCCTTGGCGATCTCCTCGGCAATCTTGATGGCCGTGCCGGACGGGGCGTCCTTCTTGAAGCGGTGGTGGGCCTCGACGATCTCGATGTCGTAGTCCGGCCCCAGGGTCCGGGCCAACTCCGCGGCCGCGTGAAAAAGCACGTTGACGCCCACGCTCATGTTCGGCGAGAGGACGACGGCGGCCTTCTCGGACGCCTTCTTGATGCTGGCCCGCTGCCCGGTCGAAAAGCCCGTCGTGCCGACGACGCACGGAATGCCGCGCGCCGCACATTCTTCGATCCGCTCGATGGAGCCTTCGGGCAGGGAGAAGTCGACCATGACATCGAACTTCTCGGGCAGGGTGCCGGTGATGGGGACCTTCAGTTCGCCCACGCCGGCCAGGACGCCCGCGTCGCACCGCAGGTTCGGATGGCCGCGGGCCTCGGCGGCCCCCACCAGTTCGAGGTCCTCCGCCTCATGGACGAGACGGACGAGCGTGCGGCCCATGCGGCCGGCAGCGCCGGAAATCACCACGTGGATCATGACCTGCTCCTCATTCTTGACCACAACCGTCGCCGTATGCGGCGACGGCTAAACGATGGCGGCGACGGCTACGCCCCTTGTATTGCCGCGATGATTTTTTCGAGATTGTCCTCGACGATGACGGGCCGGTTGGCGTACGCGGCTGTGCGGACGCCGTAGGCGCCGTAGTCCTCGGCCAGCTCCGCGCCGGCCTTCGTGTGATACGCCACGGTCGCGTGCGGGTCCTTCAGGGCATGGCCCGTCAGGACGCACACGACGCGGTCGTCTTTGCCGATGACACCGGCGGCCCGCAGTTTGCGCACGCCCGCGACGCTCGCGGCCGAGGCCGGCTCGCAGCCGAACCCGCCCGCGCCCACCTGGGCCTTGGCGTCGAGGATTTCCTGGTCGGCGACCTTCTCGACGATGCCGCCCGTCCACTCCAGGGCCCGCAGGCACTTCTTCAGGTTCACAGGGCGGTTGATCTCGATGGCGGAGGCGAGGGTTTTGGCGCGGCGGTTCTCGGCGTCCATCTGCTTGTAGAAGGCGGCGATGCGGGCGTCGTCCACGCGGCCGTCGTTCCACGCGATCTTCTCTTCGTTGACGATGCGGTAGAGCGTGTCGGCGCCGGCGGCGTTGATGACGGCCAGCCTGGGCGGGCGCTTGATGAGGCCGGTCTCGACGAGCTCGCGGAACGCCTTGCCGAACGCCGAGGAGTTGCCCAGGTTGCCGCCCGGCACGACCACCCAGTCGGGCACTTCCCACCGCAGGCCCTCAAGGATGCGGTACATGATGGTCTTCTGGCCCTCGAGGCGGAACGGGTTTAAACTATTCATTAAGTAGATTTTGAGTTCTTTGGCCACTTGTTTGACGCGGTGCATGCAGGTGTCGAAGTCGCCCTGGACCTGGAGGACGCGAACGCCGTAGTCGAGCGCCTGGGCGAGCTTGCCGTAGGCGATCTTGCCGCTGCCCACGAGGACCACTGCCGGCACGCGCCCGTCGACGGCCGAGTACAGGGCCACCGAGGCGCTGGTGTTGCCGGTGGACGCACAGGCTGCGCGGCTGGCCCCGACAAGGCGGGCGTGGCTGAAAGCGGCCGTCATCCCGTTGTCCTTGAAACTGCCGGACGGGTTCAGGCCCTCGTACTGGAGGAACAGTTTGCCCGCCGCCAGGCCCGCGAACGGCGCCACGCGGTCGGCCCGCTGGAGGATGGTGCGGCCCTCGCCGACGGTCATGATGTGCTCGCGCCCGGCAAAAGGCAGCAGTTCGTGGAACCGCCAGACGCCGGAGAAGGCCAGTGGATCGTCCTGGCGGGTCCACTTGGCCTCGAAGTCGGCGAGGCGCTTCGGTATCGCGGCCCGCGACCAGTCGTAGCGGACGTCAAGTAAGTCGCCGCACTTGGGGCACTCGAAGAAAGACTCCGTGACGGCGAACTTCGCGCCGCACTCTCTGCCGATGCACTGCTGGTACGCAACGTCGGTACGGATGTCCATGTTATTCCCTGTAAGTCAGGCCCCTGGGCGGCCACCCCGGCCGCGAAGTGGAAGTATGATAGCAGGAAGGCGGGGAACAGGCAACCAGTGCTGTGGCACGGCTGGCTTGTCCAGCCGTGGGGAAAGGGCACAGACGGTCTACCACGGCTGGA
>Ga0209777_10008426_pt1 | contig 11288 bp, 19 predicted proteins | sample FrelakmetHBP12HB_FD_187147 | JGI IMG/M metagenome (GOLD analysis project Ga0209777, IMG submission 187147) | Freshwater lake sediment microbial communities from the University of Notre Dame, USA, for methane emissions studies -HBP12 HB (SPAdes)... | ecosystem: Environmental > Aquatic >...
AATAAAGAGCCTGGAGGCCGAAGTCGAACAGTGGGTTAAGGAAGTCGAGCGGCTAACACTCATCGAGAAAAAGTACCATGAGCTGATGGCTGCCTATAACGAAAAGATAGCGGCAGAAGTGGCTGCTGAAGAAACATTAGCTCATAAAGGATAGTGTTGACAGGGATACTTTAATGTGGTAAGCTCTGCCTTACCTCTTGACCATAGAAAGGCGAGCCTATGGTGATAATGGAACAATGTAAAATTAGTTTCAAGTATCGATTGTATCCTTCTCCTGCTCAAGGGACTACGATGAAAAATACCCTTGAGGAATGTCGCTGGCTGTATAACCATTTTCTTGAGGAACGCAATACCTTGTGGAAACAGCATCAGCATATTTCGCTATATGACCAAGAGAAGACTCTCCCTATCTTGAAGCAAGAACGCCCTTCGTTGAATATCGCCTATAGTCAAGTTTTTCAGGATGTCGTGATCATAACGCCTCGTTGAATATTCTAGCTATCGGGCTGGATAGCTTGGGATTAGTCCCTAGAAGCCCTTGCCTTTAGGCATGGGAGCAGTCACGTCCCGTACGCATTTCCGAAGGTGTGATATGGAAAAAAATGAGGCGCAGAAGATTGTCGATACGCACGTTTGCAAAAGCTGCTCTGGGAATCTTGTGCTGATGCTGGAGCGCATCCCGGGCTCGTACCGTGCGGAGTATGGCTATCGATGTGTAAATAGATGTGATATCACGCAGGTTGGTATTAAGAAGCTGGGTGGGCTCCTGCAAAGATACACGGAAGGTAATTTGTCCCAGCGGGACACTAATATAATAAAGGAAGGAATAGGAGGATTGATAAGTATGGATGAACCCAAAGCAGTAGCAAAGCAAGACGGCACCGCTGCCGAGCGGTTTACCGCAATCGTGCTCCGGGAATTCAACGGCCTGACCGGAACCAACCTCGGGCTGACAGACTTCCAAAAGAAACTGGCCCAGCACCTGTTTGTTAAGGTTGATGTGGCGCTCAAATCGTTTGAAGCTAAGCGCAAGGGTGGCGCTGCTCCTTATACATGGGCTAATGTCAACCTCGACAAACTGGCCGTAGATGCCATCTACCGCATCGATTTGGGGCTAGACGCCCTGATACCGAACCACATACACCCTGTACCCTACTTCAATGAGCGCGCTGGCAAATATGACCTCGATCTCAGGGTCGGGTACGTTGGCAAGGACTATTACCATCGCAGGTTTGCCGTAGACCCGCCGGTGGCGGTGGTGTATGAACTGGTCTACGATACGGACAAGTTCAAGCCGATTAAGAACAGCGACGGAAGCTCCAAATATGAGTTTGAAATCACCCAGCCATTTGCCCGCGGTGGAATCGTTGGCGGCTTCGGTTACGTGATTTATGAGGACCCCAGAAAGAATCAGCTCATCATAGTATCCGAAGATGACTTTCAGAAATCGCGTAAGCTGGCTCGATCGCAAGAGTTCTGGGAGAACTTCCCAACAGAGATGCGGCTGAAGACGCTGGTGCACCGCGTGACCGACAAGATACCTCTTGACCCTCAGAAGACGAATAAGAGCTACGCTGCAGTTGAAGAAGAAGAAGGGGCGATTGAGGGGACATTCAGGGAAATACCCACTAGCTTAGAAGAGCTGCCTATCTTCCCAGCGGCCACAGCTTCTAAGAAAGAACTCCCTCCAGCGGTTCCTGCAACGGCGGTCACCGACGACCTCGCAAACCATCGCTCGTCTATCGTAGAGCTAGCTCAAAAATACTTGGGCCCGGACGCTTACGAAAAGACCCTCTGCCCGTTTTTCCTTTCGAGGTTTGAGAAGCAGGGCATCTCGGGTCTGACCATAGACGAGTTGGGCGCTACGGACAAGTGGCTCGCTGAACAAATTAACCTCATGGGAGGAGTAAAACCGTCAGGACAGAGTGCCGAGGCAACCAAAGTTGCCGGGGAGGTAGCCGCTAAAAGTAAGCCTCGCACGAAGGCTAAACCCGAAAAGGAAAAGGCGCCCGCTAAAACCGAAAAGCCGACCAAGTCCGAGGAAAAGCCCGCCGAACCTACTAAGGTTGGGATGGATCAGGTAGTAAAGCTCGGCAAAGAAATGAGAGCTAAGCAATATTCGGACGATGAAATCAAAGAAGTTCTCTTCAAAGCTACCGGCAAGAAAGCTAAGTGGGATAACAACGACGCGCCAGCCATCCGCAAAGCCATCGATGAGAAAGAGGCTAAAAAGGCTGCGACGCAGTTAGCCCCAACGCCTATTGCCGACGAAGTAGAGAAATTCTTAGAGGAGCAGAAGGAATGACGATGTACGCAGTTCGCAAAGTACCCTTATCTATTATTAAAGGAGTGAGTGTAGGATGCGTGCATGCCGGATTTATTCGATAACAATGCCGAACAAGGTGTAATCGGCGCTATACTGCTGGCACCCGAATCCCTGCACGAGATAGGCGAGCTCGGCGCCGAAGACTTCTATTCCCAAGAGTTGAAGACACTCTTCAGCTGCTGCTTAACCCTCTGGCAACGAGACGACCCCATCGATAGCGTTTCTCTTCTAAAAGAGTTTGAGCGGGGAGTTGGTCCTGACGTCGACACGAGCGCTATCGCTCTATTAATAGCCACAATCGGATCCCAGACGGTTACCGCCCGTAATATCTCGGCAGATGCCCTGTCGGTCCGGTCGTTCGCTGTGCGGCGTCGCGCCCGAAATGTCCTGCGCACTATACTAGAGGAGCTCAGCGACCCCGCCAAGCCGTTGCTCGACGTGCTGGACGAAGCTCGCCAGTTGATAGAGGAGCTGAATTGGTTGCCCTCGAGTTCCCGGATGGTGCTATTCCGTGAGGGCACCGAGATGGGTGGGCAAGATCCGACGTATCAGTTTAATGTCATCCGCCCGAGCGACCTCCAGAGTATGAAAATCACCATCAAAAGTGCAGAGCTGGACCAGCCTACGGAGGTGCGCCGTATTATCCGGGAAAAGATGCACTTGAATCCAAACCTGCCTCCGGCAGAGAAATGGGGTGCCTTCGTGCATACGATAGTGTCGCAATCAACAATCGCTGACATCCCCGAAGCGCTTCAGGTACATGGGCAGCTCATCTTCTGGGTGCGCGCTTGGTTCGGGATGGCTACGCTCGCGGAAGACCCGGACGATTTGAACCATGGATACGTCGAGAAAGGCGATATGTACTATATTCAACCCCAGCGCCTAGTCAAGTGGCTCGACGACCATACGAAGCTCAAGCCCAACATGGCGTTACTCTGGTCGATGCTGGAAACACACGGAGCCCGCCGCGATGTTTCTGTCCGTATAAAGAAAGAATCTCGTAGGCTATGGGGGATTCCCATTGCCTTCATCCATCCGCCGACAGATGCTCAATTAACCCTTAATTCTGAAGAACAAATATCCGAAGATAAAGCCTTTTTAGCGGAGTTTGAAGATGTTTGAAAATCATAAAAAGGTGGTAAAAGGCGTGGTTTTGGCGTGGTTTCGTGTGGTAGATGATGCCCTAATTTTATGTGGTTTAGTAAACCTTAAGGCTATTCTGCCGACCGTCGAGTTATTCACATTTAATTATTGTGCATTTATGAGTAAACATGTGTGGTATCTACCACATCAAAAACCACACAACTACCACAATGTATAGAGCCTTAATGTGGTAATGTGGTAGATGGAAACTTCTATTAGTTATTATGATACAATTATAAATATAATTTAACACATAGAACTCCGCGCGTATTATAGCAAGGGCTAGTATGGGATTAACGGAAAATAAGATAAAGACTTGACGGTGGGATTTTAGTGTGATAATATCCCAAAAGAGGTATTAAATGAGAAAAACAAGAAAAGATGCAAGGTGTCACGGTATGTGCGGCTTATTAAGATCGGAATGTTGGTGCGGCTGGACGCCACCGCCCAAGAGCCCTCCGGGGATTATATATAGGCGGCCCACCCGGGAGGCAGGTCTTACCAGACATGCTGGCCGGCCGCGTATTGAACACCCAACTGACGAGTACCAAGTTTGGGAAGACGATGCGCCGGCATGGTTTCATGAAGCGATGTCCTTAAAAGTAAGAATGCTGTCGGTCTCTGAGATTGCAAGCCGCTTCGGTACGTCTCCCATCCAAATAAAACGCTGGATAGCTCGGGGATTGATCAATTGCGCATGGACATGGCCGCAGTATTATGAGGACGGGAAATGGGTGGATTTCGAGAAAAAGGGTGTGCCGATGGAGCAGTTGCTTCAGGGAACCGAACCAGAGAGACAACCAAAGAAAAGAAGCCACATAAAACTTATGCGGTACACCTGCGCGAGGAAAAACCCATCTGCACATCGGCGTATCCCGGAAAGCGAGCTGGAGCGTTGCCAGAACCTCAAGCAGCTCGTAAGGAAAGGAGGGGGGAATGAAGGAAACAGAAAAGAGAAAACAAGAATTCCGTAAAGCGAATAAGGCGCTGGCGGACCGCGGGCTCTTTAAGAAAGTTCCAGTTAAACGACAAAAAGTGGAAGATGAGGTATTGAGTGACCGTTTCGGCGAGGGTGGTTATGGCCAATATATTATCGGCAAAGATGATGGACTAGCACCATGATCCGAGAGCGGATAAAATTCTGGGGCGCTCCAGGCTGCGGGAAGACAGATCGCCTGATTGGAATCGTCAATGATGAACTGGACCATGGTACTCGCCCGGACGATATGATTTACACATCCTTTACGCGAGCGGCGTGCAAGGAAGCAATGCAGCGAGCTTTGAACAGCGAAGCCGGCATGTTCTACGAGAAAGGGGATTTCCCGTGGTTTCGCACAGAGCACGCTATCTGCTACAAGCTGTTGGGGCTGAAGAAGGATCAAGTTTTCGCAGGGAAAAATCAGCAGGAGTTCATCGATAAATACCCTGCGTACAGTGTCTCCCGCATCACGTTAGAGGCCGATTTAGAGATTCGTGAACATACTGCGATTCTCCAGACCTTGGGGGACTATTACGAGTTCTTTATTTTGTGGATGCATAATATGATGTTGCCGTTTGACAATGCAATGCAACAGTTTCGCAGGAACCAAATAGAGCTGCCGGACGAGTTCACTCCGAGCGGCGCAAGAACATACATGGAGCGGCGTGAAACCTTCAAAAAAGAGAGGGGGTTATTGGATTTCCACGATATGATTCGTATGGTCACGGAGTTAAAGGCATGCCCTCCCAATATTAAGGTTTTAATCGGAGACGAGCTGCAGGATTGCAATGCATCGCTGTACAAGCTTTTGGAGATGTGGGCCGCGCAGGTTGAGCGGGTCTACGTGGCTGGGGACCCTCTACAATCTATTTTCCGATGGTCTGGTAGTTCACCGGAGCTGTTTGACGAGTTCCCCGGGGAGCTGGAAGTTCTTCCGCACAGTCATCGTTTGCCTCCGCAGATTAAGGACTACGCGGAGAAAATCATAGCCTTAGCAAACTTACCTTTCCCTAAATTCACTGCAGCAGACAAGGTAGGTGAAATAACATATAACGGACACGTGAACAAGATAGACTGGCTGAATTTAGGGCCGACGTTTCTGTTGGCACGGACGCACTGGCAATTGTACAGACTTTCAAAAGAGCTAAAGCAGATGGGAGTGCCCTATACGGCGGGGGAGCGTCAGCGAATCTGGACTCCGCTTGAAAGCTCCAAAGGGGAAGCGTATCTGACGTTAATTAAACTGCATGCGAGGGAAAAGGTAAACGCAGACGACTTGCGAGCCTTAGCAAAACATACACGCGAGCCGTGGCTGTTGCGCGGCGCCAAGACCCGGATCAAAGAATTAGCCCAGGCGGAGTACAGCTTTAAGGAAATCGCGCACTTCTTCAAGCCGGACTTCCTCAGTGTGATAGCAGAGGATTTCGCTCCGGTGCTCTGTAAAGACATAGAAGAGGACGATAGAAGCTACCTGCACCGCGTCTACAAGAAGTGCGGGGTGTCGGCATTCTTGAAACAGCCGGACATTGTGCTGTCCACGATTCACGGCAGCAAGGGCCGGGAGAAAGAAACGGTCGTTATCTCCCAAGAGCTGGGGAAGAAGGTGTACGATTCATTTTTGAAAGACAAGCAGAGCGAGGTGTTCGTGGCGTACGTAGCCGCGACGAGATCGATGAAGAGGATAATTATGTTGCAGCGGGAAACGCCCGAGAGCTTCCCGTACCCGAGAATGAATGGAGCGGAGAAGGAGGAGAAAACGAAATGAAAAGAAAAAGAGGAACACTTGAGCAGTGGCAGGAACTTGGCAATATGAGCAAGGAAGTAAATGCGAAGCTAGTCGCCTTATGTGTTGTAGCCGACCAGATCATGCCAAAGAAAAGTTGGCGTCCACTCGGGAAAGCCCAAACCGGATTACAAGATTTCCGTAGCGATGCAGAAAATGAAATGTTTAGGCAATTAGGACATGCAGGCGGGGCAACCATCTCTATATTTTACGGTGGCACCGAGGGTTCCTATCGTTGACGATTGGAAGGAGGAGTAATGGATAAAGTGATGTTGGACATCGACACGCAGGTGAAGGCCGCAATAGAGAAGACGGCAGCTCGCATGGATAAGTGCGAGACATTGCTGAGGGGAGTCATCGGCGATCAGGCGCTCAGGCTGGACGCAGAATTTCAGAACCTAAAGTACCGGTATCAGCGGCTGGCGATAGTTTCGGACATCCTGAACGGCAATGCGTATACTGTCGTCGAGAAGACCACAGCCGGCAATCGCGAGCTGTTCGTGCAGAAGGGAAAGGATGCAAAGCTGATATCCTTGGCAGAAAAGATGGGGCTGAACGCAGAGTTTATTCAGGGGAAGGCGGAGCTACCATAATACTCAATACCGAAGCGCGCTGGCTACGAGACCATCACTTGCAAATAGTAAGACTGGAAGGCCAATGGCCGCCAGCGGCTGCGGGTATGAGTATCGCCCAAGGGCTGTATGTCGCTGTTTATACAGGGAAATGGCGCCTCTCTATGCATATGCCCGATAAAGGATGGGAACGCGGTCGGCCCTTAGCCCATGTAAATCAAAAGGCATTTGAGTTCTACAAAACTTGGCGATTCCTAACCGACGAAGAAGCCGAGCAACACATCGTGGAGGCAGCTCTCTTCGAGAATGACTGGCGGAATGTTATCGATCTTCGTGACAGATTACGGTTCTTCTATCCCCTGAAAGCTGTAGAACTGCAGCTCCAGTCGAAGAAAAGGAACCAAAGAAAGGAGTGATATGGTAAAAATCCTAGCCATTGATCCAGGCCCAGCTGAAAGCGCGTTCGTTCTATACGATAGTGCAACTACGACGATATTGGCATACGGTAAGTTGCCGAACAAGGAATGTATGGAGCAGATGCTGGCGTTCACGCCCGTCGACTTCTGTGTTATCGAGATGATATCTAGTTACGGGATGGCCGTCGGTAAAGAGGTCTTCGAAACGATATATTGGGTCGGGCGCTTGGCTCAGGCGTGGGACACACATTGCCTGACCAAGATTGCTCCTGCAGTCCGGCTGTACCGTGGTGAAATCAAGATGCACCTCTGCCACTCCATGCGAGCGAAGGACTCGAACATCAGGCAGGCGCTGATCGATCGGCTGGGTAAGCCCGGGACCAAGAAAGCGCCTGGGAAGACATACGGCATATCCGGTGATGAGTGGAGCAGCTTAGCTGTGGCAGTTTGCTTTGCAGATATGAAAGGAGCGAAATGGGTGGAGCAGTCATAGAGTTGATTCCGTTCAAGGTCGAGCTGGCAAAATTCGAGGAGTTGGACACAGATTGGGGTCTCTACGAGAGAATGCAGCATATAGGTGCCTCTCATTTGGGCTTTCTTCAAGTGCTGTCGCGATCAGGTGCTGTTGCCTCATGGCAAAGAGAATATGACCAAAAGATGATGGAGCATCCGTTCCGGAAGGCAGTTGAGAAAGTATATACGGAGTGGGCGGCACCCTTTTCAGGCGAATGGATTGTTGTTGGGAAGATAGGCGAGTATTATCTGGCGGCACAGCCGAGACGAATTACACAAATGCTTCCGATGGAGTGCTGCCGCTTCATAGGATTGCTATGAATATCGATGAATGGACACGCTGGATGCATTTACGTCCATTCGAGGTAACAACTGCACTCGCCATCGATAAAACGGTGCTTACAAAGGGCACTTTTTACATTGCGGCGGCGAGCTATATTGCTGATAAAGTATCCATAAATATCGTCATAGGATTCAAGCCCTCACTTCAGTGTGTAGGCCATTTGAGCTACGACGATTATGAGAAGTATAGCAAGCGCGGGAAACTAGTGGCCTTCACAGACGAGCAAATTGCGGAAGAGGTCGTCTTTAGGTCGGGTATTGCAGCAGCAATAGAGGTCGGGAAGACGTTAAGTCGACCTATTCTTGGTGGACGACAGGGTCTTGACAGAACGCAAAATTGTGCGACAATAACTTAATAACTCTGTCAGGCGAGAGGAAACTATGTAATGGGTGCAGCCACGTGCCATCACAAGGAGCAAATAGTCAGAGACATCGGCATTTGTGATACTTGCACTCGAGTTATCCAATACAACCCTTACGAAGAAGACAGGAACGCCAAGCCAATAATTCTGAAAGAAGGGCACGTCCCGGGGATAGAGTACATCAATCAAGGGACCATGGTTGAGATCCGGTACGAAGGCAAGCTCTGGGCGACGATGTCGATGGCCAATGACGAGCTATCCTATATCACGCAGCGGATAGTACAGTCGATGGCCAAAGCCTATCTCAGAGAGGGTTCCCTCTCAGCCAGCCGGAGCATACGGGATCAGGTGCTCGCGTTCTTGGACAGAGGAATGAACGACGAGCAGATAATTGTAGAATTTGCAAAGGACAAGAGGGACACGGTTCGAAGATATATACGTGATTTGAGAAAGGAACGAACAGATGCAGGAGCTAATTCAGGTACAAAACGCCATCGGGAATTGCGACGGGTTCATGCTGGGGAAGTGTAGAAAGAACGAAGCCATAAAAATCTGCCCAATACATATAGCCAGAGGTAATACGTGTGTAGGTTGTGATTTATGGTCCGAAGCGGCAAAACAACTACGAGTCGTAGTTATTTCCCCGATTAAAGTTACTATTGACGAAGGCACTCATTCCGACCAGAGGATTCGCTTTGTGAACGGATGCAACATGGGAGAGAACTGTCAGAACCCGGATTGTTGGTTCGGTGCAGTTATACGTGAGCAGAAGAGAGCAGAATCGAGAGAAAGGAAAATCAGAGAGCATGAGTAAGAAGAACGATGCAATAGATGGAGCTATAGCGGCGATGACTAAGCCCGAGAAAAAGAACGGCAAGTACAAGCCGACCAAGGAGCAAGAGCGGTCTGTGCTGGAGTTTGCCATCAAGAACAAATGTGTGGTGAACCCACAAGGCTGGAACAGCGCGCTCGAGGACTTCAATGAATTCAGGCATTGCGTTTGTGATGCCACCCGGCCAGCCTGCCCATGCGAGCAGGCACTGCAGGAGATAGCAGAGAAAGGTCATTGCAAGTGCCATCTCTTCTGGAAGGGGTACGAGGTGTATATGAAGGCTAAGAATCTGTGAAGGAGGGCTAATGGAAGGTAATGTCTATTTCAACTCTGAGATCGGTGTCTGCCAGGATTACATTCATGAAGGTGTAAAGCAGGAAGCAGCGATTGTCATTTCTCCACTCAAAGTGACCGAGGACGAGACAAAGAAGAAGCGCGTCATGTGGCTCGCTTCAGGGTGCAGCCGATGGAAGGCTTGCGAGAATCCAACCTGCCAGTTCAGCCTCATAGCGCGCCCGCCAGAAAAGAGGGCAAAAGCGTGAAGACTAAAGCCAAGAGATGGAGGCTGGAGCGGAGACAAAAACAGTACGTTTTAACTCCGGGCACGAAACGTCCCGGCAGTATGAAGCGAGGTTGATATGGCGCATCATAGATTAAATTATCTCGACGGCAGTATAAAAAGTTTCCTGCGGATTCACGGCTATCATGGAAAGAAGAGAAAACCCAGTGGCCAAGCTCAATGTGTCGGACAAGAGTTAAAAGGGCGTAGTGCCGGCGGACGTAAAGAACAACAGGCGGCTTTATCCGAGGCGGCGAGGAAATGCGCTGAACGGAATACTTTGGGACACGGTCGGGTGTAGTCAGGAAAGAAATAAAGGAGGTTAGATGATTCGCAATTATAAAGGTGATGCAATAAAGGTGGACGTGCTTCCCGGATTTAGAAGTAATCAGGTAGTACCCGAGGTAATTCCAAATATTAGTTTCAAGTTAGAGCTGGTATTCAAGTCTATGGAAGAGTTCAACGAGTGGTATGCGAAGACACTAGAAACGAAGTAATCGGACTCTGGAAAAGAAAGAGCCCCAATTTCTCGGGGCTCTTTTGTTATGTGGGGGAGTTTATGCTAGCCTCGGCCGCAGCTGCGAGCAGCTGATGCCAGAGCCTGTTGTGCCGCGGCGCGATTGCCGGGATGTGAGCCACTCAGGGCTTTCCCAACGCACCGGGCCTGTTTGTTGACATGTCCGCCAACGTGCACGCCGAAGATTCGGCGGGCTGAACGAAGGCTTCCATCCAAATATTTCTTTGCCACGGGACACCTCCTGTTTGAATTTACCATCTGCTGCTGTTAAGTTTCTGTTTGCTTGAAGGTCTGGGTTAAACAATCCAGATCCAAAAGCTTATTCTTAAGGGGTTCCCCCACTTCAGTCTTAATTCTATCCAGAGCCTTCGCTATTGTCAAGGCGTCCTTCGACTTCCAGGCTTCCTTCAGGGAAGCAATTTGGTCTACTGCAGATGCCTCTTCTAATACCCCGACGTACATATCGCCTAACGGCTGCAATAGGCAGGGTGGGCAATGCTCCGGCGTTTCTTCTTGCATGATCCATTGTTCCACGGGCTTGGGGGTGATGGTGCACTTAAAGTCATCCATCTTACCCTCCGGCCCGTTGCTTCTTGTATTCTCCCGCGCAGGTTTTCATCGATTTCTCCTGCTTTATGCAATTTCCAATAAAAATGTTGTACTTTGAAGGGGCTCTTTTCTTCTTCCCCGTCTCACGTGGCTCGTTCAGGCAGAATTCAATGTCGGTTTCCGAATCGCAGGTCGGAATTTCCTCAAGCAGCTCTCCTAAGCCCGGGAAAGTCTCTAGGATAGCACCCTTAATTTCTGTTCCGAGGCATGGCTTACATTTCGGCATCTGCGCCTCCTTTCATTTCAGAGCTACCGCCGTATGTGGTCCGGCCAGTGGATAGAATTTCGGATTGATAGTACCATCTGGCTGTCGGGAAGCCAGCACGGGCACCGCT
>Ga0209777_10008427_pt1 | contig 11288 bp, 14 predicted proteins | sample FrelakmetHBP12HB_FD_187147 | JGI IMG/M metagenome (GOLD analysis project Ga0209777, IMG submission 187147) | Freshwater lake sediment microbial communities from the University of Notre Dame, USA, for methane emissions studies -HBP12 HB (SPAdes)... | ecosystem: Environmental > Aquatic >...
AGTTCATCCATCTCCTCTTTTCTCATGCTTGGCATAAGCTGCAGTGGATTTTGCCAGTGTTCTTCAGAAATATGAAAAGAGGTCGCGCCTACCTTTGCCAGCTCAAGGACATCCTTGGGGTATCGGAGCACATCCGGTCTCTTTCCAAAACCTTGGTCTGCGTAGCATACAGCCACCTCTCTCCCAGCTCCATTTTCAACAATGGCATTCTGTATATCCTCCTGTTTGTAATATTTGAGAAGTGTGCTTATGCTTAGCATGTTTTTTGGCAAAGTTTTATTATATATAATGATTGTGCCTGATTGTCCAATGGAAAAAGATCTGGCAAAGCTTTGGATTGAGCCCCTTCAATCAGCCTCTAAACTAATAGTGGTGGAAGGCAAAAAGGATAGAGCCGCTCTGGAAAACCTGGGCATCAATAATATATACACTCTTAACAAGAAGCCTCTCTATGCGTGTGTGGAAGAAATCCTCCTTTTATCAAAAGATGTAATACTCCTCACTGATTTGGACTCTGAGGGAAAAAAACTCTATTCAAAACTCAAGAAAGACCTTACTGAAAGAGGAATCAGAATTGATAATTATTTCCGTGAATTCCTCTTCAAGAACACGAAATTTAGGCAGATAGAAGGATTAGCTTCTTCAGTAAATAAATCTTTTAATAAGCAAACGCATTCTTAGGTTCATGCTTAAGGAAAAGCTGGAACCGCTTCTGCAAGAGTTGGCAAAGGTCAATACAGACAAGGACAAATATGATATTATAAAAAACTATTTTTCTCAGCATGAGGAGAACCTAGCATCAGACATTGAAGAATTGGTAACACTCTGCCAATTGCCCGCTGAGGAGAGGTGTTTTGTCGCCTATCCTGTCTTGGGAAATTGGCTCTTGGAGAGACTCCACAAATTTGACACAAAAACAGAGTATGCCTCAAATGTTAAAAATCAACTTGAATATTTGATTAGAGAAAAGCGCTTTAATAACAGCCATTTGAAAGAATTCTATAAGGAACAGATACCATTCCATACAGCTTGGGACAATGTGACTAATCTAATGCTTCAGAAGCCTGAGGAGTCCATGCCCTTTCATTTACTGTTGCACCAGGCGTTGCTTGACGTTGGTGATGTTTTAGATACTGTTGAAAGACCTAGCAATCTCCAAGTAGACTTAGGTCACGGTTTCTTTGCTCCAGTCTTTCATTTTGAGTTTCTTACATTCTATTATCGGGTGGCAGTCGAAGATAACCATACAAAACCCCTTGGTCTTACTATCATGTTGGTGGATGACCAGGAACCTCAGCAATGGTATGATAGGCTGATTAGTGCTGGGTTCACCAAGCATCCCAATGGCAAAGGTTTTTTCTATGATTGTGAGAGCGCTCTGGAGGCTCTGACAAAATCCAATTACGATGTCATTTTGACTGATTTGGACCTGGGCAAGGGAAAGATGCCAGGAATAAAATTTGTACAGAAAGCCTTTCAAATCCAAAAGCAGAGGGGCGTCTTGCCGCTTATCTCTGTCTTCTCCTATAATGAGAAACTATTGAAGGAAGCTGAAGATAAGCTGCATTGGAACCTTGAAGAATCCATGGTTTTTCACCAGGTGAATCATGATGGAAACAAGATGTCTTTCACAACTTCACATTTCTGCAAGAATGTCCATGACGCAATAGAAAGATACAAAAAGTTTACATAGCCTTTAGCGCCTTGATCCTCGCGTCAATCGGCGGATGGGTGTCAAAGAGTGAGTTGAGCCAGCCCTCGTGAGCTCGGAGCGGGTTTTCGATGAATAGGTGTGCTGTCGCTTTGTTCGCAGCGTCTACTATTTTGTCATCGTCGTTCTTTATCTTGGTGAGCGCTGATGCGAGGCCAGCAGGATATCTTGTTAGTAAGGCGCCATCAGCATCTGCCAAGAACTCCCTTTTGCGTGATATTGCGAACTTGATTAACTGTGCAATTATCGGTGCAAGGATTGCAAGTGCCAGGCCGACGATTATCAGTATCCCGCCGCCTTTATCCCTATCGCGGTCTCCCCTTCCGTACATGAATGTCCGAAGCATCATGTCAGAGAGCATCGCGATGACTCCTACAAGGACCATGACAAGCATCATCATCCTGATATCATAGTTCTTTATGTGGCTCATCTCATGCCCTACAACTCCCTCTAATTCTACTCTCTTCAATTTTTTGAGCGCCCCAGTTGTTACAGCAAGTGATGCATGTTTTGGGTCTCGTCCTGTCGCAAATGCATTGATGGAGTTTTCTTCTATAACATACAGTTTAGGCATTTGAAGGCCAGCGGCGATTGACAGGCCTTCAACTGTATTATAGAATTCAGGATATTGCTTTTTTGTCGCAGCCTTTGCGCCTGACAAGCTTAATGCAACCGAGTCCCCGTCATAGAATGAGAACAAGGCCATTGCTGTTGAAATAATGAAGGCAAACGCCAGTCCAAAGATTGGAAACCGGAAGTATACCCCGAATAAATATCCCAAGGCTGAAATGATAATAAAAAAAAGAACAATAAGGATAACGCTCGAAGTCTTGTTCTGGTTTATCCTCTCATATACTGTCTGCATCTTAGAATTTTACCTTTACAGGCTTCTTCTCTTCTGCAGATTCAGTTTTGAAGTATTCCCTCACCGTGAATTTGAACCAGTTTGCTATAATATTTGTTGGGACACTCATGATGCTCTGGTTGAAATTCATAACATTGTCATTGTAGAACTGTCTTGAGTAAGCTATTTTGTCCTCAGTTGATTTCAATTCCTCTTGTAGCTGCATGAAGTTCTCATTTGCCTTGAGGGTCGGATAGTTTTCTGCGACTGCAAACAAGGACTTAAGCGCACCGGATAGCATGTTGTCAGCCTTGGCCATCGTCTTCATGTCTTTGGCCTTGGACCATGCAGTTCTTGCTTTCGTAACTTCTTCAAACACGCTTTTTTCGTGTTTGGCATAGCCCTTTACCGTCTCAATCAAGTTTGGTATAAGATCATACCTTCTCTTGAGCTGTACGTCAATCTGTGACCATGCGTTGTCTATCCTTGTTCGAAGGCTGATAAGCCTGTTGTAGGTGACAACAAACCAAAGTATTATGACTGCGACCGGCACAATTATTATCCAGTACAATGGATTCATTTTTCACACCCCCTGTTTTACTTCTTTCAAATCATATTTGCTTAAAAACCTTTCGTACGAGTGATATAGAAGATTCCTACATGCCGGCTATTGGCTTTGCTCCTGGTCCATAATATAAACTAAACTTTATTAAGTCCTTGAGAAAAACTTTTAAATATGGCATATCCCTACTTTTCAAATAAGTATAAAGATGAAGGAACCATAACTGCAAAAGACATTTTTTTGAAGAGCTCGGATTCAATTTCAAAACTTCCACCCCCGCCAAAGAGTTGTATCCTTTGTCCTTCTGATTTTATTATTAAGCATTTAAATAAGAATAATAACTTAGAAGAGGATCTCAAAATCATTAAACCTCTCTATCGGTTGAATAATGAGATTGGGATCTATACGGGGTTTATTGGGTTTGGTTCTCCGATGTGGGCATGGGTGTTGGAACAGTTAATTGCTTATGGAATAAAAAATTTTATTTATATCGGATTTTTTGGAAGGGTGAATCAGAAGATTCCAAAACACAAACTGATCATTGTTGAAAAGGCGCTAAGGGATGAAGGATTGTCATTTCATTATGTTAAATCATCAAAATGGGCCTATCCTGACAAGGATTTGACAAGAGGACTCTTGTCAGAAAAGGGCACCATAAGTTCCAACCTGTGGACTACTGATGCAATGTTCAAACAAACCAGAAAAGAAATAACACATGCCAATAGAAATAACATTGTCGGATTTGATATGGAAACATCTGCGTTATTTTGTGTTGCGAAGGCGAGGAAATGCAAGATTGCCTCAATCCAGATAGAAAGTGATTCTTTCATAAATAATCGTTGGAAAAGCGTGTATCAGACTAAAGAATTTGAACATAATCTTATAAATGCAATAAACCTTGCGATAAAAGTTTTGAAGGATCAACTTTTATTAGAAAATAGTAAGGGTTGCTTAAGTTCATAATCTCCTGATATATCTTTAAAAGCCTTTCTAAACCATAGTTAGCGACATAAGTAACGCATGAAGTTTTGCATAAAAATATGGTTTTGCCAAAATGTTTCCAGTGCGTCTTGCATGTCGTCTATTGTTGAAAAGTATTGTGATTTTGTCACGTGGTTCTTGGTCACTTTCCAGCAGGTTTCTATGGGGTTGAGTTCTGGAGAGTACGGTGGGATGTGTTCCACGCTAATGCGTGGAGCATATTCTGCAATGAGATTTTTCACGCATTGTGTTTTGTGAAATCCTGCGTTGTCGAGGATAAGGACGTACTTTTTTTTCCGGTCGAGTTTCCTGAAGAGTTCTCGCAGGAAATGACGGAATGTCAAACTGTTTTGCGCGACGTAAAAATCATAGAAGAACTTGTGATCGCTGGTGAGTGCGCCGAAGGTGATGAGCTTTTTTCTGCTCCAGAAGAATGCTCCTCGTGGTGTTTCTCCTCGGGGAAACCAAATCTTTTTGTATGTTGTTGTGAGTTCGAAGCCGGCTTCATCAATGGCTATGATTTCATGACCCAAATACTCTGTCTGAAGTTTTTTTTAAAATCACGACGGAATTCATCAACCTTCTTTGGATCATTCTTGATATGTTGGGGTCTTGGAGTTATCCTGGAAAAGTCGAGTTTGTGAAGGATTCTCTCGACATGCCGAACAGAATACTTTTTGTTTGTCTTTTGTTCAATAATGTGGGCGAATTGCTTGACGTCGATAGAGCAGTATTTTGTATTCGCAGCTCTTGCTTGGTTTTCAAATTCTTTTTTGAGTTTTGCCATGGTCTTCTTCGTCAAAGGCGTCGGACGGCCACTTCTTGGCAGGTTTTTGACACTCCCTGTCGTCTCATACTTGTCGACGAGACGACTGATTGCGGATTGATGACAGCCAACCAATTCAGCAATTTGTTGCTGCTTTTTGCCTTCACGTTTCCACTTCAGAATGAGTTCCCGCGTTTGCAAGTCTATCATGACATTACTAACGCATAACATATATATAAATTATGCGTTATTTTTGTCTTGTACTAGAGGTTTGTCAACCAGGTATTGAAAATAGCAGAAATGTCAGTTAAATGGTCAGCGTCCCTTGGTGTATGAGACATGCCTTTGATTATGTGGAGCTCTTTTTTCTTTGGAAGTCTGTCAAAAAGTATCCTCTGATGCCTAGCAGGGGTAACATCGTCTTGGTCACCAACAATCATCAAGACTGGCATAGTGAGATTTTCAACCTTCTCAAGCAAATCGTATTTCTGTCTGTCAATCATATGAGACCACTTTAGACGCTTCGAAACACCTGGCTTTGAAACACTTTGCTCTTCCCTGTAACCAGTTGCCTGCCAGTTCGCCAGCTCATCTCGAGTATGACAGCTCATACTGAGTCTTCCGGAAACAACTGTGCTTAATGGAGCTAATGCCTTCACCCTTGATGGATTGAGTTCAGCATACAGGCCTACACAAAGTCCCCCGAGACTATGGCCAACAAGAGTAAATGGTTCCTTGAACCATGACTGCACTGCTGCCCAGGCTATTACATCCTGCAGGTCTTCAAAGTAATTTGTCGCTGTCGCATCTTCAAAGTTTCCATCACTCTCTCCCAAAGAATTTGTAGCATCAAATCTGACACTCGTATAGCCGTTTGATACTAAGATGTCTGAAATGGCCTGGATATGGGGCTGTTCCTTGGAGCCGCCCAGCCCATGCATGACAAAGGCAAGGCCCAGATTGTCGGCCCCACCATCAACCACCACAACCATCTTTTTGGAGTACCTGTTCTTTATTTCATAAATCATGCATTTAGGAAAGGTATACTCGAATTAAAAATCTTTCTATAAACCAGCCAAAAGTTAGCAGAGAAACCCTATCGTCTAGTATTTTAGTTAACTTTAAATAATAACCTTTCAATTTTAGGCTTAAATGAAGGATAAAAGTATCTCCGAGGATGAAGCTTTCCAGTTGCGGGAATATGTGGCAAAAGCAAAGGCAAAGGGCTATTCTGAAAAAAGAATCCATAAAAACCTTGTGCACGCTGGCTGGCAAGAGCTTGTGGTGGATTCAATCCTGGAAGAGAAACTCGAAACCAAGCCTATTGAACAGAAGAATGCAATAATAAGATGTGTTGGCTTAACCAAAACTTTTGGAGAGAATGTTGTATTAGACGACATCAATCTGGAAATAAACCAAGGAGAAATATTTGGCATAATAGGGATGAGCGGCTCAGGAAAGACAACGCTCCTCAACGCTGTCATTGGGTTCCTGGAGCCAGACGAGGGGGAAATATTTTTCCGGCATCCGCAAAAGATGGAATACCTTTCTGTCCAAAAAAAACCAATTGAGGTAAAAAGGCTTTTTGGCTTCGCAACGCAAGAACCATCATTCTACAACAAACTAACAGCAGAAGAGAATCTAGACCATTTTGGATCACTCTACAACCTGCCAACTCACATAAGAAAAACCAATGTCAACCTGCTGCTTGACCTGATGGGGCTAACAGAGTCAAAGAAAACCCTGTCGGAAAATCTTTCAGGCGGAATGCAAAGACGTCTGGGAATAGCTTGTTCACTAATCCATGACCCTAAGATACTGATACTTGACGAACCGACTGCTGACCTGGACCCATTTCTACGAAAGGAGATGTGGAACCTCATCAAGAAGATAAACGAGCAGGGAACGACAGTAATTCTATCATCACATTTTCTGTCTGAGATTGAGGAGCTATGCACTCGAGTTGGCATACTCCACAACAGGAGAATAATGCAAATAGGAACACCCAATGACCTAAGATCGAGATTGTCAAAAAATGAAGAGATTCACATCAAACTCATCTCCGGAAATTATGACAAGCTTATAAAAGAACTGCAAAGAGAAAACCTGGACATAGCACAAATATGCATGCGAGACAAAAGGCTTGTGATAATAACACCAAGGGCAGAAAAGGTGTTACATTCAATCATTCATCTAATTGAACGGACAAAAGAGGAAATCGACGAGCTAGAAGTGGTAAACAAACCAAGCCTTTATGAGGTGTTTGAAGCTTTGATAAAAAAGTGAATGAGGTATCTTTTTGAAGACAATATTAAGGGTAATACAAAAGAACATCAAGCTGCTCGTCAGGAGCAAGGGCTCAGCCCTTATTGTAATATTTGGACCTCTACTATTAATCTTCCTGGTGGGACTCGCTTTTGACAACTCGAACGCATACAGTGTGAGTGTGGGAACCTATTCTGAGAAATATTCGGACCTATCTACTAGCATACTGAACCAAATGAACGAGAAGGGATTCAAGGTAACAAAGTTCAACAGTGAAAATGAGTGCACTGAAGCAATAAAACAGGGCACTGTGCACACCTGTATGGTTTTCTCCAAAGACTTTGAGATTGGAAAGGACATGAACAATGAGCTGATCTTTCATATAGACTATTCAAAGATAAACCTCGTTTACATGATCCTTGACACATTATCGGACGAAATAAAAAGCAAATCGAGCCAAGTAAGCCTTGACCTCACAAATGTGCTCCTCCAAAAGATTGATGACACAGAAAAAGAGATAAAGGAGGACAAGGGCGTCGCGGTCAAGCTTACGGAGAGCGCAAACAAAGAAGGCAGCGACATTAAGGACATTTCCGCAGAGCTTGGCAAACTTAACCTGCAGATGGACTTGAAAGACTTTCCAGTGGAGACAGTGGTCAATACAACAACAATAATGAAAGAGCTTGCAACAAGATCAACACAAAGAGCGCTAGACATAATCACCCAGATGCAGGATGGCCTAACTAAGGTTAATTTAACCGGCAAAGCACGAGAGAACTTTGACAACACATTAACTGATGCAGAAGCAAATATGACAACTTTCATGAAAAAAATCAACAACCAGTCCGCTGACCTGGTGAGCCTAGGGAGGCAATTGCAAAATAGCATTGATACAGTAAAACGGCAGGTTGACGCGGCAGGGGCCGCCCGATCAGATGTAATAAAAGAGATTGACGACCTCGCAAAGCATGTTGATGCAAGCGTTAAAAACCTGCTTGTAATGCAAAGCTCGTTCAATAAGATAGATAATAATCTTCAATCAATCGACATTAAGAACGCACAGGACATTGTGACTCCGATAAAAACCACAATCAAGCCAATAGAAACACAAAAGACACACCTCAATTACATCTTCCCAAGCTTGATAGTCCTTGTTATCATGTTCATCTGCATACTGCTTTCATCGACATTAGTAGTAATGGAAAAGACATCCAAGGCATATTTCAGAAATTTCATCACGCCCACCAAAGACATTGTGTTCGTTGCTGGAACATACCTGACAAGCATGCTGCTGTTAGTCATCCAGCTAATAGTTATACTAACAGTCTCAGCATTCTTCTTCAAGTCACAGCTAATATCTGCGTTAGGGCCAACTATCCTTATCCTTGTGCTCGCAGGAACTTTGTTCACATTGATTGGAATGGCAATAGGCTACTTGTTCAATTCAGAAGAGACCGCAACCCTTGCAGCCATCTCATGTGGAAGCGTATTCCTATTCATGTCAAGCGTAATCCTGCCGATAGAGAGCATGCCAAACTATGTAGCGCAAGTAGCACAGTACAATCCTTTTGTATTGTCGGAGAACCTCCTCAGACAGGCAATACTTTTCCATTATCCACTTTCTGTGTTAGGGCACAACCTTGTGATTGAAGCTGGGTATTGTGTAGGACTCTTTGTTGTCATATTCATGGTACAAAAAGTCATGAAAAAAAACTTTGTCACCAAGTATGCCAAAAGATTCGCACCCATGAAACAAAACAAAAAGAATAACTTAGATAGGTAGCGTTTCTCCCATGGAAACCATTATTGTCACAGGGACTCCTGGAACAGGGAAGACCTGTGTTGCCAAGGCAATTTGTCAGAAATTGGATTATAAGTTAGTAGATGTGAAAAGGCTAATCCAAAGAGGAAATATCAGTTCTGGGTTTGACAAAAAAAGACAGTGCGAGATAGTTGACGTTGCCAAACTAAACAAGGAACTTTTGAAAAAAATTGAAACAAACAAAAAAGGCATTGTGATAGACTCGCACCTGAGCCATTATCTGCCGTCAGAGAAAGTGGATTTGTGCATTGTAACGAAATGCGGCTTGAAAGAGCTCAAGAAAAGACTTGAGAAAAGGGGTTATAACGCTGCTAAGGTTAGAGAAAACCTGGATTGTGAAATCTTTGACATATGCTACAACGAGGCACTGGAGAATGGACATAACATTATTGTGGTGGACACAACGAAAGGAATAGATATAGTCAAACTGATTGGTGTCCTCAAAAAAGCTAAAATTCACTAATCCTTAATATCTTTGATTGAAATTATATTGAGTCCGTATTTCTCTATTTCTTCCTTAGTAAAAAAAGAAAGTTCCTTTGTGTTCTTCACATAAGTCACCAGTTTTTCTATTTGTCTTCCAGTGTAGATTTTAGTTTTTGGATTCCATTCTTTTAAAACAAGGATGTCGCCTGGAGTGCATTTCCAATCGGCCAGCCGAATCTCAAAGGTTTTCTTGCCAGAGACAACTAAGTCAAAGAATTCTGGAAGGATTTTCTTCTCGATTCTCATTTGAACTCATACTGCTGCAAGTAAGTTTTTAGCATGAACAAACAAATTGCCCTCAGATTGCCTTTACGGGCAATGTTTAGTGAGTACAGGTAATCTGACCTTGCAGTCACTGGAATAGCCAAGGATGTGTAGCCCTTAAACATCAAAAGCCAATTCAGAAGAAGTCTTCCAACCCTACCATTGCCATCAACAAATGGATGAATAATTTCAAACTGAGCATGCGACTGGAAAGCAACCTCAAAATCATCAACCTTCCTGAATGCTTTTTTAATCCAGCCAAAAAGCTCTCTCATCCTTTCATCTGTAAACAAATATGAGGATGTAATCTCATTTCCAACAAAGTTTTGGACTGGCTTAAACCTACCTAGAGTGGATGCTCCCTCAATGTTCTTGTTGACCAGCCTATGCAACGTGAAGAGGTCTTTAGTCGTTGGAAATGTTGGCTGTGATTTCTCCAGAAAGTTCCAAGCCTCAAGAAGGTTCAGCGCCATATGTATCTCTTTTTTTGTGTGGCCGCTTGGGGTTATGTCATTGAATAACAGATCAAATGTGTCTTTTGGAGTTAGAGTCGAGCCTTCTATAGCGTTGCTGTTTGAGATAAAGACGCTTAGGAATCTCTCACGCTCCTTTTCCTTTGATACTTTATCTAAGCCTAAAATGTACTTTTTGTATTCCGATGAAACCTTTTTCATGGCTTCATGGTCTTGATAGGAAAGCTCATCATTGAAAGATTTTAGTATCCAGTCCTGCCTTGAATAAGAATATTTCATGCATTCAAACTCAGCTTTTGGGATTGGCCTCTTTTTTCCAATATATTTGACTGATTTTTGGATGACTTTATCACCATGCCTAATAGAATCAACTAGGTACAAGTACTCATTTCCTTTGATCCTTTTAGTTGTTATACTAACCATAAGTGTAGTTAACCACTACAAATATATAAATCTTGTGACTATAAATTAAATATTTTAAGAATTTGTTTGGTAGTTAACCACTACATTTATTTGGAGACTTATTGATCATGATACCCTTGCGAACTTTGAAAATTTCAGCAATGAGTCAATAACCAATTTTCTTCTCTTTTTGTTACAATAAAACATCAACTTAATTCTATTTTTGAAGAAGATTATTAGCATCTCCAAACCCTTCTTATGATACCTGATGGTATAACCACAACCGAAATCCTTTATTTTATTTTCTCTTAGCTCAAAATCCTTTTTGTGGTCCTCATAAAACAGAGTGTAAAAAGTTGTAGTATCATAATTCTTGTCATCGTTATCCAAATACATGTCTTTTTTAGACACGAGGCCGCAGTCAATAACGAATGTCTGGAGATTATCCAAAAAGACCTGAGATAACCCAAGCTCAATTTCATTGAATTGTTCGTCGTTACATATTGATTTTATGAGTAATTTTTTGGGTTTCATTTTTTTCTGAAACAGGCGTAGAAAATGCCATCATTAATTTTCTAACCTGCAATTGAATCTGTTACAATGTTAAATGTGGGTTTCTCTTAAGTAAATCAGTTAATGCACCTTCCTTATTAGGGTGTTTCTTGAGTTCCTCGAAGGTCACCCATTTGAATTCCTCTGCCTCATCTGGGTC
>Ga0209777_10008428_pt1 | contig 11288 bp, 11 predicted proteins | sample FrelakmetHBP12HB_FD_187147 | JGI IMG/M metagenome (GOLD analysis project Ga0209777, IMG submission 187147) | Freshwater lake sediment microbial communities from the University of Notre Dame, USA, for methane emissions studies -HBP12 HB (SPAdes)... | ecosystem: Environmental > Aquatic >...
CACCGATCGGACGACGCCGTTCATGATCACCCGATCGCCAGGCGCCACCGATCCGGCCAGGTCGTCCTCGATATACCCGGTCAATCTCTCCGGTTGCGCCCCGCCGCGGAGCCCTTCGGGGCTCTCCTGTATCTCAATCTTCTGCGTGTCCACGTACTTCGACTCCTCGGAGAGGAGCTTGAACTTGGTCGAACTGGAGGTGCGCTCGCAGCCGCCTTGGTCCTTGGAGCATTCCAGCGGTTCCTTGAAGAACATGCCTTCCTGCGCTTCCTTGATGACGGCGCCGCAGCGCATGCATTGGAACAGCGCGTCGATTATCTTCGGCCTGACCTCGGTGGCTTTGCGGACGAGACCTTCGACCGATATCAGCTTGCCCAGATGCTCGCTCCTGATCCGTCGGATCTCGACCTTGCTCTCCGCCGGAAGTCCGTTCAGGCGCAAGTGCACGTCGACTCCCTCCCTGCCAGGGGGAAGCATCTTCCTTACCGCCTGCTTGCCCAGATGCAGGCACTTGACCGGATGCTGCAGGATGAGGTCCGAGAAATCGGGGTCAAACAGGTCCAGCATGGAATAGGGAATGACCAGGGAGCGTTGCTCCGGGTAGTGGTCCGCGACATCGATCACCTTCAACCGGTAGTCGCTGGACTCAAGGAACTCCTCCCATCGCGCGATAACGTCCTCATCAGAGTAATCATCTGGCAAAATAGCCACCTCCGCCACGTTCTTTCAGGGCGGCCCTTCCTTTATGCGATGCAGGACTAAAAGCTAACGCTTCGCGCCTGCGTGTTGTGAGCTCGTTAGCATGACCGATCATTTCCTCTGCCTCGACTGACCCCTATCTGAACTTATGGTAAGGATGTTCGTAACCGCGACGATTAGATGTAATCTGACTGGATGGCGACGACCTCGGCGCTCGTCCTCGCCTCGGAGTACCGTTCCAGCGGTTCGTGGTTCAGCTCCAGGAAACCGAGCCCCCAGGACAGCTTCTCCAAGACCTTTGATGCCTGCTCCTTGAACCCCATGATGTAGAGGGCGGCGGCGAATGCTTCCGCCGAACTGAGCTTCATCGGCTTGCCCCAGTTCACTGGATTGGCGGCTAGCAGGTAGGGAAGGGAGCGGCTGCGGAAGTCCTCTCCGAGTTTCGGGAACGATTCTATATTCTTCCAAGACAGGTCCAAAACGACGAGGCCGTGCCGCTCGGCGGCCTCAGAATCCTCGCGGGAGATCGCCTTCTCCGAGTGCGGATCGAGGACGACGCTGCCCCGGGGTAGGCGACGTAGCGAGGCTAAAGGCCGCGCCAACTTGAAGCGGACCAGCTTCTTGGCGGTGCACTTCTTCGGGTCGCACTGCCCTTCGTCGAAGATGTAGAGAACGACCATGACGCCCATCGAACCGTGTCCTTGGTAAAAATTGTTTCTTTGTACGCGCTCGACTCTGCATGACAATTGTCTGACGCAAACCCTTAAGAGCTTCTTCACAACATATAGGGACGGGTGGATGGGATGCAAACCGGTCTCGATATACTGTCGAGCAATCATGAGCTGAGGGTACATTGGCTGAAACGCGTGGCCGCTTCGGTCGTCGATCTGGCGATCGTGACTGCACCGATATCGCTAGCCTTGCTCATGAAAGGGAGCATCGACGACCCATATCTGGTCGGGCTAGCTTCCGGAGCAGGCCTGTTCCTCTACAGCTCGCTGCTTGAGGGGTTGTTCGGCCGCACCTGGGGAAAGCGCCTGATGGGACTCAGGGTCGTCTCGTTAGGCGATAAGGGCAGCTTCCTGCAGGCGACCATCCGCTCGGTCCCGAAGTTCTTCTGGTACATCTTCTTGCCAATTGACACATTGGCAGGACTTGCGACGCTCGGGGACCCGAGGCAGAGATGGTCGGACAAGGTCTCCAAGACGACCGTGGTGGCGATAAGATTGCCTCATAAAGACAAAAGGCCAAGATCGATGCAGAGGACCTCGGAGACGAGCACGAAATAAGCTAGATTGTCCGAAGGCCTGTCTGATCTGAGTTCCAGTCAAAGCATGTTCTCGTCCGCAAAGGTATGCTCTATCCACGAGCGTATCTGATCCCTGACCCTGCGGAAGGATTCTAATACATCTTCCAGAGTGCCAGCGAACGAGGAAGGATCTTCAAAATCCTGATGCAGCAACTTGCTGCCTCCGGGATAGATGGGGCAGGCTTCCTTTGCTCGGTCGCATACCGTCACAACGACGTCGAAATAATGATCGAACATCTCCTCGATGCTTTTTGATCGATTATGACCGATGTCGATCCCAATCTCGGCCATGACCTCGATGGCGCTGGGGTGAACGATTCCGGGCTTCAGACCAGCGCTGAACGCCTCGTACCTTTCGCCATAGAGATGGTTCAACAACCCCTCGGCCATCTGTGAACGGATGGAATTATGAATGCAGATGAAGAGGACCTTTTTCCTTTCCCCTTCCTTGGATCGAGCCGCCTTGGCTCGGGTTTCTCCTTTGTCTTCCATCTTCAACGCACCATCTACGACTTTCAATCCTTCGCTTGGATCATTCTAACGCTGCTGCTTCTGCATTTGGGGCATTTGTTGGTATTCTCACTTTCATAGAGATCGGCGGCTTTCGGAATGAATGAGAATTGGCGTTTCTGTTGAGTGAATGTCGCCCCGCAACTGTTGCACTCGTAATTCTGCTTCTTCGAGGACCAACTTATCAATCTCATTAGAACGATCGCGACAAGGACGAGCCAAAGATACCAATAATCTGGAAGTAGGAAGAAAGCTGCGATCGCTAAGATGATGATGTAGACGAGACCGAATATCAGATGCAATCGCTTCCTCGCCTTGATGGGGTCGGCTCGAGCTTCCATGGCGTTCCAAGAATGTTGGTCCTGCTATTAAACGGCGGTGAATGGCGTGCGTCAGCTTTATTGCCCTTGGCAGGATTGTTATCACGCCACCATGATGACAAACCCAGCTCTGATTCAATGATGACAGACGGGCGAGCTGAGTGGCAATTCGAAGTATTGAAATGTCCGGCGGTATTCAATTTCTTGATAGAAAAATGATAAGAGGAGGGCACGAAGCCCTCATTGGGGTTTAGTCCTCACCGATCACCTAGAACGACCAGCTCTGAGAGCAGATCGAACCACCAGTGCTTGTGAACAGCAATGTCACAATGTAGGATCCGGATACTAGTGCGGTTGGTGAACCGGTTGTTCCTCCGGTGATTGTTAGGTAATCACCTTGGCTAATCGCACCGTCCGCTGCAAGATCGGTCCATATTAGGTTATTTACCCCAACAACTGTTCCGCCCATTGTTATTACGGTTGCTGCCGATGCCACGTTGTTGATGGTAACCACAACCTTACAGTCCGTGAATTTTGTCGATGGTGTAATCACACCGAACTGCAGTTTGTAGCCATTTGTCACAGTCGCTGGTGTTCCTGTAAACGCTCCAGTCGGCGTCTGGGTTCCAGTCGTCCCGAAACCCATTACCATGACGTACAGAACTGCCGCCAGCACGACGGTGATCGCGACCATCAAGATGGTAGCGATGACTGGCGATACTGCCTCGGAGTTCTTACGCTTCTTCCAAATTTTTTTCATTTTCAGACCTCCATTTTACTCATCAGAACGACCAGCTCTGAGAGCAAATCGAACCACCAGTGCTTGTGAATATCATAGTCACTATGTATGATCCAGATACTAAGTTCACTGGTGTGCCGGTTGTGCCACTAGTTATCGTAAGATAATCTCCAGTGCTAATTGCACCGTCTCCTGCAAGATCGGTGAATTTAAGAACCAGATTAGCTGGCGAAGTAATAGCAGTTCCAGCCAAAACTATTACGGTTGCTGGTGATGCTACGCCGCCAACGGTGACAACCACCTTACAGTCAGCAAATTTCGTCGTCGGGCTGAGAACACCGAACTGCAGTTTATAGCCTGTGACTGCACCAACACTCACAGATTGGGGTGTTCCCACGAATGCACCCGTGGGGGTCTGGGTTCCAGTCGTCTCGAAACCCATTACCATGACGTACAGAACTGCCGCCAGCACGACGGTGATCGCGACCATCAAGATGGTAGCGATGACTGGCGATACTGCCTCGGAGTTCTTACGCTTCTTCCAAATTTTTTTCATATGTCAAGTCCTCCTAGTAGGGATTCCCTACTGTAGCGAGATATTCCCCTATGACCTAATATAAATATTTGTGTTCTGGAATCAAATATGAAACAACCTGGCCATGGTCCTAAGGTTGCCGCTCTTCGTCTATCGGCATGATCACGTCGCAGACCATGCCCAGCATCTCCTTGACCTCGACCCTTAGTTGGTCCGGGATCATCAGAACGACTGGATACGCTTCCCTGGCCTTCAACGAGTTCAGTATTATCGTAAAGAACTCCGAGAGCATCTTCGGGTCGTTGTGGATCGCGAACGAATTGGCGGAATCGAAAACCACGACCGTCTTCTTGTCCCCTGCCAAGCGCAAGAAATACTCAACCTTGAGGATGATGTTCTCCAGCATGGACGGGTTCTCGACGAACACCGTGTTGTCGACGCGGTGGATCGCCCCCATCATAGTATGCGAGACGCAGTCGATGAACCTCAACCCCTCGGTGTTCGCTTCCAGCGCCTCCAAAGCGGAGTTTAGAGTAGCGGAAGGAACGGAGGATGTGATGTAGATGCAGTTCATCCTTCTCTTCGATGCGAAGTCATCGATTATTCCACGTACGACATCGAAATAGGATTCGATCTTGATTTCCAGCCCGATCGAGACCGAAGGACCGACCGCCTCCAGCTTCAACGCAATCCTCGAATGCAGGTCCTCTGGCATCTAGATCCCTCCCTTGAGCAGGGTAGTGACGAGGACGCCGGCGCTAGTAAGGTCGATCACGTACTTGGCGCGCGAGTGCGCGGTCCCTTTCATCTTGGGCACCTGCATGGTACGCAACAGGTCTCCCTTCCGTTCAAGATTGCTCATCTGGATGATGCCATCGACCACGGAACCGATCCCGCTCTCCGCGGTAGCGGCCTTCGAGACCAATATCGCCGTTGAACCGTGCTTATGGAGCATTTCGCTCAACGCGGTCAAGAAATAAGTGTTCAGCCGGTCTTCCTTCTCATCAGGGAGGATGGTATCGATCGAATCGATGACCAGGCGTTTGGCCTTCGCACCGGTCGCCAACTTCTCGATGGACGCGATAATCTTGTCCATCGCTGGCTCGTCCGCCTTGCCAAATGGTTTGTCTGTTCCATCGATCATCTCCTTCAATGTGACGATCGAGAGCTGCTTGCCGAGCATCTTCTCATCATAGAACACCAAGGAAGGGATGTTGGCCAGGAGCTTGCTCTTCGACTCCACCGTGGTGATGAGCACCCCGTTCTCCCCGCTGACCGCTCCACGCACCAGGAACTCGAACGCCAAGGTGGTCTTGCCGGTGCCATCGGAGCCCGCGACCAGGACGATGTTATTGGTCGGAATGCCCCCACCCAGGATGTTGTCCAAACCTTCGATCCCGGTGACGCACTTCTCCCTCTCTCTCGCCATGGCCATAGCGGGACTATTTCATCGCGCCGTAATATTACTTTCCTGGTGACGCAAGTGTTATTACTCAAGGCGATGTACCTCGCATTTGATGAAACCGGTTCTGCAGGTCGCCTTGGACCTAATGCACCGCAAGCGGGCGATGGAGATCGCCAAGGAAGCCGTTGCTGGAGGGGCGGATTGGATAGAGGCGGGAACGCCGCTCATCAAGAGCGAAGGGGTGGAAATACTCCGCGACCTGAAACGCGCCTTCCCGGGCCATATCATCGTGGCCGACATGAAGACCATGGATGTCGGCGCTTTTGAGGTTGAGATCGCCGTTAAAGCGGGAGCGGACGTGGTCAGCGTCATGGGCCTGGCGGACGATGCTACGATTAGCGAGGCGGTGCTCGCGGCCAGGAAGTTCGGCGCGAGGGTCATGGTGGACCTCATGAACGTGCCTGACAAGCTCGATCGGGCCAAGACCGCCGAGAAGCTCGGCGCGGGGCTGGTCTGCTTGCACGTCGGAATCGACGAGCAGATGCGTGGAGCTGCGTCGCCGATCGAGCTGGTACGCACCATCTCCGCTCAGATCGGAGTGCCTTTGGCAGTAGCCGGAGGGATAACTCCAGCTAGGGTCGGGGAACTGGTAAAGGCTGGGGCGTCGGTGCTCATCGTCGGCGGTTCCATCATCAAGAACGAGAAAGTCGAGGAAGCGACCAGAACTTTCAAGCAGGCGTTGCTGGAACCGAACCTGGTCCAACAAGATCTCATCAAGAAATACTCACAATCAGACCTGATGGAGGCGTTCGCGCGAGTCTCCACACCCAACATCGCCGACGCGCAGCACAAGAAGGGTGTGATGCTGGGTCTGTTACCGCACATCAAGCACGGCCAGCGGATGGTCGGGCGGGTGCTTACCGTGCAGACAGCCAAGGGCGATTGGGCGAAGCCCGTTGAGGCGATCGATCGTGCCAAGGACGGCGATGTCATCGTCATCGACGCCGGCGGTAGCAATGTGGCAGTCTGGGGCGAGCTCGCCTCCTGGAGCGCCAAGCTGAAAGGTGTGCGGGGGGTGGTGATCGATGGCGCGATCCGTGACATCGATGGCATACTGGACATCGAGTTCCCGGCATTCGCTCAGCTGGTCGTCCCGGACGCAGGCGAACCGAAAGGATACGGGGGCATAGGCCAGGAGATCGTCTGTGGAGGCCAAGTGGTCCGCAGCGGCGACTGGATAATCGGCGACGAGAACGGCGTCATCGTGGTCGCGCAGGAGCAGGCGGTGGAAGTGGCCAACCGAGCGCTCGACGTCATGGAGCGCGAGAACCGCATCCGCGAGGAGATCAAGCGCGGCGGGACGCTTTCCAGTGTGCAGGAGCTGGAGAAGTGGGAACAGGTGCGATGATCGATCAGCGAACTCGTTCTTGACTTCCTCCCGCAATTACGAACGCCCTCGGAAAAACGGTTTATATTGTTTGAGCTGTAGGACGTCCGAATGAGCGATCGCATTGCCTGGATGAATCTGCACAACCATTCCAGCTACTCTGATGGAGATTTCTCTCCGGAGCAGATCGCCGCGGAGGCCGCCCGGGGATGCCTGACGCATGTGGCCATCACCGATCATTTCGAGACGGCGAAGGTGCGCCGCTGCCTTACCTCCGAGCAGTTGGATGGGTACATCAGGGAGATCGGGTCGCTGAACCAAAAGTACGACGATTCGTTGCGCGTACTCGCCGGCGTGGAGATCGACACCAACCCTGACCGCTGCGCTCTGCATGAGCTACCTATCGACCAACTAAACCGATTGGACCTGGTGCTGTTCGAGTTCGTCAACGATGAATGGAACGGCGGCTCCTCCTTGGAGGAGATTGCGCCGCTCATCGACCGGATAAAGGTCCCTTGCGGCCTGGTCCACACCGACTTCGCGACGGTGTTCTCCGGAGCCTCGCCGCAGGACGTGGCGGACCAGCTCGCTTCTCACGACCTGTTCGCGGAGATCAACACCGCCTCCATCTACAAGCGCCAAGGGATCCCCTATTACGAGCATGCGGAGCGGCACTATCGCGCCTTCCATGAAAAGGTGAAGATCAGCGTCGGCACCGATTCGCACCGGACGCTGAGCGAGGTATCCAATCTCGGAAAAGGGTATGCGTTCGTAGATCGATTGGGGGCAGCGACTGATCTGATCGAGATAAAATGAGAAAGGACTGCTTCAATCGACGACCAGTAGTGATTCCTTCACTCAAATCGGGATATTTATTGTGAGTTCGTGATGTCTAATCCACTCTTCTCTCCATAAATATGAGCTTGGTTGTCAGACGAGGGTTAGAGACCGTCACCGTCTGATTCTCTCACCCACGCCGGTGAAGTCTGAAGCCATTGCCTCCAATCTTGCAATGCGCTGTTGAGTGGGCGGATGGGTCGAGAAGAGAGTGGTCAAGGCACCTCCCCTAAATGGGTTGACAATGAACAACGAGGAGGTTGCGGGATTTCCTCGTCTCATTGGTCTCGCCTTATTCTGTATTTCCAGCTTTTGGAGAGCTGCTGCGAGCCAGAGCGGCTTGCCCGTGAGAATTGCTCCCTCATAATCGGCCTTGTATTCCCTGGACCGCGACACCGCTAGCTGAAGGAGCAACGCTGCGATGGGAGCAGTGATGGCAACAAGTAGGACAATGATTAGGTTGTTATTATTCCGATTGCCTCCGCCTCCAAACAAGGTCCCCCAAACGAACATTCTCGACGCAAAGGAAATAGCTCCTGCGAGGGTCGCCGCCACGCTCATAACCAAAATGTCCCGATCCTTGACGTGAGACATCTCATGAGCGATGACACCAGTCATTTCATCGTCGCTCAGAAGCTTGAGGATTCCCTCGGTGGCCGCCACTGTTGCATGCTTCGGGTTTCGGCCAGTGGCAAAGGCATTAGGCGTATCGGTAGGAATGATGGCTATTTGTGGCATGGGGAGATTGTCCATCTCGGCAACCTTCCTTACGATCTTGAAAAGCCTTGGCGCCTCCGCCTCCCCCACCACTTTAACATGGTAGGACCAGAGAACGATCTTCGCCGAAAAGAAATATGCAATGGCGTTCATCAGCCCGGCAATCACGAGGAAGAAAATAGCTCCTGTTACCCAATCGCCAAGGAAATAGCCCCCTATAGCCCAACCTACGACTAGGAATATCGCAAACATTAAAGAAAAGATCAAGAGGATCCTTGCACCAGCGCCGATAGCACTCATTAACTTACCCGCTAGCTTAGTGCCTCTATTTAGGCGTATGCTTTTTTCATCATCAGGATGCAGGACCGAAAGGGGGTTGCTAAACCGATTTTGTTCGAAATCGAGTATGTCTGAGTGCTTCGAACCAATGTTTACTCAATAAAACCTAGGAAATGCGGATGTAAGTTTAGTCGCCTCAAATCAGGTATACCACGTTTCTTTGTCTTTGGGCGATTGGATTTTCATTGGCTATCGCGCCTTTTAAATATGGTCATCTATCTCAACCCCAGGAAATATAATGTCGAAATGTTGGAACTGTAGCGCGGAAGTGCCTGAAGGAACCGCGAATTGCCCAGTCTGCGGGAAGCCCCAAAGCTTCAATCCTCCTGCGCCAGGATCAAATCGCTGGATGAAAAGGGGCCCTTTCCCTCAATCCCCAGATCGTAGGCGACAAAATGAGCAGCCCTTGGATCAGTCGACCAAGCTTGAACGCAAAATCCATATGATATTTCTGATGGTGGCTGGAATCCTGATACTTCAAGTCCTTTTCATAATATTGCTATTCATCTAATGATATAGTGCATCTTGGCTCATGGTTGAAGCAATCATATAAATCCAAGATGAGCGAGGCAGATTCCCAGAGCCATTCTGTTCCAATCAACTGGAGCTCGATGAGCAGCCCGAGTAGGCCTGACCGCATCAGTTCTACAAGCGTTTGACTAATTCAAGTTTGCAAAATGACGGCCTGAATTGAATTGCCCGATTAGAGCGCACAGAACTAGGAGAGCCCTTGACTCCATTAGCAGGACGCCGACGCAAGAGCAATACGGTCACGCATATTCAAATGAAATTTCACCCAATTTAGCTATGGCCCTTGTTGAAAACATAATAGGTCTTTCGCTCTCTGACGAAAGTCAAGCCTGGCGAAAGAGGATAGGCCGGACGAATCCTCGCCTGGATGTCTATATCGCAATGTATGCGACGCGCCTTCCGCTCTGCTTCGCAACTATCTTCCCTTTCTTGACCATGTCGTCCAACATGGTGGTGAGCGTTTCCTCGTCCACGTTGGACAGCGCTGCCAGTTGGTGGAACGTCTGCCCACCTTCTTTGCGCACCGCTGCCATGATCGTCTCCCTGGCACTCTCGGCCCGCTCGCGCGCCTTCTTCTCCCTGAGCCCTTTCTCCCGCTCGACTATCATTCGCTCCAGCTGAGCGCTCATCATCTCCAGGCCGCGGGACTTGAACCTCTCCGGGTCGCTCTGCAGCAGTTCCGAGAGCTCGTCGACGTCCAGACCGGCATCGCGCCATTTGGACAAGCGATCGAGGTAAGACATCTGCTGTTCCGGTATCGGCTCGGAGGGTCGGCCCAGCGTCGGGGTATAAGCGACGTTCATTCCCTCGAAGGCCTGATGCACCTTTTCCAGTAGTTCGATGCCAGCGACCTCGTCGGCCACCTCTGCCTCGAAGGTGCTGGTTCCCTTCACCTTTGCGAAACCTAGGTCCTTAAGGGCGAACTCGATCGCGCTAGGAGACTTCCCTCCGCTGAAATGCATCACTTTGATGTAAGCCTTCATGAACACCCCTTCTTTATTGATACCGACAAACGATAAAATGTCAGCGATTATTAATGGTTTGGTCAGTTTGGCTCAAGTTACATTAGGAGATACAGTCATAGACTGGTCCGTTCCGGGAACGTGAGGCATGGCCAACGAGACAGAGTTCGTGATGGACCGGTTCCGCCGGTATTACCTGAGCAGCCCACCGCCACCGCCGGACCGGTTCGGCAGGCGGGAGTTCGGCTTCATGTTCTTCGACAAGGGGTTCGTGCAGCGCCACCTGGAGTTCCCCCGGATCGCGGACTTCCATGCCTTCCTGCAGAGGAACGTGCCATCCCATTGCTACTACTCGTCCGCTTATTACGAGTCGCCAGCAGCAGAGAAGATGGAGGACAAGAACTGGCTCGGGGCGGACCTGATCTTCGACCTGGACGCGGACCACATCCGAGGGGCGGAGGGGCTCTCCTACCAGGACATGCTCGCCCTGGTGAAGAAGGAGATGATCCGCCTGCTGGACGACTACCTTCTAGGTGATCTCGGGTTCGATGAGTCCTGCCTGAAGGTCACGTTCTCCGGCGGAAGGGGATACCACGCGCACATCAGCGACCCTCGGGCGATGTCATTGCGAAGCCACGAGCGCCGGGAGATCGTGGATTACATCTCCGGGACGGACCTGAGCATGGAATGGCTGATGCCCGAGTACTCCTCGGTCGAGAAGAGGTTCAAGACCAGGAGCATGGTGCTCAAGACCAGGCAGTTCCCTGCGCCAGGGGAGGGTGGATGGAAAAGGAGGCTGCGCGTCGGCGTGGCAGGGATGTTCGACGAGATGGAGCGGTTGAGCGTCAAAGAGGCGATGGGGCGCTACGAGGGATTGAAGGGGGAGAAGGAGGAGACCGTCATCGCTCTCTGGCGTGACCTGTTCCACGGAGAGATTGGCAAACGAGGCCGGGACCTAATATTGGAGAAGAATAACCTCGCCGATATCAAGGACAAGA
>Ga0209777_10008429_pt1 | contig 11286 bp, 14 predicted proteins | sample FrelakmetHBP12HB_FD_187147 | JGI IMG/M metagenome (GOLD analysis project Ga0209777, IMG submission 187147) | Freshwater lake sediment microbial communities from the University of Notre Dame, USA, for methane emissions studies -HBP12 HB (SPAdes)... | ecosystem: Environmental > Aquatic >...
ACCTACCAGACGATGCGACCTTCAAAGGTGGGCCACCGGCGACTAACTGTTTCGTAGGTCAGGCGCTTGCCAGCGAAGCCGCTCAGGGCGATTTCGGCGCGCTGGACGTCTTCGACCCCCACGGCCGAACGGTTGCTGTAGCGGAAGTCGAACTCAGCGGCGTAACGCGCCAGATGCTTCTTGGAACAGTGCTGATAGACGCCGCGCATACCGCGCTTGAAGACGCTGAAGTAGCCTTCGACGGTGTTGGTGTGGACGGTGACGTCAGACTTGGAGACGTACTCCCGGCGCTTGTGGTTGACCGCCTTGTGGTCGGCGACTTCACGGCCAGCCTTCAGGTAGACGGGCGAGCTATCGGTGATCAGCCGGGCTTCGGGCGAGAGGTGGGCGCCCAGAACGGTGCTGATGCTCTTGCTGGTCACATAGTCCATGACGGTGCTGTGAGCGCGGCCCGAGGGCCGATCAATGATGCTCATGATCTTCATCTTGGAGCCCCAGCCATTGCCGCGCGGCTCTTGGGGCTCTTGGCCGATGTAGGTTTCGTCGGCTTCGACGTCGCCACCGCCAGCGCCAAACGGGCCAATGTCGCCAGTGGTCATCGCTTCGCGGATACGGTGGGCCAGGAACCACGCGGTTTTCATGGAGCATTGCAGCATCCGTTGGATTTGACGGGTGCTGATGCCCTTCTTGCTGGCGCACATCAGATGAATGACTTGCAGCCACAGATGCAGGGGCAGGTGCGAGGACTCGAATATGGAGCCCTGGCGCACGGTGAACTGGCCTTTGCAGGCATTGCACTTGCACAGGCCGATCCGGGTGGTTTTGCCGTTCAGGCGGGTGATGCGCTCGCACTCGCCGCAGTGCGGGCAGAACGGACCATCAGGCCACAGGCGCGCTTCGACGTACTCGAAAGCGGCGGCTTCGGTTTGGAAGTGCGGGGCGTCGAGAACGGAGCGGGCCATGGATGATCTCAGTTTTTTAGATGTGGCATTTAGGCGGTTACAGCAGCCGCTAAGCGAGAAGCCGCGTGTTCAAGCGTTAATCGAAGCTGGGCGGCAACTTCGTCGTGAGGAAGGCCCTCAAGCGCCGCAAGGGCTGCATCGTAGGGTTCCGTCGCATCTGAAATCGACAGCGCGCCAGCCTGAACCAACTTCAAAGCGAGGGCGCTGATGAGCGCCAAAATCGCTTTAGTTTCGATGCCGGGGATGTCTGTGCTGGCCATGGCCAAACACTACAGGAAGGGGTTGGTATGTCAAGTGTAACATCGCCGGGAAAACGGTAGTTCTTAAAAAACCACCTCGCTCTTTATGTTTGGTGTGTTATTTGTAGTTGACCGGGACGCCGGATCATCTGGAGAACGCCATGTCCGAAGCCGCCAAAGCCGCTAGGTCGGCGATGAAGAAGAAGATCGAACGCCTTGTGGGCGCCGATCCCAATCAAATTGTTGATGCTTCTAGCTATCGACCGCCGGATGCTTTGGATGCTGATGTAAATACAGGTGCTCGTCCTGTTTCCAAGCGTCTTTACAAGCGCGGTGGCAAGGTTCTTAAGGTTCATGGCAAGGAAGCCGTGCATCACGCGGGGCGTAAGCCGCGTAAGGCTGGTGGCCGCGCGCTTTTGACGTCGGATGGCCTTGTTAATCGCGATGTTCGCGAGGCGAATGAGGAGCGCGCTGGGACCAAGCATACCGGCGCGTTTAAGCGCGGTGGTCGGACTCATCGAGACATGGGCGGTGATGTTCCGACGCAGCGCATGGCTTTCAGTAGCGGTCCTTCGCAGTTCTCCAAGAGCATGGGCCTGAAGCGTGGCGGCAAGGCCAAGCATCGCGCCGATGGCGGTGGCAATGACCCCATGAGCCAGGAGGGCGCTAATTTCACCCGATCGGCCAATGCTTTTGATAAGCGTAATGCTCCGGCCGCTCCGGTTGTTCGACCGCGTGCTGGCGGCCCGCCTATGAGCACTGAGGGCACGGGTGTTGGTGCTGCTTCTCCGGGCGCTATTTCCATGCAGAACCAGGCTGATGCTCAAAACGCCGCTGCGCTCAAGGCGGCGGCGGCTCTTGCCGCTCAAGCGCGCAAGCGTGGCGGTAAGGCTGAAAAGTTTGAGGGTTCGGCCCGTGATATGCGTGAGGACAGGATCCTCGCCAAGAAGCATCACATGTCGTTCAACGAATGGGAACATTCGAGCCTGGACGAAAAGCATGATCGCCAGCGGTCCATGAAGGGCCTGAAGCATGGCGGCGAAGTGCACCATGCCGAGTGTGCTTGCCATAAGTGCGGCGGTGGTTATGCCAAGAAAGCGCATGGCGGCGAAGTTCACCACGCCTCTTGCGGTTGCCATAAGTGCAGCGCGGTTCGTTCGGGTCACGCTCATGGCTCGTTTATTCACGACCATGATTCTGATCATCGCGCCGCGCGTAAGCATGGCGGTCGTGCCGATCACAAGTGGATCCAGGAGGCTGTTAAGCATCCTGGCGCGCTACGTAAGTCTCTGCATGTGCCTGAGGGCGAGAAGATTCCGCTCAAGAAGCTGCATAAGGCCGAGCACAGCTCTAATGCTCTGGTCGCCAAGCGCGCTCACCTGGCGGAAACGCTGCGTGGGCTTCACAAGAAGGGCGGCGGCAGCGTGTCTGATGGCGAATATCAAGGCACGCGCCCGACTGGCGGTCGCCTGGCGCGCGCTCATGGCGGCAAGACTGGCAAGGGCAAGATGAACGTCAATATCATTATTGGCGGCCATCGTGATCAGCCGGGCGCCATGATGCCTCCGGGCGGTATGCCTCCTGGCCCTCCCGGATTGCCTCCGGGTATGCCTATGCCCATGCCGGGCCGTGGTCCTGCGCCGGTTAGCGCCATGCCTATTCCGATTCCGGTTAGCGGCGCTGCGGCTCCGCCGCCAATGATGCCGGGCATGGGTGCTCCGTCCATGGGGGGTATGCCTCCGATGGGGCGTAAAGCTGGTGGCCGCGTTTACGAGGCTACTGAGCTTATGAAACATGGCGAAGGTGGCGGTGGCGGCCTTGGCCGGCTTGATAAGATCAAGGCTTACGGCCATAAGCGATAAGCAATAGGGCGGCTGGAATTATCTAGCCGCCCTTATGTTATGGGCTGAGGTGTATGCTGAACTACAACATTCAATTTGAAATCGAGCTTAAAAAACTTATTAATTTGGAAATTGAAAGACTTACAGACAATATTTGCGGTGGTGCTGGCGTCGTTGACTATGCCGACTACAAGCATCAAATTGGCAAGGTCGCAGGGCTTCGTATGGTTCTGGACTTATGTGAAGAAGCGCAATCCATTCTTGCAAAACGATAGGAGGCTAAATCCGTGCCCTATATGGTCATGACGCATGAAAAAGATCCCAAAGATCATATTTTGGAAGAAATTGGCGACCTGAGTAATTTTGAACTGTTTCACAATCAGGTTCTTTGCGCCGTTTACATTCGCCCACAAAAGACCAAGAGCGGCCTTTTTTTGCCGGATTCCACGACCGACGAAGATAAGTATCAGTCGAAAGTTGGGCTTATCGTTAAGCTAGGAACGGATGCTTTTGTCGATGCTAGCGATAAGTGGTTCCAGGGCGTGGAGATTGAAGAGAAGGATTGGATTGTATTTCGTCCTTCTGAGGGTTGGAGCATTACTGTTAATGGCGTGCTTTGCAGAATTATTGACGACGTAAACGTACTGGGCCGTATTCAGCAGCCCGATCAGGTTTGGTAGGAGCGATCATGTCTGAAGAAGCGGAAGATATTGAAGTCGTCCTTGATTCAGTAGGATCAGCCGATCCTGATATTAAGATTGAGGCGGCTGAAGAAAAGCCTGAAGAAAAACGTGTAATTGAGCCCGATGAGGGCATTGAGGCGCTCAGGGCGCAGCTTGAGCATGAGCGAAAATTGCGTTCGGCTCAAGCTGAGCAGCTTAATCAGCTTTCGCAAACCGCTTACAAGGCGCAAACCGAAGCGCATGACAATAGTTTGAGCCTTGTCTCAAACGCTATTGATACGCTTCGTCAAAATTCGGAAATTCTGAAAGCTCATTACAGCAACGCCATGGCCGCTAGCGATTTTAATGCGGCGGCTGATGTTCAGCTTGAGATGAGCAATAATGCGGCTCGTCTTCTTCAGCTTGAGCAGGGCAAACAGGCGCTGGAAAACCAGCCGAAGCCCCAACAGCAGCAATATGTGAATCCAGATCCTGTTGAGGCGCTTGCTAGTCAGCTTTCGCCGCGTTCGGCAGCTTGGATTCGTGCTCACCCTGAATTTGCCAGGGATGAGCGCCTGTATCGCCGAATGCTGGCGGCTCATAATCTGGCCGAAACGGATGGCATCCCGGTTGATAGCGACGATTATTTTGATTCCATTGAGTCCACGCTCAGGATCAGGCCTCGGGAGGTGGAGCCTATGGCCGAGGCAGCTCAGATCACCCAGCGTCGCCAAGCGCCTCCTGCGGCTCCTGTGACCCGTAGCGGCAATGGTACGGGCTCGCGGCCCAATGTTGTGCGCTTGAATGATGAAGAGCGCGAAATGGCGTCAAACATGGGCATGACCGAAAAGGAATATGCTCTGAATAAACTGGCCTTGCAAAAAGCCGGTCGTCTTAATTGAGGAGCATGGAAATGGAAACTGCACCCCGTCGTGGTCGTCCCAAGGTTGGTTTGATTAGAGCTGCGGCTGAAAAGGCCAATCAGGAGGCTCTGGAAGCCAATCAGGTTGGGGAGGTTCAAGAAGAGCGTCCTGAAATGCGCGCTGAGCAGCGGCCTGAAATGCGTGCCCCCATGCGGGAGGAAGATCCCCGCACCCGCGCTGCTCGCCGTTCAGCTGAAATTAAAAACCATATCGGCAATATGGATGAGGGTCCGGACGACTTTTATGTTGATTCGGCCGCTATTCCGCCGGGTTGGTCTTATGAGTGGAAGCGCAAACTTAATGTTGGCGCTGAAGATCCGGCTTATCAGGTTCAGCTAAAGCGCATGGGCTGGGAAGAAGTTCCCGCATCTCGACATCCGTCTTATATGCCGACTGGAAATAAGAACGCTTATATTGAGCGTAAAGGTATGGTTCTGATGGAGCGGCCTCTCGACATTACTCAAGAGTCCCGTCAAATCGAGCTTAAGAAGGCTCGCAATCAGGTTCGCCAAAAAGAGCAGCAGCTTAACTCTGCTCCTGATGGCCAATTTGGGCGAGATCATGAGCAGGTCAAACCTAGGATCAACAAATCGTACGAGGCTATTTCAATTCCGGAATAGCTTTTACAGTAACGAAAAGCGGTCTTCGGGCCGCTTTTTTTATTTATGTGTTGACTGAAGATTAAAAGCCCATATAGGCTAAATACACCTCCCCCCGGTGTGGGAGTTGAGCATATTTCCGATCCTAGTCGCCCAGGTGCGCGATGATGGCTCTTCCCCCAAGGAGAACGTCATGGCGAACACTTCTGCGCCTTTCGGATTCCGTCAATGGTCTGGCACTGGCTCCGCTCCGACGTATGAGCAGGTCACCCTCGTTGGCGGCATCAACTACAATACCGGTGCTATTTACAACGGCGACCCCGTTGCCCGCGTTAGCAGCTCTGACGGCACCATCACTCAGGCTAGCGCCAACGGCTCGACGGGCTCGACGATTGCCGGCATCTTTTCTGGCTGCAAGTATCTCTCGACCTCGCAAAAGCGCATCGTTTGGTCGAATTACTGGCCGGGTTCGGACGTCAGCAGCGCCAACCAAAGCGTGACTGAAGCTTACATCATCAACGATCCTAACGCCCAGTTCCTGGCGCAAGTGGGCGGTTCGTCTTCGACGGGCCTTACCGCCGCGCAGGTCGGTTTGAACGTGAACTTCAATCTGGGCACTGGTAACGCCTCTAGCGGCGTTTCCGGCGCTTACATTGATATTTCGGTCACTCCGGCGACCACCTCCACCCTGCCCTTCCGCTTTGTCTCGCTGGTGACTAATCCTCCTGGCGCCAACGGCACTTCGTCCGGGGCTTACAACTACGCGGTCGTGGCGTTTAACAACGTCGAGACCAAGAACCCGACCGCCGTCTAAGGAGCAGGAACAATGGCTGTTAACCTTTCAGCAATTAAAGACCTTCTGCTCCCGGGCCTCCGTGGGGTTGAAGGCAAGTACGAGATGATCCCGTCTCAGTACGACAAGATCTTCACCAAGCATGATTCTAAGCTTGCCCTCGAACGTACCGCCGAAATGCGGTATCTCGGCCTGGCCCAGCTTAAGACCGAAGGCGGTCAAACCTCCTTCGATAACTCGGCTGGCGAACGGTACATTTATAACCAAGAGCACAACGAAATCGCTCTTGGCTATGCGATTACCCGTAAGGCCATCGACGACAACCTGTATAAGACGCAGTTCCATCCGTCGAACCTCGGTCTGATTGAGTCGTTCCAACAGACCAAGGAAATTTACGGCTCGAACGTGCTGAACACCGCCACGACGTACAATGCGTCGGTTAACGGTGACGGCGTGGCGCTCTGCTCCACCGCCCACCCGATTGACGGCGGCACGGTTGCGAATACGCCCACCACGCAGGTTGACCTTAACGAGGCGACCCTGCTGAACGCGATGATCGCGATCCGCACCAACTTCCGCGACCAAGCGGGCCTGAAGGTGTTTGCTCGCGGTCGCAAGCTGATCGTTCCGCCGCAACTTGAGCCGGTGGCGATCCGCCTGACGAAGACCGAACTTCGTCCGGGTACGGCCGATAACGACGTGAACGCGATCCTGACCACGGCCGGCGGCCTGCCGGAAGGCTATATGGTCAACGACTTCCTTACGTCGTCGTATGCCTGGTTCCTGCTGACCAACATTGACGGCCTCTCCTACATGGAGCGGGTTAAGTTCGAGACGGACATGCAGGTTGACTTCGTGACCGACAACCTTCTGGTGAAGGGTTACGAGCGGTACTCGTTTGGGTACTATAACTGGCGTGCGATCTACGGGTCGTTCCCGACCTCGTAAGCGGTCCGGTAAAGGAGACTAAATATGTCTAGCACAGTCTTCACGGGTCCGGTCCTTGCGGGGAACGTCCTCCAAAGTGATGGCACCGGCAACCTTGCCGGTGTCGGCGGCAGCAGCGGCACGCAAAATGTTGGCTTTGTTCAGATGGCGCAATCCGCACCCATCACGCAATCCGGCACCGCCGCTTCTACGTCCATTGTGATTCCGGCCCAGAGCCAAATCACGGACATCTACGTGAACGTCACAACGGGGTGGGGTTCCAGCGGCACTCTCGGCATCGGCACTTCTAGCGCCGCCAATGAGCTTGCCACGGGCATCGCCGCTACCAGCCTGGTTCAGGGGCAATATACCGTCCCTGTTACCAGCCTGATTGCTGCCTGGAATAATTCCAGCGCAACGCAAGATGTTCAGATTTGGGTAAAATCCAGCACCGGCACCGCTGGAGTCGCCGTTTTGACCATCTGCTATTTGCAGGGGATCAACGGCTTTACGAGTGGCCAATACACTTAATAGGAGGCTCCCATGAAGGGTCATAGTGAACATCACGGGCGCCATCACCGCTCGACTGGTGGCGTTAACGAAGCCGAAATGGACCTGCGGGATCATCCCGAGGCCCGCACCAACGCCCGAGAAATCGACAAGGAAGCTGAAGAGCGCAAGCACGGCGGCCGAACCAAGCGCAAGCATGGTGGCCATGTGCTGCATCATCATGCTGGCGTTGTGCATCACGTTGGTCACAAGAAGCGCAAGCATGGCGGTCATGTCCTTCATCACGAAGGCATGGGCCCTGAGCATGAGGCTACTGGCGGCCGTCCGAAGCGTAAGCACGGTGGTCATGTCGCCCATCACCACATGGGTCACATGAAGCACGTCGGTGCTGTTCACGGCGAGCACGGCGCTCATCACGCTGGTCGCAAGCCGCGTAAGGCTGGTGGCCGCGCTAGCTCCGACGCCAATCCGTTTACTTCCGCGCGCCATGGCACCCCTGCCACTGGCCGAAAGGAAGATATGGAGTTCGAATAGGATTTGATCCTAGTCGGCTGAGTTTGACGGGGGCCTAGCGCCCCCGTTTTACCTTGAGGATATGCCATGTCTGGAGCTTGGACGCGCAAGGAAGGTAAATCGCCAGAGGGCGGCCTTAATGAGCGCGGGCGGGCATCCTTGCGCGCCGAGGGGCACAACATTAAGCGCCCGGTAACGGCAAAAGAAGCCACGCATAGCGAGGAAGCTGCCGAACGGCGAGATAACTTTCGAACCCGAATGTGTGGTATGAAAGAAAAGCTAACGTCGGCAAAGACGGCCCATGATCCTAATAGCCGGATCAATCTGGCGCTAAAGCGTTGGGACGTTAAGTGTTAGGAAAGGGTTAAAAATGGCCACCATCACGTCCTCCGGCGCAGTTCTTCAATCTATTACTCGTGTTGGCCGTTACGAGCCGTTTGAGCTTCAGGTTGCTCGCGGTCAGATTACGGGCCACTCAATTGTAAATATTTTTGGCTTTATGCCCTCGGCGGCTTTTTCGGCGGGTGGCATTTACAGGACCGTTTGGGAAAATGCTCCTACGACTGATTATGCGTTCCCCAGCTCCGCTGTAACAATGTCGCTGGTAAGCACGAACAATGCGGATACAGCGTCCATCCTGATCGTTGGCCTTGATGCCAACTACAATTTGATTTCGGAAACGCTTGTTCTTAATGGCACTACTCCGGTACTAAGTGTTAACAAATATTTACGCGTAAATAATATTTCAGTTTCTGTTGGTAGCCCGACTAACCCTGCTGGCGTTATTACGCTGACCAATGGCGGCGTAACCTATGCTCAAATTTCCACGGCCCAATTTGGATCGGGTGCTGGCAACACGGCTAGCATTGGAGTTAGCCAAATGGGCGTTTACACGGTTCCCGCCGGAAACACGCTTTATCTTAATCGTTTTGACGCTTTTTCTAGCTACAATGGCAACACCGCCAACTATTTGACCTATCGAGCCGTCACCAACAATTCTAGCGGCGTTCAAAGAATTATTCTTCAATCCCCTTGGGATTCGACTTACGAAATCCAGAGGAAGTATCCGTTTGCATACGCGGCTGGCACGGACATTCGTTGGCAAATGGCTACTAGCGGCACGGTCGCCGTTTCTGTTGGCGTCAATATCGAGGGTGTTTTGATCGCCAACGATGGCACTCTCTAAGGGGTGATCCATGGCGCTTAGCGGAACGTATAACTTTAATCCGTCGCTAGGCGAGATCACGCTTTACGCCTTTAACCTGTGCGGCGTGCGCGGCACGGCTATAGCCCAGGAGCACATGGAATCGGCCCGTATGGCCGCCAACATGATGCTGGGGCGCTGGTCGTCGGAAGGCGTTAATCTGTGGGCAGTGGATCTGCAAACGATTCCGCTTATCCAGGGGCAATCAACATATAGCGTGCCATCTGAAACGATTGTGATGCTGGACGCCTATATCGTTCAGACTAATGGCTCCAGCACGACTAATCGCTTGATCCTGCCAATCAGCCGAACCGAATACGCCAGTTATCCAAACCCCAACCAGCAAGGCTTTCCAACGACCTATTGGTTTGATCGTTTGCTGGCTCCTACCGTTACGCTTTGGCCTGTTCCAGATGGCAATGAGACCTCGCTAAACTACTATCGCGTTCGTCAAATTCAGGACTCAAACTTTACCAATGGGCAAAATATTGAGCTGCCCTATTATTTCCTGGAGGCTTTTGCCTATGGCCTGGCGCAGCGTTTGGCCTTGATTTGGTCGCCGGATAAGGTTCAGCTTCTGAAGCCATTGGCCGACGAATCTTATGCAATTGCCGCTGCTCAAAACATTGAAACGGCTCAGCAATACATTTCCCCAACTATTTCTAGCTACTTCAGGCCCTAACCGATGGCTTACGCCTCTCGTTCTGGCAGAGCAAAAACCAGTCCCAGCAATCCGCAGGCTTTTGGTGTCTGCGATAGATGCGGGATCTGGTATAATTTCGCCAATCTTCAATGGCAGTATGACTGGCGCGGGGCGGCGCTTCAGAATCTTCGCATACTTGTATGCAATACCTGCCTTGATACGCCGCAAGAGCAGCTTCGGGCTATTGTTGTTCCTGCCGATCCGACGCCAATCGTCAATGCCCGCATTGAAAACTTCACGTCGGATGAAACGGACTATCGCTCTTTGTCGGCTCAAACCGTTTATGATCCGACAACTGGTATTCCGGTGCCGGATTCAGATACTCGGGTTACGCAGGATGGAAGCGCAAGAACCACGCAGCCTTTGGGACCGCCTACGGGATTGACGCAATCGGCTGTGATGCCGCTGAACCAAACGACCGCTTATGGCGTTGCGTTGCCGTTGGTTTCCATAACGTCTAACGGCACGACAATCATAAATGTAACCTGTTCGTCCCCTCATGGGCTGTCTAATAACAGCCAGGTTTCTGTTGAGGGTGTGTCTAATGCCGAAGCTGCGGGCTTTTATAGCGTGACGGTAACGACCGCCACTGCATTTACTTACCAAACGGGAACTACCGTTCCATCTGGTTCTTTGCTGACTTCTGGAAGTAGAATAATTACCGCGCTGGTGGGTCTGCCCTACAACTATACGCAAATACCTCAGACGGGGATTTAACAATGGCCGATATCCCTATCCCCAACCTACCGGCGGCGACTTCGGTTACGGGCGCTGAGCAGATTGAGGCCGTGCAAAACGGTACCTCGGTTCGCATTACCGCAAGCCAAATCGCTGGCCTTACGCCTGGTCCAACGGGTCCAACTGGATCTTCTGGTCCGACCGGAGGCACTGGCCCAACTGGTCCGACCGGCCCAACCGGCAATGTTGGTCCTGGCGGGAGCATTGGTCCGACTGGAGCTAATGGCGCCACTGGTCCAGGGGGTCCGACCGGGCCGACCGGGCCGACTGGCACGCAAGGGGCGCAGGGCGTAATTGGGCCGACTGGGCCGACTGGGCCGACTGGGCCTACGGGTACAAACGGGCCGACCGGCCCAACTGGTCCCACCGGGACCGGCCCCACAGGTCCTACGGGCGCGGCTTCTACCGTCGCTGGTCCTACGGGTCCTACGGGCGCTCAGGGCGCTCAGGGCACTGCTGGCCCGACTGGGCCTACGGGCCCGACCGGCCCCACCGGGGCCGGTCCTACGGGGCCTACGGGTGCGGCCTCTACCGTTGCCGGCCCTGCAGGGGCGACTGGGCCGACCGGCCCCACTGGCCCTACGGGCGCGGCCTCTACTGTTCCTGGCCCAACTGGTCCCACCGGGACCGGCCCCACAGGTCCTACGGGCGCGGCATCTACTGTTCCCGGTC
>Ga0209777_10008430_pt1 | contig 11282 bp, 13 predicted proteins | sample FrelakmetHBP12HB_FD_187147 | JGI IMG/M metagenome (GOLD analysis project Ga0209777, IMG submission 187147) | Freshwater lake sediment microbial communities from the University of Notre Dame, USA, for methane emissions studies -HBP12 HB (SPAdes)... | ecosystem: Environmental > Aquatic >...
TGCACCCGAATAGATGTCAAACCATCCATTCTGCATAAGAGCTTCAAAAGATTGCCCTCCCTGGTTCGCTCCTGCTCCAGAAGTCCCCAGTAAATTTGTAGTTAATCCCGTACTCAAGCGCAGTGCCATGGCGTCCTCCTCTTAATACAAAGTGTTTATGTAATGCCGAACATTGTTTTTTTCCCGGACGAAACCGGCCCCCTGGTAAGTGGGGGAGAGCTTGTACCGGGCCTCTGTTAAATTTGTGATCGTCCCTTTCCCGTCGCCAATGCACACCCCATTCAAAGAGGTGAACATGACTATATCTTCAAGGCTTTCGTCTATAAATTTCCCATTTACCGTAATATCGGTATAGGGAATCACTCCTACCGAATAGACATTCAGCCGTTCAAAATCCTCATTCGCCTTGCCTCTTAAAAAGTATATCTGGTTCCCTCCGACATACACTCCATCCTCATTTACCCCACGAAGCATGGTAATATAATCTGCAAAATTCCTTACACCAGTTCTTACGTCGTAATAGTCGCATAAAGGGTCGGAGATATAGAGAACATTGTCTTTGGCGACGAAAACACACCCTCTGAAAAAATCAATAAACTGTCCAGCCGGTAAGGGCATTTTGAAATCTATCTGGGGATCCATTAGAGGATAGTTCACACCATTCTTGATGTATCCAATTTGGTACTTATTTGTGTAATAAACCCGATCGTTGGCGGAGGCATAGGACATTCGGGCATTAAGGGATAGCCGGGTTGCTACGGCAAGTTTCGTAAAGTCCGGCTGAATTTGATAAAGGGTGGCGGTATCCACAAACATCGCTATAGTCTTTTCGGTGTTCGACCACAGGGAATGGATATTGGTTCCTGAGATAAAGGCGGTCCCATAACCGCCCCTTGAATCCAGACCGTAGGAATTATCTATATCCACATTGTTCGCTTCCTGAAGCGGATAGATATAGTAGTGCCCAATGTTTACAGGAAACAAACGATGAGGGGGATCCACGTTGTTTATCCCGTAAAACCTCTCAAGGGATTGGCCGGTAAAGCCGCTTACGGTATTTTGTTGGATTGGATCCATCTATCCCACTCCATAGCCACGCTTCTTTTTCTTCTTTTTAGTATGCTCAAACTCGGTCAACTGCTTCTTCGACATTTTTAAAACCCCCCGGTTTTTCTTGTATAATTTCTCCGGGTGATGTTTCGCGATTCTGAACATCGTCGCTTGACGCTCTGTTTTTGAGGGCATAATGTTCCTCCCTTATTTTATCGATCATTTCGAAAACCATTTCCTCGGTGATCCGGGCGGTGCATTTGTACTTTTCATCCGGTGAGTAGCACCACGCCCAGTCCCGACTAATTGGTACACTGGTGTCATTGAAACAGGGGCGGCAATCCGTGTCGATTGAAATCCGGTACGGGTTTGGGAAGTCATTCCATTCCTCTGAAACCCCTGTAATCATCACACAGGGCTTATTAAGACAGTATGCTATCCAAGCGGGACCATGGTTTAAACCAACATAAAAATCGCACCCAGCGATATCCGCAAGGGTCATTTGGATACTCTGGCCGTGGTGATCAACAACATTCTGAAGGTTTGACTTTTCCGCACTTATCGCTACGCAGTCATATCCCAGCCCGTTTAAATGGTCGATAACCTTCTGCCACGCCCCCGGCCGGTTCCACAACTTATTCTGCATTGTGGAATACTCAGAGAAACAGATATAAGGCTTTGGTCTATTTCCGTTACCCCTCTTGTGAGGTTCAAACTTCAGTTTTGCCCGGATGGGCTTATAGTCGATCCCAAGAATATCGGCGGCCACCTTCTGTAATATGGTAGATCTCCAATTCGCAACATTTTTGTCAAGTTGCTCATCAAAACACCCTACGTCGTAGGAAGCATAAAGGTCTTTAACCACCGTACCCGGTTTAATGTATTGAATTTCGGGGTAGTCAAATACTTCCTGCCACCAACCGGCACAAACCACATTACATCCATGCTTCTTTCTGAATTCCTCAATGTAAGGCATCCAGGCGATGGTATCTCCCAGAGCTTTTGAACCCATGGAGATGAGAACATTTTTCCCCTTCAGGTCCAGTTTGTGTTCAAATTTCAATTCACCATTCAGGGACGCCTTGATGGACCAATCCCGGTAATATCTCTTTGTGGGCTTACTCCACGCTCCGGATTTCTGCTTTAACGCAAAATCCACTCCATCGATGGGATTACTGTATTCAACATCGTATTCCTCCCCGGAGTTCCCGAGAATATTAAGGAACGGCCCTTCAACAAAATGAAGCTGAAACTCATCTCCCCATAAGGTACGGTCAACATTGTCAAAACGATTGGTCGTTTCAATGCTGATCCAATGGGTATGCTTTTCGATATCCACTAAACTGGCGACATGGTTGTAAACCCACCGTTCCGCAACGAACCTTACATCCGGAAACTTGTCGGCATATTCTTTCCATGAATTCAATACCGGGGCTACCTTGGCCAAGAATTCAGTCCTGCCAGCCCACAGTCCACCGCCGATTCCGTTCTTGATCCCCTCATAGGGGATGCAGACCATATCCTTGTCGGGCGGGCACTCTTTAACCAGACGGAGCCACTCCTTGAGATCCACTTCCATGTCGGCGCCCATGTCATAAATCCAATCCCATTTCCCCCGGCAGAAGTCGATGGCGTTACGGAAGCAGTTCAGGGCGGCAACACCCTGGTATTCGTAGGTGCATTGCTTGTGTTCCACCGTACCATCAGGCTTCTTTCTCCAGTAAACCGGTTTGTCGTCCCCGGACATGATGTCCCGTTGCTCATATACATAATAGTCTGTGAGTTTAATGACTTCCGGGGGAAGTGGGAAATGAGAGGATACCAACACCTGATACCCGAGCCCATGGATCTGGTGGATTGTTTCCACCAGAGTGGCCATCTTATCATCGGAATTTGGCCAGCAATGGACGGTGAAAATGGCAGAATCTATTTTCTTAAGACCGGTGATTTCAAAGCCACGTTTACGAGCATATTCAATGACATCAGCTTGGACATCATCAGAGGCAATTTTATCATAAGACAATGATTTTGTTGGAAGTTCTTTGGACAAACTGTTGGACATTTCCTCAAGGTGTATCATGGCTTTTTCAGCCGCCTTATCCCATGAGAAATCTCTACGAATCCGCTCTGCGGACTTAAGAGCATTTTCTTTGTGGGCAGAATAGTTTTCATAAGAATCTCGCATTACTTCTACGAGATGATCATAGTCAGGTTCCCCCCATTGGCCGGGGACATCCCAACCACCATAAATCCCATGGGGCTTCCTTAATTCTGGGACGCGAACAAGTAAAGCACCGGCTGAATACTCCGTAGAGCCTCCCCAACCTTCCATGATGGCAACTGCTCCACACGCCATTGCTTCGATCCCCGGTAAACCCCATCCCTCGCTACGAGAACATTGCACATAGACATGGCAGGTCTGTAGCCTCCGGAGATAACTTGCCCTTTCCTCAAAGTGGATTGGTATGATTCTATCGTCAAATATCCCATTTCCTGCCAGCCTTTCTTCAGTTGATTTATAATTGTCACTCGGGAATAAAGTATCCACCGACAGATACAACCTAACCTTTGGATTATCCGGAAATGCCTTAAGAAACGACTGAATAATTTCTAAGGTAGATTTCCTCGGTTGATACTGTCCTACAACCAAGAAGTTAAAAGTATCCGATTCAGGAAAAACATCCAATGGCTTATAAAAATCAGGGTCAACTCCTTCCGGTACCACGCGGACAAATTCTTCCGGCACACCCTGTGCTATACTCCATGATCGTTGGGTCTCACTTGGAACCCACAACTGATCGTATAACTTCAACTTATCCATAAAAGCATCAGGATACATACTACTTTCCCAAACTGTGAAAAGGATAGAAGGCGCTGGGTGCCTAATAGTTGTCTGTGATGCTGTCACAACATCCAGTAATGATATGTGGACAGTACCTTTGCCACCTCTTTGTTGTTGCATTAAAGCATCGAGCTTAGGAAAAAACCGGCTCGAATGAATTCCGTATCCGGTCCTCTCGTTGAAGTTAGCATGAACTGCGATTTCTTTAAACATGGCCCCACCTCCTACCACACTTAATGTTCGTTATGGCGGAAGTAGATACTCCATACTTTACAGCAAGTTCCCTCACTAATGCCTTCTCGGACAATGCCACCTTAATCTCCCTCGCCTTTTCCATAGTTAATTTTCTGCTATAATCTCCCTTTGTTCTATTGCTCGCTTGCTGAGATCGTGTTGCCCAACGACAATTTTCTTTGAAGTATCCTTTGGAATTGTCAATACGATCCAATGTCAACCCTTCGGGTCTATCTCCCATATCCGCATGAAAGTTTGCAAAAACCATCCACCTTGGATCAATACTACGATCCTTGTATAAAGGGTAATCCTTATCCGTTGAATTTAATACTCTTTGCTTCATAAAATGCCACGTCCACCACGCTTTTGTGTTTGAAATTCCACCACCCTGCATTCTTTTTTTTCGCATATCTACTCCCTCCATAGGTTATCCCTCTTTTAAGAAGGCTCCCGAGCGATGCCCTGAGGGAGTGAGCAAAGACCGCTAAGTCTTGCCCGGGAGCCACCATTCAGCTTACATAATACTTATATTTTCATTCCTGTCAATCGTCTTTCTTTCTTGGCTCTGCAAACCGCTGAGCGGCCTTCCCTACCACCATTGCGGTGAAAATAGACACCACCCCCCAGGGGATGTCTTGAATTTTCCAAGTGTAGATACAAGCAACCGTCCATGTAACCATGACATCCAAGGCGACAAAAGCGGTCAATACCCGCATAAGGGATACGGAAGAGTCGTCAGAAAACATCTTCAAAAAGTATGCTTTCACCACTTATACCCCACAGATACCATTGCTTTAGCTTCTCCATAGGAAGTCGCTTCTGCGTAAGCTCCGATATGAAGTTTCCCTACCCTTAAAAAATCCCATCGGCCGTAAACATCACCTTCTTGACCGTTCTTAATAGAGGTTCCGTACCGGACGCCGATCTCAGGCTTGTTTTCAAAACTAAAAAATGACAGGGGCTCTTGCTTCGCAACAATATCCGAATGACCCGTCTTGGTATTAAGAATGGACAGGACATCTGTTTTGCCCTCATAAGGAGCTATTACGCCAGTAGCCGTAATCTGTTTATCGGGGTTCTTTGATATGGTATCATCAAGTTTGAGCTTGGCAACTATTTCCGGTTTTGAAATTGTTTCTACCTGAGTGATCGGAACCATAACCGTCTTGATCTTCGTTACCGTTTTGATCTGGGGGACATTCACAAATTCTGTTTTTGAAATAGTTTTCGGGTGTTCCCCCTGGTACCACGCCACTCCGGCGGCGATAGACGCAATGATAATAACAATCAGCATCAGAATGGTTTTTGTCTGTTTCAACTCATCAAGAAAATTCATTTATCCCTCCCTTATAAGCCGGCAGATCTCAGCGGCACGGTGGGGGACCTGTCTGCCGTATTGTGTGGTGATGAGGTCGTCTGCCGCCTTCGACCAGTTGCCCGTATTTACAAGGGCATTAAATGTATGAAATGCCTTGGCCGTCCCCAGCCCCACTTCGAACATCCAATCCATCAGGGCATTTTGACGATTTTCCGTCCAGTCATCGAAGGAATGGTAGAGCGCTTTACATTCGCTCATGGCGACATTTACGTCATGCTCAAACAACAATTCGATCATTTCATCTGTGATCTCACCGTTGTCGTGTAAATATTCAGCCATATCCGGATGCAAAGGATTGGCCACGAGATTGTGGCCAACCCCCACAGTCTTAATGCCTTTGATGTCGGCATAAGGAACATTTCTATATCCTTCGTGCCGAATGAGCATGGTTCGTAATCGTTCATTCATTTGTTGATAATCTTCTCAGCCTGTTTTGCGAGTCCTTCTGCCTGAGCGTTCAAAGCAGGGTTGTTGCGAAAAATCAGCCAACCGGCGACAAACCCAACCACCGCACCAATGATAAAAGCAATGCCGTAAAACATAATACCCTCCTTAAATTGATTTTAGTTTGTTAAAAAAGTTACTATCCACATCTGCCATCAGACGTCTTTCGTAATACCCGAAGCCAACTTCCAACTGTTTCATGCCTTCTTCGGTCATCTTACTGTTACGGGACAGCATGTGCTGACTGTAAATCCACCAGCTTCCATAGTGTTTATTCCAGTAGGCAAGTTGGGTAAGGAAATCATCTGTAGTCTTGTATGCTTCCAGAAATACCCCGGGAACGATGGTATAGTGCCCACTCTTAGCCAGTTTATCATTGGCCCATCTCCATTTGAATCCATCACACGTATTCCTTTTTCCATAAGTGTCCTCCGTTAAGTAAAGAGCATTGTTGTAACACTGCATCGACCAAGGGGTGTTATAGATCAACTGTCCCATGTTAAAACTATCTTTTTGCATAACCGACCGACGATAAGCCCATTGAGATTCCTGAGATGGAAACTTAGATTTACAACGGTCACATTCGCAAGCAATCTGGTTCTGGAAGAAGTTTATTGAAGAGGCATTGTTCACCACATCAGGGTCATAAACGATACCGTCGCAAATTCCCTTAAACGGAGTAAAATATCTGGCCATCATTTCATCGCTTGTCGGGCACCAAGTTTTCTCATACTCGATGCCAGCGGATTTGAATTTATGGCCATCCGGAACTAACTGATTTTCTCCAAAAAGTACCGGACATGCCAACATCTTTACTTTCCCCTTGTACCGTTCAAACACCGATAGACAGGTTTCCCAAGAATCAAATGTTGGTATATTGGATGACCAAGGATAATTGTATACAGCCACAAGAATGGTATCAATCCCTGCGGTAACAGCTTGATCGAGATAGCCTTCGTCTTTCCAAAGTGAATAAAGTCCCTTCATGATCTCCTCCCTGAGTTCATCAGCATCACCACTGCCACGACCAGCAGGACAATAAATAAAATATGTGCGACGGCATTAAGTAATTTATTCATCAGAACTTGTAGAAGTATACCCTCCCAAAATCTACCCACTTACCCCCGAACAGATAGATACCCTTATCTTCCTGAGAAATATACTGAGCTATGACGGCAGGACCGGGAACTGCACAAACCACTTCCCAACTGAATCCATTAGTCTTTGAGCAGACCAATTCTGCCGATGGCCAAGTAGATTCATCCCATACTGAGGTAATCGCCCACATATATCCAGTCACTTTATCAACAGCAATATCCATAACGTAGTTACGAGTGAGGTCCCCTACGCACATTGCGTTTTTACCGTCAAACCAATCCATATAGCAGTTATGCTCGGAGTATTGCGCCGTGAAAACCAGAGCATTCGCGCCCATGGCCCAACATCCATTACGACCAGCAATGGCATTGTAATTCGTGTCGGGGAAATCCGGTCGCTGAATAATGATAGTCCCGTTCTCATCAAGAACCATCGGGGTACAAGTGTCACCATAGAAGTTGGCTCCACAGAGCCTTACATTTACTCCATCAGTCCCCATGTTGACCATTCGCTTGCCAGACACGACTTTCCAATCATGCCATGTTTCACCGTCGTCAAGGCTTCGTACAATGGTAGTTATTAAACCTCCGGCCGTATTCACCTTTTGTGCAACCAAGCCTCCGGCTCCTTCCTGAATCTGGAACATCAATGCAGTAATGCTCGGATCTGAATAAACCTTCTGCATCTGGGGGTATTTATAAATGCTGGCGTAATGCTCGGTCGTGAAGAACACCTGCCCGGACTTGTTTTTGTAAAAATTATAAATGCTTTCCATTTCAGGGAAAGTCTGGACATCATGCAGGGTGCCATCAAAGAATTGAATCTTAGGCCCGCCGACATTAAGTCCATAATCACCCATGAGGAGACCAGCGGAAGTTCTTATGCCACTCATGTAGAATCGCTTGCTACCGGGATTATCAAAGATCAAATGAAGACCCGGAGCAGAAGGAGGTGCCCATCCATCCATATAGTATCTCCCTTCCGACTGACCGTGTTGCCAGTAGTGCAGAAGAGGTCTGATTCCATAGTACTCATTGACAGCAACATCAGGATTCTTTTTTAGATAAATAGCCGACGACCAACCTTCAGGTTTCCAGATCCACCCTGCATTTTTACCCCAGTCAAGCCAGTGCTGATATGGATTGTTCTTATAGGCCGACTCTGAAATCAGGGGCTTCGCATCTTTCCAATGATACAGGTAAGCATCATTCTCCCAATCAGGAGGATGAATACTCGGATCGTCCGGAGGGACGATATCTATCCATCCCGTTCCATTACATACTGTACATTTTGGCATATTACCCTCCTATGTTTCTTAACCGTTCATCTAACTGATCCATCCTTCCGGCACAATGTTCATAGGGTACTTTTCCACTTAACTCATCGGCAATCTTCTGTGTATTCGCCTTAATAGTACAAAATGAAGCATTGACTTCTTCTTTCCATTCAGACAGGCTTTCTTCTTTTGATACCTCCAATACGCCCAGTAATCGTTTTATTTCTGCATCTTTTTTATCTGCGTCAACGGTGCGTTTCTCAAATAATCTCCGTATAGCAAAATACATCAAGGAAACAGTCAGGGGAGCAAGAAAAAGAGATAATATAAGATACAAAATATCCATAAATTATCCTCCAATCCTTATAATGGCGTCAACGCCGGCAAGGACATGATCCAATGGCTTAACGCAAACTTCGTAGTTTTTGAGATACTTTACTGGAATTACAACGTCAACTTGCGAACCAAATCGAATCTGGCCGAACCTATCCCCCTGAGTTAAATGTTTGCTCTGCCCCCAATTAAGGATACAATCCACATCCCGATCGGCAATTTGCACAATATAGAAATGCCCCTTAATCGCATGGCAGGAGAACACGGAAATCCTCTTTTCGTTTGACCTGAGATATCCCAACGCGTTTTTGTTTATCCTGAAATCATCCAACAAGTTATTTTCTGCCATAATCATGCTGACATTATGGGTATAGATATTGTTTGTTAATCTGATATCAATATAATGGGCTGAGGCCGGGACACGGTTTATATGGACATCAAACCCGGTCATAAAAATTCCGATCACCAAGGACCTCTCTTTATAGTCCTTGTCGGCAAGAAGGTCAGTAAGGGGAAACTCTTTTCCCTTTATTTCCAGAAAGTCTTTCGGATCATATTCCTTTGCGTAAAGAACCACACCGTCTGCAGGGGCGTAAAACAGGTCGTGGTTGATGATAATCACCCTCATGGGATCCCTGAAAAATGCCGTAGAAAACATTTTCCCCTTGGGCATGTTCTGGATCTTTTTTATCTCATCGGAATTAACCCATTCCTTAAGAGGCAACATCATCAAACTCCCATGTGCAGCAATTTGTTAATCCTCCCAACATTGACAGATCACGGCAATCCACCGTGATAATCTCGTGGTCAAGATAGCATTTCTCAATCATCCGAACGGCAGCATGGTCATCGTCAATATGGAACACAGGAAGAAAAATCAGGAACCCTGCTTTATAAAAATTTATAAAATATCCAAACCCCGGATTGAACTCATCAGCATAAGGGTATTTCTTTCGAAACTCTACTTCGCTGAAATCAGTCATTTTAGGATACGCCCACGGCATCTTATATATTTTGTACCCAGCTTGAGTAATAATGCGCTCCAACTGGCAGGAATACTCATAATAGGTCTGTGAGGTGATAGATGAGTAGTCATTGACCAATACTTTATCGTTATCGAATATTTTGATAATGCCATCTGCATGACCAAGTTCATCTAACGGCTCTACCGGAAGAAAAATGATTTCTTTCTGGAAAATATCTTTCAGGAACTGAACTAAAGACGGACGAGGGATCTTTCGATTCCGGAAGAATACCATCTCGGTCATAAACACATGGGTATCATTTTGGACTACATTCCCGCCATCCAATTTAATATCTGACATTCGGGGGTTTACCCAAGCCCACTCCTCGCGTTTAACATCCAGTTGGGGGAACCGGTCATCTTTTTCATAAACAAACTTCGTGTATCCGTCAGCGGTCTTGACCGGCATATAATCGCGGCACCAGATATTTTGAGAATCTATCACCTTCAAAGATATATTATTCCGTTTCAAATAATACTTAAATTCATCTGCCACTTTGGGGAACTGGTCTATAAGTGCTTTTGATATAATAACCATTAGGCAACCTTTCGTGCCGCTTCATTGATTGCCCTGGTAGCCAATCTTTTTCTTTCTCGTTCTATTTTTTCTTCTAACGTTCTTTCCGCCCACCATTCTTTTTTCTTTGCAGAAATTGCCGCTTTTGTTTTGTCAGATACTTCAGGCGGAACATAGCCGTTTGATTTTCTTTTTATCCACGCCTCTTTTGATTTTTGCGACATCAATGCTTTCGATTCTTCTGATCGGTGGGTTCCTTTACTCCATTTCCCGTAACCACCAGCCTTTGCTCTTGCTGACAAGGCATCCCTATATTCTTGCGACCACACTTTTTTCTTAATAGTTTCCCTGCCCTTTTCTGCAACTATAGCCAATCGCGCTATTTGTTCAGGAGTGTGAATTCGTTTCTTTTGAATTTCACTCATTTTCTTTTTTGTTTCTTCAGAATGTTTCAGTAAATAGTTTTTATTACCCATCATCCGTTCTGATATCTTTTTCCTGACTTCCACTGTGAATACCGGCCCCGGATGCCCTTTGTGTGCCAAGCTCTGCTTCTTTTTCGTCGCCTCGCTTGCTTTAAAGACATTTCCACCGGTCGTATGATTGTATCCATTAGGATGAAAAGTATTTAATTTATCTATAAAATATTGCTCCCAATAATTCAGATCCTTCTGATCATAAATAATCTGTTGAACTTCAAAATTATCAATACCATACTTTCTCAAAGCGCTACCAAAATGAAGATTTTTTCTTTCTTTTCTGTGATCTTTCAACCGATGTTCAAAAGAGAATTCCGTCTGGCCGACATATCGTTTCCCGTTTATTTTATTTGCAACGATGTAAATTCTTCCTAATTCCATATAACTCCTTTATATTACTCAATAAATGTGATTTAAGGGAGCACACACGCACGAAACGGCAGCCCCGGACTTCCCGTTTTCTGACATTTCCAGAAGGACCATCTCAAGCCCCATCTTCTCGCAGATTTCCTCAAGGCGGTTATTCTTGTGGAGCTGAAGTTTATAAAGCGGATCGGAGGTTTTCATAAACTGAATGCTTGAAGCCACAACAAGAAGCTCCCCTACC
>Ga0209777_10008431_pt1 | contig 11282 bp, 5 predicted proteins | sample FrelakmetHBP12HB_FD_187147 | JGI IMG/M metagenome (GOLD analysis project Ga0209777, IMG submission 187147) | Freshwater lake sediment microbial communities from the University of Notre Dame, USA, for methane emissions studies -HBP12 HB (SPAdes)... | ecosystem: Environmental > Aquatic >...
CGGTGCCGCAATCGCTGGTGGTGGCGGCGGCGCAGCCGGGGATCTTCACGGTGAACCAGCAAGGGACGGGGCAAGGGGCCATCATGAAGAGCGATCAGGTGACGTTGGCGCAGCCGGGGACGCCGGCGAGTATCGGGGAGACGGTGGTGATTTACTGCACGGGTTTGGGAGCGGTGACGCCGGCGGTAAAGGAAGGGGCGCCCGCGCCGGCGCTGCCGCTGTCGACCACGGTGAACCCGGTGACGGTGACGATCGGAGGCGTGGCGGCGCACGTGGCGTACAACGGGCTGACGCCGGGGTACGCGGGGTTGTACCAGGTGAACGCGGTAGTGCCGGCGGGGATCACGACGGGGGACGCGGTGCCGGTGGTGCTGAGCGTGGCCGGGCAGACCAGCCCGCCGGCCACCATCGCGGTGAGGTGAATGATGCGGCGGATCAGAATTGCTGGCTCTTGATGCAACCTGACTGTGCAGGGAGCCTGCGTTCGCAGGTAACCACGACGGTAGCTGGCACTTTGCGCACGCATTCTTCGGCAACGGACAGGCGTCGGGTCGGGGCGTCATGGAGTCCATATCCTTACCGCCTGGTCGTATCTGGCCAACCACTTTCGTTCGAAAGGGACGAAGCATCCGCGACCGCTCGCATATATGCTACGCTCTGTCGAAGGTTGGACGCGCGGTCGGTTCGTGCCTTTTGTGGCGGCTTCGGCCGCTCATTGCACGGCGTCTAGTCGGGAATCGAGCACCATCATGGCAGCTGGAAGTGGAAGAAAGAGGAGACTCCACATGTTGATCAGAAGCAGCAGCTTGACTCTATTCTGTATTGCGGCTTTGACAGGCGTGCCAGCCGTCGCCCAAAACGCTCCGATCATCCGCCAGGGTGTCACCGAAGTCGGGGGGTTTTTGGGTGCCAGCTACGGAATTGACAAGGCGAGGGTAATGGGCGGCGGAAACATCGTGTACTCGCTGACGCGGACCTTTATGCCTTTCGTCGAAGTGAGCTATTTTCCCGGCATCGGACGGACTCAGAGCGTGACGGGAATACCAGGTGCAACAGAGAGTTTTAGCATTCCCCTCACCGACTTTAACGGTGGATTTCACCTTAGAATTCCGATCCCAAAATCTAGGATCATTCCCTACGGAGTGATTAGCATTGGTGGAATTCACACGCCGCAACGAAATGTGACTGCAACTTTCCCTAATCCGGCCGATCCAAGTCAAGTGATCACGACCTCACCATTTCAAGTCAGCGCGAGTACGGACTTTGCCGTTAGCGGCGGTGCGGGACTGCGGTATTACGCAACGGAACGTTTGGGCTTCCGCGCCGAGTTCAAAGCCTATCGACCGAGCGGCACATACACTAACCCGTTCTACAGGGTCGCCGGTGGGCTCTTCTATCAGTTTTGATTCAGTTAGGGGCGGCTAGAGATGGGACCACACAGCGGAATCCTGTTTGATTGTCGTCCTTTGCTCCTTCGAGGTGGTCGCGGGCCGATATCCGGAGGTGCTTATCGCTCCCGTAGAAGGACCCTCCCCGGACAACGCGATCCTTTCCGTCCGCTGGGCCGGCCGGATCGACGATCGACACTGTGGAAGAGTAGGCTGCGGGATCGTAAAAGTCATTGGTCCACTCCCTAGCATTGCCTACAATGTCGAACAGATCGAACCCATTTCCAGAGCCAAGTCTGCGTACCGGAACTGTTTCAATGAACGGCCGCTTCAACTTCGGATCGGTCTTGAACGAATTCGCCAATCGGGCGTCAAACTGATTGCCCCACGGGTACTTCAAGTCTGGTTTGCCGCCGCGCGCAGCATATTCCCACTGCGCTTCAGTTGGCAGACGTCCACCAGCCCACTCGCAGTACGCCTTCGCGTCATCCCAACTTACCCTCGTAACGGGTAGGTCAGTCCCCATCAGTTTGGGATTCGTCTGAGTCTTCCTGGGTTCACGGTGGCCCGTCTGACCAGTGAAGCGTTGATAGGCCTCAGTTGTGACCTCGGTCCTCGTAATCCAGAAACCTCTCGCTATTCTCACATCATGCTGTGGCTTCTCGTCCGGGAGACAGGCATCATCGTTCGGCACACAGCCCATCTTGAACACCCCTGGCGGTATCCACGCATAAATGAGGCGATCTTTAACGTTCTCGCGGTTCTGTCCCGGCTTTACCTCCGGTGAAAGGGGGACGACCTTTGGCGGAGTCGGCGGCGCAGGCTCCGTGAAGAAGAAACTCTCGACAGGCGCCTGCATCACAAACGGCATCTGCCTTCCCCCCGACTCCCGGTTCACTTCGGATTGAGCTCCCAGCAACGTCCGGACAGGTGTTGACCCAGGTTCCTGAATCGCCCTCGTCAGGGCAGCTGTAAACGAGTTGATTCCCCCGTCTGGCGGGTCCGGAGTGGAAACGTTCGGCGCAGCCGAAAACGCCACAAGAGTGTTGCTCGCGGGCGGCATGTTGGCCAACCCCTCCGGTAAATCTGGACAGGGGCGGCTGGCGTCTAAGATCAACATCCTCGTCCCCGCGCTCCGCTGTTCCAATTGCCCCAGGAGATTGCGGACGGAGTATGCTCGCTGGCCTAGCGGCGAATCGTCGCTTGGATCAAAAGTTGTCGGCAACAGATAGTTGAGCTCGTCTGCCTGGTAGCCGTAACCAGAGAAATAGATCAAGACGAAATCGCCCTGCCGGACGCTGTCCACAAATCTTTGGATGGCAGCAATCATCCCGGCCTGCGACAGATCATAGACGACTTCCAGCTGAATGTGAGCGCCCGCTAACGCGGAAGCGAGAGCCTCGGCATTAGCCTTTGGGGTCCGTAACGCCGGTAGACGCTGGTATGCGGAATTCGCAATCAGGAGAGCACGTTTTCCACGGCTTGCGGCGTCGCTTGGGTTGCCTTTCTGCCCGAAGACGACTGCCAGGCTTACGAGCAAGAGGCTGAACACGCGCTTCAAGGCTGGTACACCACCCATTTGATTGTAATCGCATCTGTTGGCGAGCCACTGTTCTTTAGCAACAGGCGCGAATCCCAGCAATTCTTGGCGGACGGCGCTGCCACGATGCGGATGTTCTCGGGTGCCACAGAAACACGGACAGGAACTCCAGGCGGCAGAATATCCCCTCGGATGAATCCAGGTGAAGCACGTCGATTCCTGATTTCGAGTTCGCCGCCGTTGGACAGCGACCCCCTCCAGGTCAACTCGCCCGATCGCGAGTCGCCATACTGATCCAGGATAAACGCCTTGGCTTTGCACGGCTCCTGAACGTTTGCCTGGGTCGTCGGGACGGGCGAAACAGTCTTCGGCTCGTACGGCTTGGACTCCGAGGACGCTTGCCTGTGAAGATCAGCAGGTTTCGCTTTCGCCACTTCGACCTGCTTCACCGGAGTTTGGTCCTTGCGCGGTTCAACCACTGTCATGGTCAACGCGCGCTGTGCTGTGTGGCCGCGGCTGTCTGATGCTTGCGCAACGAAAGTATACGTGCCCCGGTTTTCGGGCGTACCTTCTATACGGCCCGTCTGACGATCCAGCGACAAGCCGGGGGGCAGCGAGCCCTGAATCACCAACCATGATATCGGCAACGAACCGCTGGATGTTCGAAGGGTCTGTGCGTAAGTCGACCCAACCTCGGCAGACCGCGAATCGACCAATTCGCCGATTTTCAGTTCGTTCACTTGCGGCGCCAGAAGTTTCGTTTCTTCAACTCCTGGTTTCGCGTGGGGCCGGACAACCCAATACAGCGGCCCTCCGACTGCGATGACGACCACAGCGCTCCAAATCACCAGTCGAGGCCACGATCTTCGAGAGGAGTCCGGTACTCCGGCAATCTTGGGCGTCTCTTCCTCTGTGCGCGCCGACCTCCGAGCCTCGATTTCTTCGAGCAGGTCGGTAGCGCTGGCGAGTTTCGGCCAGCGTCTAAGGACCTCGCCAGCTAGTTGCTCGGCCTCATCATATCGTCCCGATTGTAGGAGTAGCTTGGCTCTGGAGACGTCCTCATCGGCTCGGCGAAGCGCGACCTCCTGATGCAGTCTGCCAAGTTTCTTTTCGTCCGGCCACCGAATGCGCGCTACGGCGACAATTTCGGCGGCCAAAACAGAATTCCCGTCGTGTAGAGCATTATGAGCTGAAGCTTCAACCTCCGCGAGGTCCGATCGGTGTTTGCCATCCTCAGCGGTACGCTTTAACCGAACGAGAGCAGCCTCTTCTGGGAATCTCTCCAGACCAGCGGAGATGCGGTTGGTCGCCCGACTCCAATCTCCTGCGGCGATAGCGCGTTCGATCTCTTCTGTGAGCTGCTTGGTTTCGCGTTGACGATCGGCCTTGTCCCGCCGCGCCCCAGCGCGTGCGAGTGCCTCTGCCAAATCGCGAGAGTCCGGATATGACCTCAGTGCGTCCTCAAGAACACTCAGGCCGGCTTCAAAGTCGCCATGTTGTATGAGTTCCGAGGCCCGCGCAAGTGCCGTCTCGATGGATTGTTTTCGCTCGTGGGCTTCCCGGGCGGACTTTGCTTGGGCGAGCAGGTCCGAGACCTCCCGGCTGTTCGGATAGCGGTCCTCGCAGCCTTCCAGAAGCCTGAGCGCGTCATCGAAACGGCCTTGTTTCAACAACAGAAGACACTCTTTGCGAAGGTTCCCGAGGTATTCCGCACGTTGACGCTCGGCGAGGCTTTCGGACAGATGCTGTTGAGCTTGAAGGAGCCGCGCATCTCCCCCATGGTCATTAAGACTCTTTTCCAGTAACTCCGTTGCTTCCGAAAAGCGATTCTCCCGCTGCAAAGATTGAATCCTGCCCAGTGCCTCCATGAGCGCCCGTTCGCGATTCTCACTGTCAATAGCAGCAAGCACGGACGCGCGCTGCGAAGCAAACGACTGCTCGTCCGGAAATTCTCTTAACGCTTCATCGATGCGGCGCAGAGCTTCCTCCCAGCGCTCGTCATGGATGAGCTTCCCCACTTCTTCCCGAAGTGCATTAAGAAGATCAGAACGCGAGTGATCCCGGACCTGCGACCCCGCGCTGTCCAGAAGCTTTCGGAACTCAGGATCTTCACCATCCCGTTCGATCGACTGGCGCAAGAGAATTATGGCGGCATCGGGCTTCTTTTGACCGATTAGGGCGCTTGCCCTTCGCGCCACGTCACGGATTCTATCGCGCCGCTCTTTCTCATCCGAAACCTCCTTGAACAACTGCGGCAACGGCGGATCATTTCCCCATCTTTGAATAGCCCGCTCGATCACACGCAACGCATCATCGAACTTCCCTTGGCGACGAAACTGTTGAGTGTCTTCCACGATGCGGGATACGGCTCGCTCCCGTTCTTGCGCGGCCTTTCCCGCGATGGCAGATTGAAGTAGCAGGGTGAGGTCGCCGTCGTCACCTAAGAGCGCAGCCCCTGCTTCAAGTGCGCGAATTGCACGATCGTACTCTCCACGCTCGATCCAAGCGGCGGCTTCGGCTTTCAGTTGCCGGATCTCCTCGGCTCGCTTCCGGGCGGTCAGCTGTTCGGCCGCGTGCCGGCGAAGAGCCATCAATTCCTGATTGCCTACGAACGCGGCCAGGAGCTCATCAATTCTGCCGGCAGCATCATCGAACTGACGATTTCTCAAAAGAGCCTTCACCGCAGCGACACCCTCGGTGAGACGCCGAGCCCGTTCTTCGTCGGCTTTTTGTGCAGCGGCCCGCGCTCGCAGTGCAGATAGTTCTTTGTGCGACGGCGCACGGCCCTCAATGTCCGTGAGCAGCGCCAGTGCCTGGTCGGTTTCGCCAATGAGCAGCAGGCATTCCGCACGGGCGATTTCTTCCTGAATCTTCCGCTGAGCTTCGCGCGAAGTCATCCGCGTCTGGATTGCCTGCAGGAGCTGCTGTCCGGTGCTGTTCCCAGGATCAGACGCCAGCACCTCGGATACCGCGCGAAACGCCTCTGTCAGGTTTTGCTTCTGCAAGTCTTCGCGAGCGGCGTCGAGAAGCCGTACGGCATTCCGAGCCTGTTCGATCTGGCCGTATGCCCTCTCTAATCTGGCGTTGATTCGAGCATCGACCAACGACATTTGCTTGACAGTGGCCAAGCATTCGGCTGCTTCCTTAAACTCCCGCTGACTTAGCCCCTGTTCCGCGCGATCCAAAAGCGCCCCGGCCCGATCGACGAGATCACGGTGGTGGAGAGCCTGCTCGATGCGGGAGCGAAGCTGGCGCGCCTCAGCGTGCCACGGGTCAAGGTCTAAAGCCCTTCTAACCGCAGATTGCGCCGCGTCAAGTTGTTCGCCGCCAAGTAGTTCGTTCGCGCGGGAGAAGAGATCACCGGCTTCTCGGCGCCGCAAATCCAGCAGAATCGGCTTGGTATCAACCACTACGTCTGCCAGACTGCTATACCGCACTTCGCGGCTCTTGGCGAGGGTGCGGCTCACGATGCGCTCGACGGATTCCGGACACTCGGGGACCAGGGAACGCAACGCATCGGGCTCCGCATTCATGATTCGATACATGATGACGGCCGGATCAGTTGAGGAGAACGGATGCCGACCTGTCAGAAGCTCGTAAAAAGTCACGCCGTAGGCAAAAATATCGGTCAAGGCATCCGAAGTCCCGTTGAACTGTTCGGGAGCCATGTACTGCAGGGTTCCGACCACGAACCCCGTCTGCGTGAGTCTGGTGGACGTTTCCGCAGCCATGCGCGCGATGCCGAAGTCCATGATTTTCACGCAGCCATCCGAGAGCCGCATGATGTTCGCCGGCTTTACATCGCGGTGAATCACGGCGCGACCGTGCGCGTACTGCAGGCCCTCGGCGACCTCTGACATGATCGACAGCTTTTCATGCAGGGAGAGAGGAGTGTGCTGCCGGATGAGGTCCTGAACGTTCGTGCCCTCGAGGAATTCCATGACGAGGTACGGCGCTCCGTTTTCCTCGCCGAACTCATGAACTGTCACGATGTTCTTGTGATGAAGATTGGCGACAGTCATGGCCTCTGCGCGAAACCGCTTGACCAGATCCGAATGGCCCGGTGTGTTTAACACTTTGATTGCTACGACACGGCCTACTGTAGGATCGAGCGCACTGTAGACGTGCCCGAAGCCGCCGCTTCCGATCGTCCCGGTGATCTCGTATCTTCCAATGCGTCGCGGCCCGGGTCGAGCTTCCGACGCATCCGGCGCGGGTTGTAGACCACCCGAACGCGCGGAACCGGCGGGTTCTGCGAGGGCTGTGGTGATCGCAGAAGCATCCGGCGCGGGTTGTGGACCACCCGAACGCGCCCCCGATTCCCGGTGTTCTGAAAGCAGCGACTTAACCTGTTCCAGAAGAACGCCATCCCCACGGCACTCCCGTTCCAGGAATCGACCCTGGTCTTCTGGCCCGAGCTTTATGGCGAGCTCGAAGATGGCCGTTATTCGCTGCCGCCGTTCAGTTGACGTCACAGTGCCTTGTGAACCTCCCGACGGGGCCAGTTTCGTGCAAACCGCCCAGCTTCGAAAGAGACTCCGGATTCATCGCCAGCCCGTTTGGCCGCCTCATGCCTCCGGGCATGATCGACGAGAATCCGGCGCATTTGCCGGGCAGCCACTCCCAGGAAATGCATGCTGCTCTTCGAGTTCGATTCCACAGGCAGAAAGGTGTGATCAGGCCGTTCCGGGCGCACGTAGCTGCCTGCTACGCAACGAAGTTCATCGCAAATGACCGGAATGAGTCTCTCCTCGGCGGCCCGGTTTCCCTCGCTGGACGCCCGGAGCAGTTGAGTAGCGGGCCCAACGGGGGACATGGTCGTACACTCCTTTCGAGGTCTCTTAGATTCTACGCTTTACGGGCATGGCGTTCAACAACAGTTGTGATCGGCGGGATCCGGCGAGAGGCACCGCGTGGGCCGTCATCGCTTGTTAGCACCGGCGGAAATCTCACACCCTCAGGCGGCGCGGCAGTGGTAGTTCAGCGTGCGCCCAGGCGCTGGCGCCGCTGGACCACGTCTGCTTTCCCAATATGGCCCGGTTCTGGGCTGAAAAGTCGATTGGCCAAGCCCTGGTGATTGCGCGCGGTGTGATAATAGGCGACGCAGTTGTGAACGGCTGTCCGCAACGACTCCTCTCCAAACAGGATCATCCACTCCAGACAGGATCTCTTAATCCGAAGTTCCACCCCGGTGAAGACGTTCTTGCTGATTCTGCGGGCGTTGATCAGCGGGATGACGATTTCTACTGACTACATCTTGGCTACAGGCGGACTCGGAGCAGGTATTCTTCCTCTCGCTGACGTCGGAGCCAGCGCTTCTAAACTGGATCGAAAGGAAACTCAGCGTCAAAGGCGCGCGATTGGACTCAGGCGGGATGCTTGTTGAACTTTGGCCGATGCTCCGCGAGGCTCAAATGGCTGCGGCGGCGGCCAAGGTCCGGAGCAGGAACGTCCGGGCGAAGCGGGCCGCAGCGAAGCAATAAGGGGACGTGGCCGATTCATCTCGGTACTTCGGACGGTCGACAGACACGAGGCTCCTCTCAGGAGGGCTTGGTCCACTGAGCCTGAAGGTGCACAGCCGACACTCAGCCGGATAGTAGCACCCAAGAGACGCGCAGAGACCTGAAAACAAGGGTTGACATCAGACCAGGTATGGCTGATATATGGAGCTTATACTCCACAGGCTTGCCCTGTCTTCCTCCGATTCGGGCGGCTACAGATAGGGACGGGACAGAGGTCGGCTGCAATGGAGGCGATCCGTGCGATCTTGGACTTCGCCAATCGCAGTCGTCTCGACCGCTCCCGATGAGACGGTTCCGTCACGACTGTTTTCGCGTACAACTGCTCACTGAAGGAGTGAAAATGCCGACGAGATGCGGGACGACGCGTTGCACATCGATCTTGGGCTGGTTTGTCGCTGCCTTGGTTTTGACCGCATGGCCGGCCTATCCCCAAGGGGTCATAACGACGATTGCCGGGACTGACTGGCTGTTCCGGGGCGACGGCAAGCCGGCGCTCGATGCACCTCTCGGCCAAGTACAGGGGGTGGCGGTCGATTTCGGGCTCAATGTCTACGTCGCGGACCCGGACAACCGCATGGTGATGAAGGTGTCCCCCTCGGGCTTGCTCACGGTGGTAGCCGGGAACGGATTGGCGGGCTATTCCGGAGACGGCGGAGCCGCACCTTTTGCTTCCTTTTACGTTCCCAGCAGCCTGGCGACTGACGCGGCAGGGAATCTCTTCATCTCCGACAAGACCACGAACCGCATCCGCAAGGTAGCCCCGGATGGGACCGTGACCACGATCGCTGGCAACGGCACCCGCGGCTTTTCGGGAGACGGCGGCCCCGCGGTGAATGCAGCGCTGAACCCGAGCGCCGACGGATTCTGCACCGGTGAACTGGCGGCTGATTCGGCCGGAAACGTCTATTTTGCCGATGAGGGCAACCGGCGCGTCCGCAAGATCACGCCAGACGGGCTCATCACGACCGTGGCCGGGAACGGTCAGCTAGGCTATTCGGGCGACGGCGGGCAGGCCGTCCAGGCCTCGCTCGGTTATCCGGCGAGTGTGGCCGTGGATATCCAGGGAAACCTGTACATCGTCGATATCTGGGCCTACTTGATCCGGAAGGTAGCCCGAGATGGGACGATTACGACGATTGCCGGTCAGGCGCGCCGGTCCGGTTTCACGGCTGACGGAACTGCCGCCGCCCAAGCCACCCTCGATCTGGAAGGAGGTGGAATCGCGGTAGATACAACGGGGAACATCTACTTCTCGGAGTTCTACGGCGGGCGTATCCGCAAGATCTCTGCTGGAGTGCTCTCGACGGTGGCCGGCACGGGGACTTCGGGGTACTCGGGCGACGGCGGCCCGGCCACCGCAGCTCAACTCAATCAGCCCTCCGCGGTGGCGGTGGCTTCGGACGGGTCCATCCTGACTGCCGAATACGGAAGCAGCCGCGTCCGCCGCATTTCCCCGGCCGGGATGATCTCGACCGTCGCCGGCAACGGAGAGTTCCGGCTTACTCCGGACGGAGTTCCGGCGACTTCGGCTGCCCTAAGCGACCCGACGAACGTGGCCGTGGACACCGACGGGACCGTTTACATTGCGGAGCTGTTCCGCAATCAGATCCTCCGGGTCACCCCGGACGGTACGATTCGGACGTTCGCCGGAAACGGGCAGCAGGGATACCTGGTTGGCGACGGCGGCCCAGCGCTGCTGGCGACTTTGGAAAGCCCGCGGTCCATTGCGATTGATTCAGCCGGCAACGTGTATATCGCCGCTGACGACGGCGTGCGCCGAGTAGACCGGAGCGGCATTATCAGCACCGTGCTGGGCCGGGGCATCGGACCACAGGTGTCGGTGCTCCTCACTAACCTGAGGCTGGCACTCGACGCCTCCGACAGCCTGTACGTAGCGCAGGCTGCGTACGGTTCACAGCAGCCGGACGGTTCGTTCAAGCAAGTCGGCGCCCGGATCTGGAAGCTCAGCGCCGATCACCTGAAAATCGCACTGGTGGCCGGCACCGGCGAGAGCGCGTCATCGGGAGATGGCGGCCCGGCGACTGCGGCTGCGTTGACCGATGCGGCAGGCCTCGCGCTCGACAGCGCGGGAAACCTTTACATCGCGGACAAATATCGCATCCGGAAAGTCGATCGTAACGGTGGCATCACGACGATTGCGGGGACTGGCGTCCAAGGGTTTTCCGGCGATGGCGGACCGGCCCGGACGGCCACTTTTGGCCTCCTCTACTCGCTGGCGCTCACGCCCGCGGGAGAGTTGCTGGTTGACGATCCGCAGAACGGCCGGATCCGTAAGATCAGTGTCTCTGGAATTGTCAGCACTGTGGCCGGAAATGGAACCAGGGGATTCAGCGGAGACGGTGGCAATAGTCTGAGCGCGGCACTGAATTACCCCTGGGCGATAACAGCCGACCGGGCAGGCAGCCTCTACATCGCCGACACAAGCAACAACCGGATTCGGGAGGTTCTCGCTGGCGCGGTTTCCTACCAGGCTTCACCTGCAAGCTTGAGTTTCTCCACGACCGCCGGCATCGTGCCCGGCGCGCAGACCATCGTGCTTTCCTCGACGGTTGCCGGCCTTTCCTTCTCCGTCTCAGCCAACACCACATGGCTTGGCGTGAGCCCTTCGAGCGGCTCCATTCCAGCCGTGTTGCAGGCGAGTGTAGATCCGACCAGTCTGACGGCTGGAACCTACCAGGGCACGATCACCATCACCGCGCCCAATGCGGTTCCTGCCACCACGACGGTCTCGGTAACCCTCACGGTGCAGGCGGGCACGCCCGCCGCACTTGCGGTGGACACGCGGATTGTCAGCTTCACCGCGACGCAGGG
>Ga0209777_10008432_pt1 | contig 11281 bp, 11 predicted proteins | sample FrelakmetHBP12HB_FD_187147 | JGI IMG/M metagenome (GOLD analysis project Ga0209777, IMG submission 187147) | Freshwater lake sediment microbial communities from the University of Notre Dame, USA, for methane emissions studies -HBP12 HB (SPAdes)... | ecosystem: Environmental > Aquatic >...
GTGATACTCCGTTTGGTAAACTCCATGGCCAGACACTCGGGTTTCCATGCCCTAAACATACCATATCGCCGCCTTCACATTCACCCACGGGCAGAGCCCGTGGAACTCTGCCCTTCGGGTTATTAGAATGAGAGGAATCCAAAAAGTCTTCCCGTGACAACCATCGTCTCACTCGCTCGATGTTCTCAGGATTGATTAAAAGACTACCTATAACCCATCTTTCAGCTTCTAAGTGATTCATCTTTGCCCTGCTCCTGTAAAATCCCTATACTCAACCTGTGGCCTCTCTGGTTCCTTTACCTTCTTCGAAGCCCCCATCTGCATCTCTAAGGTGTCAAACTGCCTTCTGAGTTTGGAGGTTGAAAGAATATTACTCCTCCAAAAAGAATCACGCTGGCACCACTCAATGACCTGTTGAATCCGCTCCGGCTTCCGGCCATCTCTCCGGATCATCAGATCAACCTCTTTAGCCCAGGATTGCAGATTAGGTTGTTTGAAGTCAGGTTTGTTTTTTTGAATTTCTTCTAAGATAAGAGAGGCAAGTCGAAGTTCGATAGAACCTTCGACATAATACTTTCTTTTGTTAGTTTCTTTTGTGTTTACCCCTTTAGGTAACGATCTATTACCTATTCGGGTAACGATCTGCTCTTGACACTCCCCGCTAACCCTTGATTTTCTTACATCGTTACCCCTTTTGGTAATAGTCTGCCATTTCGTATAATCCTTTTGAAAGCCGTAAGTTATGATTCTACTATTACCTATTCGGGTAACGATGTTTCTTTCAACCAATTCAGAGAGGGTTCTGGCTACGTGCCATCTTTTAAGACCAGTGGCTTTTTCAAACTGAGTGATAGAAATTTGGTCTCTCTTCCGATGCCAGCCATAAGTCTTTCTCCAGATCACCCATAGGACTCGGGATTCATAAGCTGATAAGTTGATCCTTGCCAAGGTTTCGGCAATCTCGTTTGCTATATCGGTATGGCCATCTTCAGCTTGGGGACTTGCTCCTTGTGGTGGAGTGTCGAAATCTTCAATACGCTGATTGGCCATTGGGCTTCTCCATTTTCTCTCTATTCCAATTTTCTATAGCTCGGCTTCTCCTTCATCTATGTTATAAGCCAGCCTGATTCTCATTAGCCGTCCTCTTCTCTTATGCAACATTTAACCTTCTCATCAATTTCTTTGAGTTCATTTTGGATCTTCGCCAAAAGGGTTTCCCCCTTACTTTCTTCCTCCGGTGAAGAAGCGACAATTCTTATCGTTTCAATGCCCTGGCAATTAATTATAATTACAATTCTCGGATTCACCCTTGAGGCTCCCACTTTCGATTTTCTTAATTTCCATGTCTAACTGCAAAAAGATATGATGGAGCTTTGGTAATGCTGACAAAACACGCTCCTGGGATTTAGGGGTAACGTCGAAAAATTGCACTCCTTCGAAGCCTGATGAAGAAAGAAGTATGCCAATTTCCCAATTTTTAGCTTTCCTCATATTTTCCTCCCCATTAGGGGGGAGTTTTGAAAAGGGAAAAACCGGAAATAGATTTTTTTATCCCTTCAATTTTTTAAAAGGCAATAAAATGAGTATTAAGAGGTACAAGCTGGAAATAAAAAAGGCCCAAGTTTTTTGTTTGGGCCTTTAAGCTTTTGTAGTGGAGATATTTGAGATATTTCTTAGTTTTTCTTTCGAGATATGAAATCCCTTTCCCATAAAAAGATAGTTTTAACAGAACATCCGATTTTCAAAGCTGTTTCCTCTTGGGTAAATCCTTCTAAACGCAAATTAATGGCTTCCCTGCACTCCTTTTTCATTGAGGAAAGAATTGCTTTGGTGTCAATTATCCTTTCTATTTGTTCTTCATCAAAGGCTAAAGTATTTTTTACTAAGTCGTAAGTTTCTTTAAACTTAATTGCTCTTTCTGTAGAATCAGATAGTCCCTTTCGAAGAATGGTTTCTAATGGAGATTGTTCTTCCTCTTCTACACCTTCTTCATCCATGACCTGTTTTTTAGGAAGATGGGATTCTGGAATGATTCTTGTAGCTTTAGGTTTTCTAAGGTTTGCAAATGTCGTGTTAAAATATGCTTCTAAATTCAGAATTTCCCATGCTGTGACATGGGCAAGGTGTTTTATAACCGATTCATACCCCTCGTAATGTATACTTAAATCCTCTGTTTCTTCACTGGAGAGGCTTTTGTCCTTAGCTTTACGGTATGGCTTAGAGATTCGATTAAGAATGGCTCCCATTATTTCTCGGCGATTTCCGTAGAGCTTGGCCATTATATTAACAGTCAGAAAATAAACCCCGAAAGGGTACTTATCTGGATAAGGTATACCTATTCCCCCTTCTTCGATGGGTTTCTCTGCCAACCACTTAAGCATGTCTTTGCAGTTCTGATTGGGTCTGATCATCTCAGCTAAAGTCGCAGAGGGGTATCTTTTCATCCAAGATGCTATTTTCTTGGTAAGTTCTTTATAGTATTTTTCAAATTCTCCTTTTTCGGTGAGTTTAAATTTAAACCATCTCTTTAGGGTGACGGTGGGAATAGGCATATCCCATTTTTTTGCTTCTTTGAGGTAAATTTGATATTTATCGCAATATTCTTTCAATTCTGGGGGATCATCTTCCCAAATACCTTCTGCTTTCACCCGTTCGTAGTCTAATAAAGTAAGTTGCCTTTTCTCGGATGTTAAGTCTTTAAGAGACTTTCTCCCAATGCTTATTAGGTAAGCCCAAGCTGCTGCAGCTGGAAAATTGACATCTTTCGAATCATTACTCACTCCGGCTCTTTCAATACGAAAAGCTTTTATCTTTTCCTCATCTGTAAGTCTTAGACATTCCGGTTTCTTAATAAAGGCCACAAATTGTCTCATTTCTTTTCTTAAATCCGCAGTTGAATAGTATGGTACTAAACGAAAGTGATATAGCAATCGTTTAAGAGTTGATTCTTCGGTTTTGAGAATATTTTTCATTTGACCACCTCCTGCAATAGTTCTGCTCCTGCTAATCGAATCGGGGGAAACCAGGACATGGGATTCCTCCTTTCTGGTTATTAAATTAACCCGACCTTCACCATCTCCAAAAACTTCTCCTCGGAAACAAAACCCCATTCCTTTTTCAGAAATGGGATCTGAATTCATCTGGCAACCATATCCACCCTATATGGTTAAAGGTTATGTTCTTAAATTAACTCAGTGAACTAATGGAAGGCTTTAACTCTGATGATAGTCTACAAAACAGGCATAGGAAAGTCAACGAGAATGTTGGTAGTGGGTTAGTTTGGGGCTTTTTAAAAGAATAGGGTTTTGAGTATTATTTTATCCTTTAGAATGTTAAATGCTTCAAATTTATGATTTTCAAATCTACTCCCTATTATATGGCTCACCCAATCAGTAAATTGAAGATTCGAACACGTATGGCTTTCTTGAGGATAATTTTGAATAGTTGTCTGAACATTTAAAACAAGCCAAAGTTGTGTCTGTAAGTAATCAACAAGGCTATTCCCACTTTCTACCTTAATTGTTCTTTTATCGGGAATAAAACTTATTTTGGATTTATCTTTTATATTATCAAGCAATATTAAATTAATCATATAGTTATATAGTTTGTTTGGATCTTGTCGAATATGATTTTGTACATTCTCTTTATTCACAGTAATTGATAAAATTTTAATTTCTGGATTCTCGGTAAGCAGTTCAACAAGTTTATTTGCAAAATTTCCCTTTTCAGTTTCGGTTAAATCGGCACCTTTTAATTCATTTCTGGGTGACCTTTTTCGCTTAGAATAAAAATCTTTTACAATTCTCTTAGGCAGCTGAGATAGATTTTTAGGAACAAGCAAACAAGTAATGGTAAGATATCGGCTGGAACCACCTTCTTGATACGGTTGGTCAAATTTCCATCCAAGGTCACCACTCTCATCAACGTATATGTTCATATTTTAGGCAAAAAAAATAGCGGCCCCTGAGGTCGGCATATTTACACTATGCTTATGACGCTTGTTCAAAGCCTCACGACTTGCCCAGGATTTACCCGCTACATTCAAATTGTTACTCTCTTTTATTTTAAAAGTCAAGTTTTATTTTAAAAGGCCAATGATATCCTCAATATCCCAAAGCCGATCAGTAACCCCTGCCTTCATTGCTGGTGTCATTCTCAAGGTCTGATGAATCCTACAGAAATTGTAATACATGAAGTAAAGAGCAAGGGCAGGGTCACAAATGGCCCTGCCTTTTTTGTTATTGGGTCCCAAATGGAGAAGTCAACGAGAATGTTTTTCGGGATGGGACCATGCCTCCTTCAATTCCTCTTAGACTGTTCTCTTACCATGCTTGTTTTTCAGCCTGGGAATACAACAAATTACAACTTTTGTTAATCCCCCAAGTTTAATATTTGTTTAATGCTTCTCAATGACTAAGTGGTATTAGCTAATCCTCCCAGCTTTTTCATTCAGGATGTCAATAAAAATCAGATTTTGTTAATCCCCATTCAAATTTAAATTTCTTAATCATCATAAATACCTGATTCATGTTTCCTATATCACAGGAAGTCCACTCAACCCCTGGCGATTCGATATGCCAATTTAACGGTATTGGAAACGGAATATGTCAGGATATGCACATATCGTAAGTTAAAGATGAAGACTATATCCTTGAAGGATATTAGCCTATGTCAGATTTAATCTTTAATATATGATAACCCACTGAGACGTTTCGCTTTTGTCTAATCTCTTGATGGCTAATTTAATAGTGGTGTTTTTAGGACTATCAAAGTCAGACTTTGACCTTACGGACACCATCAAGTGTGATGGTGACTTCTTCCTGAGATGTTGATTTTATATTCTTGTTCTACAATACAATGTTACAAATGAAAGTCGATAAGATAATTTATGATCGGTTAGCTTTTTGGAAGACGAAGATTTTTCATGATTTGACAGTGCATTTTACCATTTGACACCACGCTCGATTTAGGTCTCCAATCTTATTGAAGCTAACTCATTTTTTATATTGACAAAAAATACATTCTGAGTATCATCAATATAGAACCTCCTCATTCCAAAGGGATGATGGAGAGGGAGTTAGTTTTTAAAATTCTTCTGCTATTCAATAAGAATTTTCCTCCTGAAAGTTAAAGGGAGGGGCCATTGATAAAGAAATATGATGTTATCTTAGTAGTCACTTTGTTTGTTCTCATTGTTTTGAATTCTTTGTGCTTTGGCCAGGCTACTCAAACTGGGACGAATCGAGTAATGATTAAGGGACAATGGGTAGATGTTCCTGTTTTTACAATAAAGGGTCCGACCTATTATGACGCCCGTCCCGAAGAAGCAGAAGCGCAGAGAATATATGATTTATTGCGTCCACCTGGCCCAAGTAGTTATGAGGCTGGCGTAGAGCAATTTAGGAAAGAGCATCTTATGGACATTATGAAAGCATCTCCCCCGCCGTCTGATGAAGCCGAACAAGGGTATGGGAGAGGAATGGATAGATATTATCGCATTCCATCCTCCCCTTCGCCACCTTCGATTCCTTCGGGTGCAATAAATGTCCGAACAGGGGACTATTATCCTGGCGTAGCGGGTGGTGTTATTAACCCTAAAACAGGAGATTTCTATCCAGATGTTGGTGGAGGCTATATCAACCCCAGTACAGGAGAGTTTATGCCGAAAATTGGAGGAAGATAATTAACTATCAAAAATTGATTTAACAGAGATTTATTTATTGCCATGTCAGATTAGGTACTGCTCAGCATAAATTTAGATCACAAACTCCTACAGGTTTTTCTTTTCAGGCGTTTCAGGTAAGCATCGACCTCACGTTCTATTTGATCAGTCTTCTTCCCTAAGAATAATCGACCATCAGGCTTCTTCACTAAGAATTGACTCCAAATCTTGTCTATCCTGTCTAATATGGGTTTCAGTTTGACCTTCTTTTTGTGTCCTTTTACACGAACGGATATGGGAGTCCCCCCATAAACTATCCTTGTGGCTTGGCTGGCGTTACTGCATCCCTGCCGGACATACTCCCAAAGCCATTCCCATTCCCGATCTGTTAATTGTATCCTTCTTCTCATCATACCGTAGACCTTTCCCTTTTAAAAAACTTTCCATCGATCACCATACTAAAAAATTTTAGCCAAACCTGCAAGGGGGGAATTTTTCAGGAACCGAAATTTCGAGCGAACTTTCTATAGGGAAAAATTTTGGCTCGTGGACGGAAGGCGAAATATGTGAGGATGGACTTTTTATATACATAGGGGTATGGAAAGGGGGGTTCAAGTGGGTTTTGTATGCTGGATCATCTTTTCCCCTTCTGAAAAAAATAGTGGGGAGGCTCCCAATTAATCTGACTGAAAAACAAGTTGATCTGCCTTCCCACCTTCCCACTATTTTCCCACTTTTAATTCATTAAACCTTGTTCATAGTGTTAACCTGTGTTACAGTTTCCTTTAATCAACACGATAACTTATTGAAACCATTGACCACCTAATTCCGTTTGAAAAACAGTATCTGATATGCTAATTTTAAAAGGTAATTGGCCTGAGAACTCTTTTGCTAAAGAACCTTTTGTCTTGGTCTCTAAAAGGATCTGTAAATCATGGAAGAAATCGATAAAGGAAAATTTCCCCATCATATCGCGATCATTATGGATGGAAATGGTCGCTGGGCCAAAAAAAAGTTTCTGAACCGAATCAGCGGCCATATCAAAGGAGTCAATGCCGTCAGGGAGGTCGTTACCGCTTGCCGGGAATTGGGGATCAGGGTATTAACTCTCTATGCCTTCTCCATCGAGAATTGGAGGAGGCCAGAGGATGAGGTGAATGCCTTAATGGGATTGCTGAAGGAATATCTCCAAAAAGAGTGTGAGGAGATGGTACAGAACAATATCCGACTCAATGCCATTGGCCGCATCGAAGATCTTCCCTCCGATGTTCAGAATACCTTACGAGAGACGATGAAAAAGACCGAACTCTGTCATGGAATGATTCTCAATTTAGCATTAAGTTATGGTGGCCGTTCAGAAATCCTTCACGCTGTTCAAGGAATAATCTCTGATCTCCAAAAGGGAAAGATCGAACCGGAGGAGATCACGATTCAACGTTTTTCTCAATACCTCTGGACTCATGGGATACCCGATCCAGACCTTCTCATCCGGACGAGTGGTGAACTTCGCATTTCCAACTTTCTTCTTTGGCAGGTCGCCTACGCAGAGTTATATGTCACCGACACCCTATGGCCGGATTTCGATCGAAAAGAACTCTTGAAGGCCATCGCTGATTACCAATCCAGAGAGAGAAGGTTTGGTCTGACCAGCGAACAATTGAATGGCAGAGAAGAATAACAAGTTACGAGTTAGGAGTTCGGAGTTCGGAGATTTAAGATGACACGCTCCCAACCCCGAACTAAATACTCCGAACTATTAAAAGGGCTTGTATGGGGAAGATAGAAAAGAGGAAGGTATGGATGGGATCTATTATGGTCCCTCCCATTGTCCTTTTGATCGCCCTGGGACATCCTGTTGTTCTCCACCTCATGGTGTTTCTGGCCACTTTCTTTGGACTTCGAGAGTATTATAACCTTGTCCTTCCTCACTCCAAATGGATTGAACGCGCGGTGGGAATAGGACTAGGGTTGATTCTTTCGATCATCATTTCCTTTGGAGATACGAAAGAAATTTATCCGTTCTTTGTTATAGTACTTCTCACTCTTTCCGTCCTCTTCATGGTCACCTCAAAGGATCTTTCTTCTACTATCTCTACGATGGGGATGGTACTCTTTGGAATTCTCTTTATCGGATTTCTTCTTGCTTATGTCTCACTCATTCGGAACATGACGAATGGAAGGCTATGGGTTCTCTTTCTAATCACAACGGTCTGGGCTGGTGACATCTCTGCCTTGCTGATTGGATCTTTCTTTGGGAGGCACAAACTTTACCCCAAAATCAGTCCGAAAAAAACTTCTGAAGGATTGGTAGGAGCGATTGTCGGCTCCATCATTGTGGCACTTGCCTTTGCCCTGCTGTTCATCCCCCGTTTAAAAATGGGATCCTGTATCCTCCTGGCTATTGGTTTAGGGATTTTTGGTCAGTTGGGAGATTTTACGGAGTCGATGTTGAAGCGAAGTGCTCAGGTAAAGGATTCAGGAACTCTTATTCCAGGCCATGGAGGCATGTTGGATCGTTTAGATAGTTTCCTCTTTTCCGCCCCTTTTCTTCACTACTCCCTCCTCTATTTCTTCAAGGAGACCCTATGAAGCGTCTGTCCATCCTGGGTTCAACAGGTTCGATTGGCGTCAACACCCTCCATATCGTCAGTCAATTTCCAGAACGATTTGAGGTGGTCAGCCTTTCTGCCGGTCTCAATACACAGCTTCTCAAACAACAAATCCTTCAATTTCGACCGAAGATCGTCTCGGTTCTTAATAAAGAATTATCAGAGACCCTTCGAAGAGAACTTCATAACGTACCCGTTGAAATTGTCCATGGGGTAGAGGGGCTCATTCAGGTAGCCACCCATCCAGAGGTCGATCAGGTCGTTTCTGCCATGGTGGGTGCGGTCGGTCTCATCCCTACCCTCTCCGCCATCAAGACCGGAAAAACCATTGCTCTGGCCAATAAAGAACCTTTGGTCATGGCAGGAAAAATTGTAATGGAAGAGGCGAAACGGAACCATGTACAGATTCTACCGGTGGACAGTGAACACAGCGCCATCTTCCAGGCATTGCTCGGCCACCAAAAGGAAGATGTCCATCGCCTCATCCTCACTGCATCAGGAGGACCTTTCCTCAACCTTCCCCTTTCCAGACTTCATGATGCCACAGTAAAAGAAGCCCTTAACCACCCTCACTGGGAGATGGGAAAGAAGATCACCATTGACTCTGCCTCACTGATGAACAAAGGTTTGGAGGTCATCGAGGCCCACTGGCTTTTTAATATCCCCGTTGAAAAGATCGTTGTCCTCATCCATCCGCAGAGCGTCGTTCACTCGATGGTCGAATATATCGATGGCTCCATCGTTGCCCAGATGGGGATCACGGATATGAAGATCCCGATCTCCTATGCCCTTTCCTATCCCGAACGACTCAATTTAAACTTGCCTCCACTGGACCTTTCAAAAAGCGAAGCCCTCACTTTTTCCTCTCCTGATCCAGAAAGATTTCCTTGTCTCAAATTGGCCTATCAATCCATCGAAATCGGGGAAACCATGCCCACCATCCTCAATGCGGCCAATGAAGTGGTTGTAAGTGCCTTCCTGGAAGGATCTCTCAAATTTACTGAAATCCCTCTCCTCCTCCAGAGGGTGATGGAGGAGCACAAGGTGAAACCTGTTCATACGATCGAAGATATCCTGAGGGCCGATCACTGGGCCAGAGAAAGATCGAAGGCTCTTTTAGAAGGGAGAAAATAGTGCTGACTACCATCTTTGCAACAGCTATCGTTTTAGGAATTCTTGTCTTTGTCCATGAATTGGGCCATTTTATCTTAGCCAAAAAATTAGGCGTGGGCATCCTCAAGTTCTCCTTGGGTTTCGGACCTAAACTCATCGGAAAGAAGATCGGAGAAACAGAGTACCAAATCGCCGTCTTTCCTTTAGGGGGATTTGTAAAACCTCTTGGAGAGGATCCTCAAGAGGAGATAAAGGAAGAAGACCGTCATCGTTCCCTCTGGGCACAGCCGATTTGGAAACGCGCCCTGATCATAGGGGCGGGTCCTTTCTTCAACTTTTTTCTCGCTACAGCGCTCTTCACCAGCATCAACCTTTTTGGAATTCCTTATTATCCCTCTAAGATAGGAGAAGTGAGTCCAGGCCTCCCAGCAGAGCAGGCAGGTTTAAAAAAGGGAGATGTCATCCTCTCCATTGATGGAGAAGAGTTGAAGAAATGGGACGATCTCTCCAAGATCATTCGCAACAGCAAAGGGAAGGACCTCCTTCTCAAGGTGAAACGGGATGGTGAGACTCTTGAGATCAAAGTGACCCCAAAACCTTCGACACAAAAGAATCTCTTTGGAGAGGAGGTCCCTGTTTTTATCATTGGGATCGCTCCTTTTGATGAAATTGTCGTTCAGAAAGTCGGACCTTTCGAGGCCGTGGGGAAAGGACTTTCACAAACCTGGTTTGGGATCAAATTAACCGTGGTGGGCATTATCAAATTGATTCAAAGGGTGATCCCGGCGAAGACGATCGGTGGCCCTATCCTGATCGCCCAACTGGCTGGGGAGCAGGCCAAAAGGGGGTTATTAAGTTTGGTCCTCTTTATGGCCATCCTCAGCATCAATCTCGGAGTAATCAATCTTTTCCCCATCCCTGTCCTGGATGGGGGTCACTTTCTCTTTTTAGGATTGGAGGCTATCTTGCGAAAACCTCTCAGTGTCAAAAAAATGGAAATAGCACAACAGATTGGTTTGATTTTCATCATCCTCTTGATGCTCTTCGCCTTCTATAATGATGTGATTCGAATAATTTCCCCGGGAGGGTTTAAATTCTGAGATGAAGGTTCTGGGGATCGATACCTCCACATCATGTGGAAGCGTGGGATTGATTGATGATGGAGAAGTCATCTCTGATTACCTCCTCAATATCCCGGTGACCCATTCTGAAAGACTCCTTGGGGCGATCGAACTTGTTCTCAGAGAGGCTCACTGTCCTATTGGAAATTTAGACGGATGGGCAATTTCCCTCGGCCCGGGCTCTTTTACAGGATTGAGAATAGGAGTGAGCACTGTGAAAGGGCTGGCCTTTGCCACTGAAAAACCTGTGGCGGGTGTCTCCACCCTTGATGTGTTGGCTGCTCAGATCGCACCCACCTCTCACCTCATCTGCCCGATCCTCGATGCCAGGAAAAAGGAAGTCTACACCGCTTTTTATCGTTATGAGGAAGGCAGTTCCCTTAAGCGACAATCGGATTATCAGGCCATTCAACCAGAAGGCCTTGTTAAAAAGATAAAAGAGCAAACGATCTTCCTCGGTGATGGAGTAAAAACCTATAGGAACTTTCTCTTAAATTCCCTCCCCTCCTTGGCCATCTTCCCGCCTGCTCCCCTCCATATTTGTCATGGATCAATGGTGGCAAAATTGGGGGTTGAGCTTCTTAAAAAAGGGAAGCATTTGGACCTGCCAACTTTTGCTCCTATTTATATCCGGCCCTCAGAAGCTGAGGTGAAATGGAAAGAAACACATTCTGATTGACAAACAGGGTGGATTATATTAGTTTTTTTTGTTAAACTATTTGGTATTACAATGCTTTTTTATATTGGGGGCTGAGATGATGACCAAAGAGGAAGAA
>Ga0209777_10008433_pt1 | contig 11281 bp, 10 predicted proteins | sample FrelakmetHBP12HB_FD_187147 | JGI IMG/M metagenome (GOLD analysis project Ga0209777, IMG submission 187147) | Freshwater lake sediment microbial communities from the University of Notre Dame, USA, for methane emissions studies -HBP12 HB (SPAdes)... | ecosystem: Environmental > Aquatic >...
TGCCCGCCCCTTCCGTGCCCATTATCTTTCTTGTCAGATAAAGCCTCAGAAACTCGGCTGTTTCGGCTTTTCCGGCAGATTCGGCGCACATGAACGCAGTCTCACCGACATTGTTCATTGCGTCTATGCTTGCGCCTTTTTCAAGCAGAAGGGCGCAGATTTGTGTGTATCCTCCACGTGAGGCCCAATACAGGGGCGTCCTGTCATGGCAGTCCTTTGCGGCGACCAATTTCTTTATGTTTCCGCCTGATTCCGCATATTTGCCTATCAGCAGGGCGCAGGTCTTGGTGTACCCCCCGTGGGCGGCAAAGTGCAGAGGCGTCCAGTCGTATTTGTCCTTTGCGGCGATGTCAGCGCCTGCCTTGATGAGCCTCCTTACTTCCGTGTTTTTCCCTATTTCAGCCGAATAAAGGAGGCTGCAGTTGAGGCTCTCCTGCTCTTTTGCGGACAATGCCGGCCTCTCGCTTGGCCCGATGTCTGTCTTTGATGCTAATTTCTCCATGCGCACATTCTCTATGGGTTTGTTCCTTTGCTGCATGATTCCATTGTGCGGCAAAGGATTTTTAATAAGATTTCAAAGCTCCCTGAACTTTGCATTGCCTGCGCTGCATTTCATCGAATTTGAAAGCGAAGCAAAACGTTGCTCCTTTATCCTGACCCTCGGCCTCGTTGAGACCTTGCACATCTCTGGCAGGCACGCGCTGAATTTGTATGTTCCGATTTTGACCGCTATTGATATTATGTCGTTTTTCGTCATGCCGATGAGCGGCCTTAGCACGAACTTTTCCGTTGACGAGTCCAGGAGCGCCAAATTATCCAATGTCTGCGTTGAGACCTGGCCTATGCTTTCCCCTGTCGCCAAAACCTGGATTCCCAATTCGTCAGCAATCTTGGAAGCCGCAATGTACATGCCTGCCTTGAGCCCCATCTGCCTGAACTCGTTGTCCATCTTGGACAGTTCCTCCATGATTGCGCTGTTGTCCGCAAAATAGAATTTGCCTGTCATATGGAATTCCTTTTGGAGGTGCTCCCATATCTTCTTAACTTGCCTTGCGCTTATCTCGTTGCCGAAATGCAGGGCGTCAAGGTGCAGGCCCCTCCTTGCGAGCATGTATGCGGCAACCGGGGAGTCTATGCCGCCTGAGAAAAGCACAAGCGCCCTTCCGCCTGAGCCGTACGGGAGCCCTGCCACGCCCTCTATCCTTTTGAAAAGGCAGAACGCCTTTTCCCTTTCTATCTCAATGTAGATGATTTCGTCATAGTCCCTTACGCTCATTTTGACGCCTTTTTTGTCAAGCAGACCCGAAACTTTTATTGCAAGTTCGGTTGAGTTCATTGGATAGGCCTTGAACCTCCTTTTGCCTTCTATCTTGTATTTTTTTGACTTGTCCGCGTTTTTCGCTATCGTGTCAGCGATTTCCTCTGGGGAGTTTTTGCACTCGAAACAGACACAGGCGTTGGATATCCCAAATATTCTGGAAAGCCCTTCGGATATGTCGGTTTCAGACTCAATTTCAACAATGCCTTTTGCCAAGGATATTTTTGCGCCTGGGAAGGCTGTGGCTATGTTGGCTTTCAGTATGCGCTCCAGCCTCTTCCTTTCTTTAGGCCCCTTAATCATGGGCTCGGCGTATTTGGCAATTAACTTCATAGGATTGGAATTAGGATGCCGCTGTTTTAATCCTTTTGGAATGGATTATTGACCCGCCAAAAGATACCCTCAGTGCTCCAGGTTCTCTTCATCGGCTTAACTGGTTTCCTTTGAACCCAGCGGCCTAGGCAAACCTGTATGTCATCATCGGATAAAAGGAAAAGAAGGGAAGGTCATTTAATGCTAATGGGTTTTTTGCCTTCCTCTTTCTTCGCGCGCTTCGCCTTCATCGTTATCTCCAAAACGCCGTTGTTGTATTTCGCGTCAATCGTGCCCTCGTCCGGCTCTTCCTCCAAGTCAACGACCTTGTAGTACTGCCTTTCAGACGTTTTAACTTTTATCTCAATCTTGTCCCTGCCGACCATTGCCAGCTTTATGTCCTCCTTTTTCACGCCCGGCATCTCGGCAACCACCTTTATGGTGTCCTTGTCCGCTATGACATCGGTAAAGGGAACCCTCTCGTTGCCTTTTTCCTTGGCCTCGGCCTCGCGCCCCGGCTCCTCAAACGGCCTTGCCTGCTTGACGTTCCCGAACTCCTCTATGATAGGCTTGCCATCCGGCCCAATCTTTATGCTAACGCCGTAAACCTTTGCGTTGGGCCCAGGCTTCATGCCCCTCATGCGCTCAAAGTCCTCCATCATCTCCTTTTCCATGCCTGCGAAGATGGAGCTGAAGTCTGAAAAGAATGCGTCGCTAAACCCGAACCCGAACGGCCTCCTCTTTTTTGCGTCTGCCATGCCAACCACCAATAGGCAAATGCGGCAAAAGGGATTTAAGCCTTTTGCAGACCCCGGCACAGCATTATTTTTAAACATGTGTGAATGCAAGACAGCCATGGCGAAAAAGGCCATTGAGAAAGACTCTTTTCCGATAACCCACAAACCGCTTTCAGCTAAAACTGCGACGATGATACTGGCCTTGGCGGTCCTGCTCGCCTGCATGGCCGGATGCGTCAGCAACCCGCCAGCGCAAACTGTCCCGAACGCATCTGGAACCCAGGAAAACCATTCTGCAGGCAACGGAACAGTTCCGGGGCAGCAGGTTCCATCAACTATTAATCAATCCAACATCACGGTCGCCTCGTTCAACATCCAGATATTCGGCGAGTCCAAGCGCTCCAAGCCAGGAGTCATGTCCGTCCTCACGTCCATAGCCCGCAGGTTCGACGTCATGGCGATAGAGGAACTAAGGGACGACACTGAAACGACGCTTCCGCTCTATGTTTCGCAAATCAACGCGCTCCCTGGCCCTGTTTACAACGCCACCATGAGCCCGCGCCTCGGCCGCACCGCAAGCAAGGAGAACTACGCCTTCATATACGACACCGCCACTGTCCGGCTCCTCGGCAGCTACACGTTCGTGGACCCGCCGGCAGGCACCTCCATGGACCTTTTCCAGCGCGAGCCGTTCGTCGCAAGGTTCAACACGACAAGCGGATTTGATTTCGTGCTCATAGTGCTGCACAGCGAGCCAGACACCACGCCCCAGGAGCTCGCCGCCCTGCCGCTGGTGCTGGACGACGCGCGGAAGCATTTCCCTGACGAAACGGACTTCATCATGCTCGGGGACATGAATGCCGACTGCACTTACCTTTCGGCAGCAGAGGAATCCGCGCTGGCGCTCCACAACGCGTCATTCGCCTGGGTGGTGCCGGACACTGCCGACACGACCACAAAGAGCACAGACTGCGCCTATGACAGGATGATACTGGCCGGGGATGCATCGTCCCATTTCACGGACCAGTGGGGCATCTTGCGCTTTGACCAATTATACGGACTGAACCAGAGCGCGACAGAGGCCGTGTCAGACCATTATCCCGTCTGGGCGTCGTTCAGGAACTGATAGTCCAGGATTAGCCTCATTTTTAAACATATATGAACACAATAAACCCATGGCAAAGAAGGTCGTGAAGGACCTGTTTCCGCTGGTCCACAGGCAGCTTTCAGCCGAAAACGCATTGATGCTTTGCATGAGCGGCATAGTCTACGAGCCAGTTGGCTCAAAGGTTTTTGATGCAATGAAGAGCCTGGAAAAGGCGAAATACGATAAAAGGCAGGTCAGCAAACTAACTAAGGGCTTGGAGCCATGGCAGATTGAAAGAATAAGGGAAGGCCTGGACGCAAGGAAAAGGTGGTTTGGCCGCGCGAAAAGGGTGAATGAAAGCGTAAACAGGGACTTGGACATCATCACGAGGGGCCTTAACGAAAGCGACCTCAAACTGCCTGTGAAATTCATCACGATGACTGAAAGGTGCAACAGGCATTGCCTGCACTGCATGGTGTCAGCAGACATGAAAGGGACGGTCATGCCGTTCAGCGACCTTGAAAGATACCTCAACGGCCTTGTGAGGCTGAGCCCAGACATGGTGATGACAGGCGCAGGAGAGCAGTTCCTTTACGACGACAACGGAAAGGACCTTGGCGACGTCGTCAAACTCATGCTGGAAAGATGCAAGTACGCATTCATAAGGATAGTGACGTCAGGGATAGAGATAGGCAACGGGAATTCGCCATGGGCAAGGGCAGCGCACAAGCTTGCAAACCTAAGCGAGATGGACAAGGAAAGGGTGTCATTGTCACTGAGCGTGAGGAGCTTCGCGAACCGCAGGATGAAGGCGGCAAGCGAAACGCTTAAGTTCTTCATTGAAAACGGCATGCGCGTATTTCCTAATCTTGAAGGCATCACATGCCACAAAGGCGACGACGGAAAGTTCCACGGCAGCCTGGAAGAAAGGGCCATGATGGTGAACGATTTGCTTGCCAGCTTCGGCATAGGCAGGCTTGAGCAAATAAGGACAAGCGTCGGATGCGACCCGGTTTTCGCGTACATGGGCAACACGGTCGCTAATTACGGAATCATCATAGATAACATAAAAAAGTATTTCGGCAAGGACAAGGCCGGAAAAATCATCATACGCAGCTGGGACGACTGCAGGGGCTCACTGGGGGACGCATGCAAAAGGAAGTGGTTCGGGCTCATGCCTGACGGCACCGTGACCCCGGGATGCTGCAGCTACTCGTTCCCGTTCATGAGGTTCGGCTCAATGAAGGGCGCCAGGCAGGAGGGCAGGAACAGGCTGGTGAGCCAGATGTTGAATGACAGGAACCAATTCATCGCGGCGCAAAGCGGCTGGGAGAAAAAGGAGTCATGCATCCCCTGCATTGATTGGTTCATAAAAATGGGCAAAAAAACAAACGGAAGGATGGGCATAAGGGACGCTGAAAGGTTCAAAAGCCTGCTGCCGACCCATGAAGACATCAAAAGGCTAAACTTCCAATGCCGCGGAAAAGTGATAAGGCAATCCCGCAATCCCTTTGCCAAGAGCGTGAAAAAACAATGGACAAACAAGGCAACATGACAAAGAACCTGCCGCTCGTCTACAAGGGCGTGCCGGCGGAAACGCTGGCCTCGCTTTTTTGCGACGGCATCGCATACGAACCGTGGGGCTCTGCAGCTCATAAGGTGCTTGTCGCGCTTGCCGAAGGCAAAGACCAGGAAAAGATGGCAATGCTCTTTTCTGCGCTCCCGGAATGGCAGCGCGAAAAAATAATCGGGATTACAAACGCCCTTGAGGGACGGCTTCAGGCAAAAAGAATCCTTGAAGCACGACTGAAAGAGGCCAGAAGGCGCGCATGGTTAGCCGAGGCAAACTCAGGGATGCAGAAACTCCCGATACGCATGGTTGGCATCACTGAAAAGTGCAATAGGGGGTGCCTGCATTGCGGAGTTCTGGCAGGCATGGGCCTTGGCACAATGCCGTATAAGGACTTTGAGCGCTACCTTGGATTGATATTTCCGAAAACAGAGCTGGTCTTCAGCTACGGCGAGCCGCTGTTGTACAGCGACGGGGGAAAGGACATTGGCGACGCCGTAAGCCTTGCGCTTGAAAGGTTCCCGCACATAACGGTCGGCATAGTCACGTCCGGCATAAGGACGCCAACTGAGATGAGGGCATGCGAGAAGCTCGCGAGGCTCGGCGATTTTGACAAGACAAGGATTCTCATAACGCTGAGCGTCAGGAGCTTCATGGGCGACGTGGAGCATGCTGGCCGCACGCTGAAGTTCTTTGTTGAAAATGGCATAAGGATAGCCCCGCGCATTTGCGGCATCCCGGCCGTGCGCAGGAACGGGGGATGGAAAAGGGATGCATCGTATGAAAGGGGAAAGGTGCTTGCAGACCTGGTTGCCGGCTTCGGCATAAGGCCTGAGGATGCAATGAAACTGCCGACCGGCATACACTGCAAAAGGGCGATACACTACATGGGCCGCATGGCAACGAGCAGGAAAAGGATAGGCCAAGCGATGGAGGATTATTTCGGCAATGGCAGCAAGGGCAGCCAGATAGTCGTGGTCAGGTGGGATTCAAGGGGAAGCATATGCGACAACACGGAGTTCGGGCTCATGCCTGACGGCTCAATCATACCTGGCTGCTGCCACATGGTCTCAAATTTCATGAAAATCGGCTCATTGAAAGGCGCAAACCAAGACAGCATCAACGAAATAACGGACCAGATGAAAAAGGATGCGCGCGGCATGTTGGCCGCAGCAAGAAAGGGAGATAGGGCAAACTCCTGCATCCCGTGCGTAAACTGGTTCAAGGAAAGGGACAGGGAAGGCGGATGCGCAGGCATCAGGGACGCCAAGAGGTTCATGAAGGCCATCCCGACTTCAAGCGCCATGAAGAGGCTCAGGAGGATAAAGGAGCCTATACCTTCCAGCTTTATCTGATTGAAGCCTTTGCTGCGCTAGCCAAGCCCCCGAGCACGCAAGAAAACCCGATGCTATGGGCGCGGGCTCTTGTTTTTAATCCCTTTCAAACCCAATGGATATATGAAAGAAATAGAGGCAAAGTTCCTTGAGATAGACAAGGAAGACATCATTAGGAAACTTGAATCGCTTGGCGCGAAAAAAACGTTTGAGGGCGAAATCGTCGCGTCGTATTTTGACACGCCCAAGCGCCATTTGAAAAGGAAGGGCATGGTGCTGAGGCTGAGAAGAAGGGGCCCGGGCTCCGAGATAACGCTGAAAAGGAAGATAAGCAGCACTGAAGCAAAGGTCATGGAAGAGTACGAGAGCGTGGTCAGCGATTTCAATGAAATGAAGCTCATACTGAGGTCTTTGGGTTATATCGAGACTGTCAGAAGGACGAAGCACAGGATGACGGATTCAATAGGGGAAACGCACTTTGAGATAGACACGATAAAGGACATGCCCACCTTCCTGGAGATAGAGGCGCCGAGCGTAGACGGCATAAGGAAGGCGGCCGAGTCCATTGGCATCTCAATGGATAAGGCAAAGACTTGGTCAGAAGGCGACGTGAGAAGGTATTACAGGAAGGCAAAATGACTACTTTCCGCTCTTTCCAAGAGTCGCGCCCCTTGCAAGCGCGTTTATCTTTGTTATAAGCTCCTTTTTCGCGTTCTCGCTCACCTCGTCCGAGGGATGTATGAAGGCGACGTAGAACAGCTTGAGCAGCTCCTTTGTCTTTGCTGCGTCCATGTTGTATGCCGTGTGGATGTATTCCTTTGAGGACACGGGGTCGTTTATCAGCAAATAAGCAATGCCCATCATGAAGTAGTCGTCAGCCGCCTTTTTCTTGAGTTCCGAGAAGTAGGATATCGCCTCGTCCAATTTGAACATTGAGAAGAACGAGTAGCCGAGCGCCCTTGTGAGGTCGTCGCCCTTCCTGCCGAAGCTTTTTGACTTCAAAAGGAATTCGACAGCGTTCTCGTATTCCTGCCTTGAGATTGACAGCAGGCCCTTCGCGTACCATGCGTCGGGGCTGGAGCCGTTGAGCGTTATGGACTCGTCAATTATGGATTCCGCCGCCTCAAGTTTCCCCTTGTTTATCAATTCAATTACTCCGGCAACGTCCATGCTCTCCTTCTTTTGCAAAGGGTTAAAAAGGATTTGTTAATGGCTTATGCGCTCATCAAAGTTGATGTTAGGTGCGGTTCCTGGCAGGGATTGGCACGGCGGTGTGCACATTTAAAAACCATGCCGAGGATAGGCAAAGGATGGAAATCATAACGGCACTGATATACGTGTCTGCGTTCATACTGCTCTACCTCACAATAACGTTCATCGTCCTTTTTGCGCTGAAGCACAGAGGCGTGCATTTCAAGCCAAAGGAGTTGGCGGATAGCGAATTGCCGACGCTTTCGGTAGTCATCCCGGTTTACAACGAGGGCGAGTCCCTGAGGCTCGGGCTGGATTCCATCCTCAAATCCGATTATCCCAAGGAAAAGCTGGAAATCATAATAGTGGACGACTGCTCCAAGGACAACAGCTACGAAATAGCAAAGGAATATGAAAAATACGGATTCAAGGCCGTCAAAAAGGAAAAAAACACAGGGGCGTCAGATTCAAAGAACGTCGGCATAGGCATGGCAAAAGGCGAGCTGGTTGCCACGCTTGACTCAGATTCCGTAGTTGAAAGCGACTCGTTCAGGAAGCTGGCGTGCTATTTCGCTGACAAGGGCGTCGGCGGGGTCGCTGCCGCGATACGGGTGAGAAACCCAAAGAACATACTGGAAAAAGTGCAGGCCTTTGAATATGATTCCATACTTTTCCTAAGGAGGCTGATGATGACCGTAGACTCGATATACGTGACTCCGGGAGGGCTCAGCATGTTCAGGAAATCCGCAATGAAGGAGATAGGCGGATTCGACCCCCAAAGCCTGACAGAGGACCAGGAGGTCGCGCTCAAGCTCCAGAAGAAAGGTTATAAATTAATGTGCGCGCTTGACGCCTTTGTCTACACTGCCGCTATGCCCAGGCTGGATTTGCTGGTGAAGCAGAGGATAAGGTGGGTGAGGGGCGGCATATGGAACAGGATAAAGCACAAGGACCTGTTCAGCCTGGATTACGGCGACTTCCTGTTTTTCGGCATGATGACTGATTTGCTCGTCTTCATCCCGTCCATAATACTCATCAGCAGCATACTGTACGGGTTCATCAAGCCGCAGGCCTACTGGAGCGACAGGATAGGGCTGTCCAACTTTGCCTACGGATACGTTTCCGACCCGATAATAATAGTGACGGCCTGCATGGTGATAATAACCGCGGTCTGGCTCATGTACACGGTAAACAATATAAGGTCTTATGCCAAACAGAAGCCCATAAGCCTGTTCAGGGAGGCGCCGGAGATGTTCGTGTACCTGTTCGTATTCGGGTACATCTGGCCCTACATCTGGATAACCAGCCTCTATATGGAGTTGGCTGGCAAGGAGAAAAAATGGAGCACAAGGTGAAAAAATGAGGATGTGGACTTGGGAGATATACGCGATAACGTTCGTGCTTACGGTGCTGCTGTTCCTTTCAGGCGTCGCGATAGGGTATTATCTCAATAGCACCGCAGGAAACCCGGTGATGGCGCAGATTGAGTCAACGAACGACAACATGCTCAACATGCAGCTTCTCCTCGGCTCTGAGTCAAAGCCGGGGCTGTTCTGCAGCATGTATGCGGGGCTTTCCCCTGCGTTTGAGAACGAGACGTGGAACATAGGCCAGCAGCTGGAATACATGGAGTCGAGCAAGAAGCAGTTTGACCCCAGCCTCAAGTTCAAGTACTACCAGCTTGAGTACAGGGACCTGCTGCTCGCAAGGAACTCTGTTGAGCTTTGCAACAACAGCATGAAGACAATAATATACATCTACTCCAACAAGGAGGGGCAGTGCGGCAACTGCGTCGACGAGGGAACGGCTCTATGGAGGGTCAGGAACTATTTCGCGAACAGGAGCGTCAAGCTGAGGATATACTCCTTTGACGGCTCTTCCGAAGAGTCGTCCATAATCGGGATACTCAAGCAGACCTACAACTACACCGCATACCCGACGCTTGTGATAAACGACAAGGTGTACGCAGGGTACAAGGACGCGGATGCCGTTGTTGCGATAATAGAGAAGGGCGGCTGACTTAGAACCAGGTGCCAACGCACGCGCTGCGTGGTTCCGCAAGCTTTTTGTTACTTTCCGTGCACAATGGCATTGTGGTAAGATGGGCGTAACAACCGAAAAGCTGGCAAAAAGGAACGATAAGGAGATGCGGGAACAGGCGCAAAGGAAGGTTGAGGCGCTGTTCACGAAACTGGAAAACGATTACGGCGCGATAATCCCAAGCAGCAGCGACGGCAAGGCAATCAGGCTTGCAGACTTCGGGTCGCACAAGCCCTTCATGTTCAGATTGTCCAACATCCCGTCACAGATTGAGGCGAACGCCATCCTCAACGACATAAAAACGAGGCTTGGCGACGCCATGCTTGAATATAACCCAAACAGCAGGGGAATTGAGCGTTTTGACTTCAGCGAAAAGCCCAGGTACAGCCCGAAAGCCAAGGAGCTGGAGTTCTCGCTTGTCCTTTTGCTTGACGAAGTGGCGCTAAGGCAGGCCTTTCAGGCAACCAGGCTGGCGCAGAAATGACCCAAACCGCCAACCGGCTCCCTGCCCGTGTCCGTCGGCAGTGTTGCCAAACATGAGCCATTTTGTAGGAAATTGCAAAAAGATAAAAACAGGGCAAGCCATATCTCACATCTCAAAGGAAATTATAGGGGTGTATATATGGCATATGCAGGAAGTCTTAAGGAAAAGCCGGTGATAACCGGCGTTGGATGCACTAAATTCGGAAGCGTTTTGGCAACTCCTGAGATAAAGGGGTTGAGCTTCCAGGAGCTCGCGTGCGCGGCCGCCTTCGAGGCGATGGACGACTCAGGGATAGACCCGAAAGACATTGACGCATTCTATTTTGGCAGCATGCTCAGCCATTCCAGCCATCTTTATTCCCACAATACCCAGATGGCGGACTGGCTCGGATTGCACCTGAAGCCGGCAATCCATTTCGCGACAGCCTGCTCGACCACCAACACCGGCGCGGGGCTTGCGGCAATGGGCGTCGCATCAGGAAAATTCAGGAATGTGCTGATAGTCGGATGCGACATACTGTCCTCAGCAGCGACTGACGACCCAACGATAAGGAAGCCGACTGACCCGACAACGCTATGGTACTGGACTGATTTCGGCGTGGACCAGGCATACGGATACCACCACATGTATGACGTCGCAACCGCATACGGCGGGCTTCCCACGCTGGGATATGCAAAGAAGCACGGCATAAAGATGGAAAAGATGGACGAGGCGATGCGCGAAATCCACAGGACAATCAAGCTGCACGCGTCAAAGAACGACAAGGCGTACGTGCAGACCACGTTCGAACAGGATGCGAAAAAGGCAGGATTCAAGGATGACGGGGAATTCTGGACAAGCAGGAAGAACCCGTTTTTGGCATGGCCGACGAGGGCCAGGAGCGTGCTCAACACCGTTGACGGGGCATCTGCATACATAATCAGCTCTGAAAGCCAGGCAAAGGAGTTCTGCAAAAAGGAGCCGATAGGCATTGAGGGCTTCCACTGGAGCGCAAGCAACTATCCATGGTACGGAAAGGACCCGACTGATTGGGCGATAGACAAGACTGCCTTTGAAACCGCAATGAAGATGGCGGGCATAACTGCAAAAGACATAGACTACCTTAGCGTGCATGACTGCATGCAGATATACCACCTGATAGAGTCTGAAATATGCGGGTATTTCGGCAAGGGCCAGGCATGGAAGGCGGTCATGGAAGGCAGGACAAG
>Ga0209777_10008438_pt1 | contig 11277 bp, 8 predicted proteins | sample FrelakmetHBP12HB_FD_187147 | JGI IMG/M metagenome (GOLD analysis project Ga0209777, IMG submission 187147) | Freshwater lake sediment microbial communities from the University of Notre Dame, USA, for methane emissions studies -HBP12 HB (SPAdes)... | ecosystem: Environmental > Aquatic >...
AGAAAATTACTCTTAAATGGCTTAACCGTCAACACAAAGCTTTTCGGGGAAATTTAACTCCCCTTGCTGATTTGCGATTGTAATGTTGCATTGGAAGGCAGAAATTGAAAAACAACATTTCAGGAAGTAACATGCACAAATTTGCATTGAGAAGGTTAGGATTCAGGACAAATTGTTACCCGACAGACCACCGGTAGGTGACCAAAAGTCGTTTGTTTCTCCCGGTAATCACTATCATAGTCAATCGTAATGCCCTTAAAAAGGCTCCTCTCACAATAACCACGGTGATTATTTCAAAGAGAAAGCGCGATTAATGAATCCCCTTTTTTAATCATAGTGCCTAATGAACGTATCCGCGTTCAGGTCTACCTCTTGCTCTTCCTTTGCATTGTCTTTAGCCAATGCTCTATGATGTAAACGGAGACACTCCGTAAATCATTTGCCAAAATCTTCCTGCGGGCTTTTGCCACCCGCACCGCTCCTATTGAAACACCGGCAACTCTTGCGATGTCTCTATCAGTGTAGGTGTAAATTTTCTTAGTCTCACCTTTTTTCATTCTTTCCCCCCTTTTAATCACAACATCTAAATCTGATTTTACCTTACCATAAAATTTCGATTTTTCTTATTGAATTCTTTTGAAGCGGTGGGCAGCCGCTCACTTCCCATCCCGCTACCGCAGGTTACTGATAACACCTACAAGTCATTACTGGGGACTATATTCAAGAATCAAGGATTACAGATTGGAAGCGAGCATAACGATAAAATCAGCCGCGGTAAGACGTTCGCTGGATTGCCTTGTTGGGCAATCGTTCTTGTCCTTCCCGTTGTGCTCTGTCAAGGAGCTAACCCCATATCCCACATTGTCGTCTATCCAAGTCTATGGATTAATTTCCAGTGTACTTTTTAACTTATCTTGCGGGTTGCGCAACACGTCTTCGTACTCAATTTCTATAGAAATTTTCCTTGCTTCCTCTTGAAATGTCTTTACAATCTCAGCTATTTGTTTTGCTGAAAAGCCTTGATGCTTCAGTTCCCCTTCGCTCAACTCGATTAGGACAACTTGGGCTCCCGACATGATCGGCTGTGGTGGAGCAAACGTGTAAAGAGTGGAAGCGTACTCTTTAGACGATTTGGCATTGAACAAACGTCCCAAGTTGAGTTCGTGCGTTTCCTCGCCATTCTTAAAAAGCGTAACTTTTTTAATTACCGCAGTCCCTGGGCCTGCATTCTTCAAAACGAACTCGTCTTCGCCCCCTATATTCGAAGCATAAAAAGTTAAGTAAGGTTTCACCTGTGCCTTTGCAACGGTCATGGACTGATCTAATTGCTGCTTGGACTGATCTAATTGTTTCTGGAAAGCCTGATGGCTCACCCAAAGAGCAATAACAGCAACCACAATAGAGACTACAGGCACTATTTTGCCGACAACGTTCATAATATCCTCGAATCTCTTGCTCATAATACGATCTCCTTAAACAATACTTGGTTTGTAGTCGTTCCATCAACAGTGAAAGCCCAGGAATAATTATACTGCAATTTGTTATTTGTAAGAATTCCCACCCATTCAGGTGCTTTTTGTCAATGAGAATTTAGGGAAGTCACGGGCCTCCCAACGGGAACTCCCTATTAAAGGCGTTTAGTTATGACGATTTTGGGACCTCCCGGGTTCAAATAATTTGTTAAAAATGAGATGTTGTACTACGTGTTTATAATTCCTCAAGGTTATTTTTTGACCATTCATAATTGAGGCTTTTCAACTGAAACATCGTATGGACAACGTGCATATGGATCTGGGCAGTAGGAGGAAGAAGTGCTCACTGGTACCGCTTCACAGTTTATCTCTTCTCCAAACGAATTGTTGATCTTCAGCATATTATTTATGCCACACATTTTTAAACGGCCCGCTCTGAGCAACATGTTCAGGTGCAGTATTTGAAAGTGCTATATCGTTACCTAAAAAATCTCGTCCAGTCTGCTGATAGCAATACCGAACAAAAGCGCTGCAATACATCTTATGTGGATCATCAAAAGGGTTCGGCGCCCACACACGTTCTGTGATGATTGCTAACCAAGTGCCCAGCAGTTCTAAAATCGGATATTCCATCTGCTCGTCGCACAGTTGCAAGGCCGTGCCTAAAACAACGTCTTGCTCAGATTCGCTGAGAGCAAAATCGAGGATCGCCGCATGCTCAATTTCATCCTGACACCACTTCCCAATCCAGCTTTCCTGAGCCCCATTCCGAAGCTGCGCATGAAGTGGATCAACATGAAGATCGCTTTCGAAGAGATATGGGCTACGATGCTGGTGACCTGAGTCACGCCGATCTGGACGCATTTCTCCAATGATAAATGCATGTGACCATAACGATGGTTTGCCATCGGGCGTTAGCTTACCTTGGCTAACCCTTATAGCCTTTCCAATCCGGTCTGAAGACCCTACGAGGGCCACACAACCTCGTCCATAGTTCGAAGCAAAGAAACTAATCAGGTTTTCATTCATTGTCTTCCCTCCAGTGGTAACGATTATGTATATAAAGCATCATAAGTCCTTTGCCTCTTCATCTTAGAATCCACCAGTCATTTCTATTTATGATGGATTTGCCCCCATGTAGAAAGAGAGAACTTACTGCGGACCAGATTGGAATTTTCTGTTGCGTCGGGGAAAATAGCCGTATATTCAGCATCAGGTTGTCCCCTTTCTATTCACAATATGATTTCCAGTCGGTCTCAAAAACACATGGATTAACTACAGTGCTTTCCCATGATCGAATTTCAACGCGATTTAAGCGACAACTGAGATCTTCCATAATCTTTTGATCTGTTTTGGGATCGCAGAGCATCACCGAGTAGCCTCCATCGAGACTGCGCACAGACACCCGGTAGTCGTTTTGAATAGATTCCACCTGGGACTGATCGGGGTATATCTTTTTCAGAAGGTCAAAGAATTGCTGTGTATCAAAGTCTTTCGGCACGGGAAGATTCTGTGATTGATAGTATGCTACAATCTTCATCGAGAAGTCAGAAAGCGTGACAGCAACGGAGGAATATTCCCGGCTCTTCTCTTCGCTCGACATGGAGAAGACGCCATTGTGGACGCACCCAATAATGACAAAGACCAGCAAAGATGCAATGAATTTCTTCATGATAGGCCCCTCCCTATTTATGACCAGAAATCTTGTTTGTCTTCGTCAACTCCTGTGTCAAGGTCCCAGTTTTTGATATAGATACTGGTTCCGGTAGGGTTGTTCTTCTCGATGTCAACAAAAAGACGATTCCATGTCTCGATAACCGTATTGACGGCTTTGTAAAAGGCGTCCTTCTTGAATTCACCCGTTTCGTTGCCAGGAAGGTTTATCTCTTCGACGAAGCGCTTGTACTCCTCGGAGGTAATTTCGGTCGTTCTTTTGTAAGCAAGGTTTTCCTCTTCTGCAAAGTGCCTAAAAACTGGTACCGGATCGGAGGCGGAACTGATCCTGGAAAGGAAGTTTTTATGCCATCTGTCGGGATCGATCCTATCAAACTGTTTCGGAGTAGCCCCAGGGTGGCTTGCTTTGAGAGTCTCTGTCCAGAAATTGCCGAGATAAGGGTTGATTTTATCCGCGTTCGTTGGATCCGAACACATCTTAAAAAGCCCCGCATACTTGGCATACTCCAGTTCAACGCCTTTAATCTCGTGGAATATATAGCTGTCCTGGATCAGTTCGCAGTGGCGATGTTCCCCGGAGTTGAAGATATACGGTCCTACTATGGCTTGCACCACTGGATGAATCACAGAATCTGTGATAAGGTGCGTTGCAAAGCCGCAGAACCAGGCAAGACAGACATTAAAGCCATCTGCCCCAATAGGGGAAAGATACCTAATCCCATGGCGAATAAAGTCTCCGGTGTTTTCATAATGCATCCTGTCTGCCCAACTGTGGATTTTCAGGAATCCATCTAAAAGGTCCGTAAGATAAGGGTAATCAGGCCCTACAGCTCCGAGACAGACAAAATGATTGAGACCGAGAATAGTCGGAAAATAGTGATGCTTTTGAGGGCGGTTGTTATATCTATCCAAGGCTTCTTCTACGACCATCCAGTGAGTAAATGTTCCTGACATAATGTCCTCCTTATTCGTTAAGAACATTTCAAGCTTTTTATTTAATAAACAGCATAAATATTAACCAAGGACATTATTTTGTATATCTAAGTTTCCGATTACAAAGAGTGAGGATGACACCATATTAGAGGTTGATGATTATGGGTTGAAACTGAGCATAAGGCTTCTGGACTGATCGAATTTCTGCACTCCGTTATATTGAATATATGGATACCATATCGTAACTTTTTAGAGAGGTTGGAAACAGCGAATAAATAGCAGATACTCAAGCCTGCGTTTAAACTAGATCGTCCTTTTTCTTTGGAACTTCGAACAGGCCATGGAATCAATCCTCCCCGATCAGGGCCCAGACAGGCTCCAATCTAAGGTCGAGGCGAGGCGCCACCCGAAAAACCTCCTTCCGCCCTTCAAGAATGAGTGATTCTGGCTTGTAGTCGCTCCAGGCCGCGGCGCATGGACGGCTGCGTAAATTCCAGTCCTGCCAACAACTTGTCGGCGGACCTCCTCCGGCCACAGCGGATCATGTCCTTGGCTAACGCGTACCGGATATGGCTGGCAGCGGGGTGGTCCCGGTGCCTCCTGATCGCCTGCTGGAGTTGATTCCTCCGGTCATCCCGGATCGGTCCGCCGCCGTGGGCGACGAAGAACGCAATGTCGCGTGCCATTAGCAGTTGCGCCAACTGCGCCTCTGCGGCCGTCGTTGCCCTTCTAACCCTGATCGTCTCCTTGCGTGAGAGTAGGGGCCGGGATCCGGACGAATTTGGTAGCCGGAATTCCGCCCAGATCCGGTATTCACCCGGAACTCGAAAGTTCAATCCGTTGGCGCCCATTGTGATCCGCGGGTTATTCCTTAGCGGGGAGGATTGCGAAATCCCTGTATGCAGACCCTGTGCAGGGCAGAAGCGGAACAAGGGCCGGTGGAGAAACCGCTCACCTTCGGGTGTCTCGATCCATATGCGGAGTGCATCGAACCCGGGGTCCAAGTGGTTCGGGAGGCGAATAGTCGTCTTACCAGCAGGCACTAGCTCAACGTCAAGCACGATGGTTTCGCCGATGATGTATTCGCGGCTGTCTACCGAGACGTTAAGGCGTAGCCGAGGACTTCGAGGGCGTCGGCCAGATTGGGCCCCCCGGTGTACGATAGCGGCGCCATCACCGTCGTAGGCTACAAAGTTCGATCCGCCCGGTAGGTCATTCGGGGTTACGCCGGAACCGGCATTCATCAGTAGCTCTTGGTCGTGCTCATTGAACCCATCGTCCCAGCATGTTTCGCCCATAAAGGATGCGTTTGCTTTATCATGGTGCAAGTTAAACACGTGGCCAAGCTCGTGAATTGCCGTATGCACCTGATGTTCCGGACTTTCGGAGGAGAGCGCGTCCAGGAAGACTGCGCAGCCTTCGCGCGGAACCCCAAAAGTGTCTCCGGGTGCCCTGCTCGTGAGAAATCCTACCGTCGGGTCTTGGCCGTCGTAGTCGAACATGAGCCCAAACAGATTTCCGCCCACCCAGTTCCTGCAGAAGATCAAAGCGATATCACTGACCGGACCTGCCTTCATCGGCGTAGGGACAAATTCCCGAAGCATTGTTTGCAGGAGAGCTGCATCCGCCGAAGCAGAGTTCATCTCTGCCGGCAGCGGGTACACGTCTTCCCGAGTCTCCATCAAAATCTCCCCGAAGCTGCTCTTCGCAAACCACTCACCTATGGAATGCCCCCCGCACGCGTCCAGCGGTGGGAGCCACTGCACGTCAGATGCGTGAATGACATGGAGAGTCAACGAAGTAGCCATCTTGGTGGCCTCCATCACATTGTCTTATTGAAGCGGACGGACCTCACGTTAGCACCCTTCAGGTCCTCCAGCTTAACGGAAAACACGCCGGAGTTGAATGTGAACTTCTTTCGGAGCGGATCTGCCACTTTTGCATCGAGAGGTGTTCTACCTTCGTCGTCGGTGAAGAACAGGAAAAATTTCTTGTCTACCTCGGCCCATGATTCTGGCAAGGTAATGCGAAACTCTTTCTCATTGTCGAGTTTGACGTCGATCGGCGGGAACCAAGTGATACCCTCGAGCGTCTTGCTTGTTACAGCGGTTGCGCCTCCGTCTGACTTCGGTTCATACTGATTGACCGCGATGGGGGCAAATACCTCAGCCACCGGCTTTTTGACATCGGTGGGCACAGATACGGTAGCCACCGGACCCGCTTGCTCCAAACCGCTATTCACAATTCGGTAAACGAAAACCTGGCGCGGGTGCCAATCGACCTTCAGGTGGCTCGTAGCATTCTCGGGTTCATTACCTGTTTGGGGTGCTCCGCCTGCTTTCGTATCTGCCGCGGCTGCTCCCTTAGGTGTCTGGGGTGCTCCGCCTGCTTTCGTATCTGCCGCGGCTGCTCCCTTAGGTGTCTGGGGTGCTCCGCCCGCTTTCGTATCTGCCGCGGCTGCTCCCTTAGGTGTCTGGGGTGCTCCGCCTGTTCCACCGCTCGCTCCACCACTAGTTCCACCCCCTCCGGCTCCAGTTCCTGCGGCTAAGGTTTCCGACGACGACTTATGAGCAGCCTGGATCTGGCGATCTAGCATCTGTTGCCGCAGTTCCATCTCCTTCGATGCGATGTCCTTCGCGGCAGTGATGCTTGCCGCCGCCACAACAGTGGTGTCCTGTCCGAGCTTAAACGATTTAATGGTCCCATCGGCATTATTAACCAAGCTGAAGTCGCTTTTGGCGAACCAAGCATTCGGCTGGACCGCAAAGGTATGGGATCGATCAACAAAGACCTGTAACTCAGCATCCCACGTGTCATTTGGCAAATGCCGAATGATCAGATAAGGTGAAGGCAGAAAGTAACGTAGGCCGAGAGCCTTCGGATCCTTCGTCACTTCCCTCGCTGTAATGCTTGAGTAACAACCGGTAAGGCTTACCGCCGTGAGGCAAAGCAGAGCAAATCCCGTAATAACAACAAAATCATTTTTTCGAAGCTCCATTGCGTCCTCCTGGTTCTTCGCATCCAAGCATGACCCTTTTCGGTCGCGATACGTCGTTTGAAGTGGCGCCCAGTTTCTACACTGGAAGGCTTAAGGCCCAGTTTACAACCCACTGCCAGGTGGAGGCGTGGGAAGCGTCATCAGCGTCACTTTGTCTGTGTCCCCGTGTTCGCCGGAGCCCAGACCTGCGGCGAGAACAGCGTCCGTAACTTCCCGTCAGTACCAACAACGAATAGATAGATCTGTGGGGGCTTCTCCGCCTCCCTCGCCGGCGCCGCCGCCGCTAACTGGGCGCTCTTGGCGGCAGTCGTCAACACCGCTTTCGCGAGGTCGCCCAATGCGGCGATAGCATCAGAGGCCACCTTCGATGTGTCTATCTGACTGCTCGCAGATGTGAGGTAGCCCCTCTCAAACTGGAGCTCTGTCGTGTTAGTCGAGGCAAAGGCGTATGGATCGGCAGCATAGAGGGCTGCGGTATCTGGCCCTATCCAGTAGGTAACGTTCGCTTCGCCCTTGGTGTAATCGGGTTTGATCAGGATGTAGGTAGCAGGTAAGTAATACCGTATTCCATTTGTATCCGGGGTCACGTTTGCATAGAACTTGGTCTCGGCGCATCCGGTAATACCGAGGGCAAGGACGATGCACAACCACTGTCTCAAGAACGATGCATGTATAAACATAATGATTCCCTCCCGCTCAGATAGATGTTTCAGCACTAAAACCTGTCTCGACTGTTTCGTTCAAAATTACGTTGGCCCATGCCAACACGCACGCATCGAATTCGTTCTTTTCTCCACATCAGCAAATAACGGAAGCTAATTTCTTGTTGCCTGTCAGCCTTGACCAACTCATAGAGGGGCTCCCATCGGATTAGGACTTCTGTGTCCCCCCAGTGGATTGGCTGCTCTTCAAGTCGGTCTTGTATCTATCGGTCTGCTGTTGCAGACGGTCAAATAGCAGCCCCGGCGCCAGACCGAAAACCATCGCCACAAAAATGCCAATTAGATTTTTGTCCAAATTAAAAATATCTTCCAGCAGCTTTGGAGACTGTGCCTTATCGTCAGGTTTCTGCTCTGTTGTTTGAGTAACAGGTTTGCCGGGAGTACCAGGTTTCTCCCCTGTTGTTTGAGTGGCAGCCTTGCTGGGAGTACCAGGTTTCTGCTCCGTTGTTTGAGGAACAGCCTTGCCGGGAGTGCCAGGCTTCTGCTCCGTTGTTTGAGCAACAGCCTTGCTGGGAGTGCCAGGCTGGGGTGCAAAAACCGGAGAAGCGAGAGGTAGGTACGCAACAAACAGTAAACCACCAATTGCGCCCAAGCCGCTGAACAGCGGGATGGTAACCAGGCGGGCCGCCGACAACCCGTAGTCTGCGATTGCCGACTCAGCTTGGGACTCGCTGCGTAGCCGATTGGACACACCTACTGTCGCCCCCACCAAATAGAAGACCGTTGCGGCGATAATCTCAGGCCTCTTGGTACCGGACATGATAGCGACCGCAAGTAGCGCGAAGATGATCATCCCCGTGAGCATGAACGTTGCCAGGAGACGGTTGCGGGCCAGGATCAGCCCGTTCCATCGTGCATTGCGGTATTCGTTGAGGGAGTTCCGCACGTGACGCAGCACAGCGCGCGCCAACTGCTCAGGTTCGGTACCCCCGACGGGCCCGGCAGCGCCCGCTCCGGAAGGCTTAATGAGCAGAGTGAATTTCCTAGTTGTCGAGGTGCCAGAGTTTTCAGTGACCTTCACGGTGAACTCGTATGGCTTGTTCGCCTCCGGTCTGCCGCTCAAGATACCCGAATCGCTCAGACACAGTCCGGCCGGGATCTTGCCATCAATGACTTCCCATTTGTATGGCGGCGTTCCACCAGTGGCAAACAAACTCTCGGCGTATTCAACATCAACTGTGCCCCATGACAATGGCGGGGTGGTGCTGATTGCCAACGGTGACTGTGTTGCTTGTGTTTGTGGGCTGATAAGCAAATCGAAATATTTCTCGACTGTAACACCCGTGCTGTCAGTGACCTGAATGGTAAAATTGCTGTGCCCATCGCTTGTCGGCGTGCCGCGTAGTATGCCTGCGGTGCTGAGGACCAATCTGTCCGGGATCGCCCCCCCGATGACAGCCCATTTGTAAGGCGGTACTCCGCCGGTCGCCAATAGCGGCGCGCAGTATCCTACTGCGACTGTACCTCCAGGCAAGGTGGTGGTGCTAATTGCCAGAGCCGGGAGCGTCGTAACCGCGGCGGTTGGCTTGAGGTATTTGTCGGCACTCGGGTCAATGGAGACTACGGCTTTCCGCAACTTAGCTAGCAGGTCATCACGGTTCTTGATATCTGACCCTTCGAGACGTGCCTCGTCGTAATATGCGCCCTCCAGAACTTTCTTTTGCGGCGCGACTTCGATCATGGCTTCTTCGGCGCGGTACAGCCGTCCCCACACCTTGCTGTAACCCGTTGCCAACACCCAGGTAAGCCCTTTCATAGCGAGGTCTTTTCTGATTTCATCATTTTCCTTCACGGCCTCGTAGTAAGCGGTGTTCTTGCAGGGATTTTTCGGGGATCCCGTTGCTGGACAAAAGCCTTTAAGGCCGACTTCCAATTCATCCAAACGTGGGAGGAGTTCGCCATAGCTGCTGGGAATGGCATGCTTGGCGTCGGTGAGCTCACAACACAACGCGCTCAACATAAGCCACGCCACGAATGCGCCCAACGTGCCCCACACGGGGGCAAGCAAATAGTTATCAGGCCATTGAACAAGTATAATAATCACCGTGAAAATCGTCGCCGCGGCAGGCAGAAAGATCAACGTGGTGATCAGTGCTGCTCCATATCCACATGGCTGTTTTGCTGCCTCGGGGCCAGCCGCTACCTTCAAGGCCTCGAGAACCCCACTTAACTTAGAATGTCGCTCTCGTTGCCCTCCTTCATCTAAGCCGTCCCATGCGTTGGCATCAAGCTCTCCGTCTGTAGTGCGTGGTATTTCCTTGAGTACATCGTCTAAATTAATGTTTTTCAGTTTGATTTGCCATTCATCACCTGCTGACTCAAGGGTCTTTTTGAGCGTCTCGATTTGTTTCACAAGGTTTTCAATAATGTTTGCGTCAATGCCAGACATAAGCAACCTCCTTTCCGGAGGAATCCCAAAAAGCGAATTAGATTTCACTAATAATCCAACTACAAGACCTATCTTTTGTCAATATTAAAAAGAGATTGTGAAAATTATCTTTTCTTTGGTGAGTTTATGAAAAGATATCCGAATAGATTAAGGTAAAAGTTATTGGCTTCCGTTCGGAATATAGCGCCTTAACCCGAAATTTAAAATCACGACTTCAGGAGACACTGTTGAAAAACCTTAAATCGGGTTGTTTGCACACTAAGTAGTTGATTTTGCTACATGTGAATTTTCTAAAAATCGCAACATTTGGGTTTTTTCGATAGTCTCGGAAGAACTAACCACATAGCAAAACAGAATTTTAAACCCTAGACTAAAGATCCCACGTTAATATTTACACGACCCAAAATGTTGGGAAATAGTTAGCATATCAAACGCTTATCCTTCATTTCGCAAGGGTTTTTCCTCCTACAATTCCTCTATCGCCAAATCTTAGCTTCTTCTCAGCAGTTCCCCCCTCTCTCATATAGAGAGGGCCAATATCCCATGCCCTCGTTACATTTTGTGAGGAGCTCTCAATGAAACCCATCTTTGCGTGGTGATTGTCTCTCATACCTCCTCGCAAAGCTCCCGAAGCTCTATGAAACCGGGCTTATGTGCCTTAGCTCCATCGACCTCAAAGTCCCGAAAGGAGAGCCGCCTATGTTTGAAAGTTGAGGTTGGTCAAGGAATTAATTCGAGACCTTTTAGGTCATTGGTACTGCCATTCAAGAATTATGCGAATAGCTTGCCAAGATCTGCCCTTTCCAGATGGCTTCGATCTGAAAAACAAATCAAAACCTTGGATTCGTTCCGTTGATTACCATTTGGAATGTTGCATAGAAGGGTAGAAATTGAAAAACAAGATTACAGGAAGTTATCCTTATTTTCCAAAAAATCTGCTGGTCACAAGACCAATTTGAAAGGGTGAGTGGCGCAGGGGAACCTCCCCCCTGCGCTCTCTCAGATACGGACGTGAACCTCTCGGCTCATCCGGCTCCAATTATCCAGCCGTCGGTCTTCAAACGGCTTTGCCTTCTTCACAGGTTCCTC
>Ga0209777_10008439_pt1 | contig 11277 bp, 10 predicted proteins | sample FrelakmetHBP12HB_FD_187147 | JGI IMG/M metagenome (GOLD analysis project Ga0209777, IMG submission 187147) | Freshwater lake sediment microbial communities from the University of Notre Dame, USA, for methane emissions studies -HBP12 HB (SPAdes)... | ecosystem: Environmental > Aquatic >...
CTTGATCATGTCCGTTACAGGAATACCCTCAGTCATACATACGACGAGCCCGATCCCCGCTTCGATTGATTCAATAATCGCATCGGCAGAGAAGGCCGCAGGAGTATACAAGGCGGCGACATTCGCGCCCTGTTTTTCTACCGCATCGGCGACCCTGTTATATACGGGAATTCCATCGACGTCCATGCCCCCTTTACCCGGGGTAACCCCGGCTACCACCTTGGTTCCAAATTTAACCGATTCGCGGGTGTGAAAGGTTCCTTCCGAACCGGTAATACCCTGAACCACTACACGAGAATTTTTATCTAAAAGTATTGCCATGTTCAACTCACCCTTTCTTTAAAATTAGTCTGTTGTTATTTAAGCAATGCAACAACCTTTTCGGCGGCCTCATAGAGACCGTCGGCCACGGTAAATTTCAAACCCGATTCTTTAAGGAGTCTCTTGCCTTCGTCCACATTCGTCCCCTGGAGCCTGATCACCATGGGCAGTTTCATGTCGATATTCCTGGCAGCCTGGATGATTCCATTGGCCACGCGGTCGCATCGGAGAATGCCTCCGAAGATGTTCACAAGAATTGCTTTCACATTGGGGTCGGCAGTGAGAATACGAAATGCTTTTTCGATCTGGTCAGGACTGGCGCCGCCCCCGACATCGAGGAAGTTGGCCGGTTCACCACCCGCCATCTTGATGAGATCCATTGTCGTCATGGCAAGGCCTGCGCCGTTAACCATACACGCTATATTGCCGTCTAATTTGATATAATTAACCCCTGCATTCTTCGCAATAACTTCCAGGGGGTCTTCCTCATTTTCATCTCTCAGTTCCTTGATGTCCGGGTTGCGGAAGAGACCATCATCATCAAAATTTATCTTGGCATCCACGGCGATGAGATTGCCCTCCGCTGTGAGAACGAGGGGATTGATCTCCACGAGAGAAGCGTCCTTGGCCACAAATAGTTCATATAAACCCTTGGTGATGTTTGCGAATTGGGCACTGAGGGACTTGTCAGTCCCCAACCCCAAGCCGTATGCAAGTTTCCTGGCTTCAAATGGGCTGAATCCAACTGCAGGGGGAACGGCGCACTTGATGATTTTTTCCGGAGTTGCCTTGGCTACCTCTTCGATCTCCATACCGCCGGCTTCCGAAGCCATGAAAACTACACATTCCTTGTCACGTGCGCGATCCACCACCATGCCAAGATAAAGCTCTTTCTTGATATTCGATGTTTCTTCGACCAGTACCTTCTGCACCTTTATTCCTTCCGGACCGGTCTGGTGGGTAATGAGCTGCATGCCGAGGATCTTCTTTGCTGCCTCATACGCTTCATCAGGTGTCTTGGCCACTTTCACACCGCCGCCTTTACCTCTTCCGCCGGCATGGATCTGTGCCTTTACAATAGATGTCTTGTTGAGGGATTTGGCGATATCTCGAGCCTTTTCAGGTGTGTCAGCGACTTCACCGTTGGGTACGGGGACTTTGTATGCGCGCAAGAGACTCTTAGCCTGATATTCGTGAATCTTCATTATGAACCTCCAATCATTATTAATTAGATAGTAAATTAACCTGCTGTCAGTTCTGAAAAATATTTGATGAGTGGTAGGACACCGGAGAAATAAAAGACCTGCGTGTATAATTTAAACGCTGATGCGGGAGCCAATTTCTCTGGGAAAATCTTTGACCACTGCGAAAAAATCTACTGCCTTTCTTTTATTATGAAGAGTTTGATGAAAGTTTTGCGGACTACTTGATCTTGATCAGGTGCGCTTCATATCATCCAAAATCGTTTCTGTCAACTTTTTTCTGTGACTATCCTGCACTTTTTTCCAGAAATGTCGCATCAGATTGTTTGCAAAGGCGTGGAGTTAGGACGAAAAGTTAAAATAGCATGGATATTAGGGAATAATTTTACCGACTTAAGGCTATCCACATGAATGGCTATGCACGTAAGATAGCCATGCGCGTGTGGTCATTCATGGCGGAACTGAGTAGGTGGAAAAGCGGGTTGATATAAACGGCTGAGACCTTTGAACAAAGGCTGATTCTTCCTTGCCCAAAGGTCTCAACGGTAAAAAATCGATTTTATCTTCTCTGTTCAATTATGGGCGGTACTCATAGACTTCGTACTCTGTTTTCTGACCGAGCAGGGCGTCAATCTGATCCTGAATATTCGCCCTCTCCTTACTGGACTGCCATGCCTTCCAGGCGGAAAGATTATCCCATGTGCTGATAACGAGATAATCGTTCTGTCTGTCCACATTTTTCAAAGACTCCCCCGACACGTAACCAGGCTGCTTCAGGCTGAGTGATCTTAGTTGCATGACCAGTTCCTTCAATTGAGCTGCCTTATCCGCGGCTACCTTCCTTTTAATGAGAATTTTAACTGCCATTTTCGACCTCCTGCATTACTTTGTGGGTTGTCTTTCTGGGGCTTAGATGTGAATTTCACCAACCGCGTTTTTCTGTCTTTAACTTTATGATATTCATCTTAAGGAGCACTGTCAAGTATTTTTATGGCGTCGTTTCATCTGATGATAACCTAACACCTTGATACAACTAAAAGGATGTGAATGGTAATTGAATCTCTGCACTAATTTCGGAGCTGAGGGTGTTCATGGAAAAATTGGCTAGGCAAGATTAGGTCAGGAGCATTCAGAAATTACGGCGAAGAGATGCAAGAAGCTCTTCGATTTCAAGACTTATTGGGGAGATGACAGTATACAAGGCATAGCCATTTCGGAGAAGAATTCATTCCGCAAACGTGCTTCCTTCTCGCAACGAATATCCCGTTTTATCTGTCTTAACATGACATCTTCTTTCTATCATCCAGACTGAATGGCCCGGAACCAAAATATGCGATTAAGAGCGTTCCTCCCAGCATGAGAGATTTTTCATGAAAATTATGTATTGCGTCTGCGCCGCAAACAATATTCTCCCCATCAGAACCAAGTATTTCATTGTTTATCTCCTTCCTAATTAGGCTTCGCTAATCTGACTTACTTGATTGGATATCCAGCATTCTTCCAGGCCACCACGCCGCCAACAAGAACCTTGGCATTTCTATATCCTTTTTTCAGGAAATGGTCTGCCCGACCGGCAGATGTTTTTTCCCTGGGTCATGCTCAATAGAAGATGATTTCCTGGTCTTTTGAATATAGCGGAAGCCGGGAGTAGAATTCGCTGAGCGATATGGACCCTTCAAGATTAATCCTTTTATATTCCTCTTCGTCACTATAGGCGCAGACCAGAATAGCCGCTCCCGATTTTACTTTAGCATGTACTTCTTTCGGCGGTACTCGTATCGGTTCCGTCACGATGTTCCTCCTGTATTTTTATACTGAGCTCAAATATTTCATCTTTTATCAGAACTTGAAGTTGCCGAAATTGGACTCCGGAATCGGCTTGAGCAGTGAAACCTCGAAGGCTAGGGCCAAAGCGTTGCGGCAGTCCTTCAGGGGCAGCGTCCCATCGTTGAAGAGCCGCGCCTCCATGTAGAAGGGATGTGCCTCCCGGTTATACTTGTCGATCATCATCTGCTTAAATTTATCGGCTGCCTCTTCATCCATCTCTTCACCACGTTTTTTCCGGTTGGTACGCTCCAGGCTTGTGAGGATGAAGCCGGCGGTCGCTCCGGACATGACCGACGTCCTTGCCCGCATGGTGGCAAAGATGAACAGAGGATCAAATGTCCTCCCGCACATGCCGAAGTTCGCGGCACCGTGGTCGGGACCAATGATCCATTGAATCCGGGGAACCTCCGCACAGGCACAGGCCCTCACCATGCCGGACCCGTACTTGCCGATGCCTGCATATTCCTCCGCAGTGCCGACCATGTAACCTGGAGAGTTCTGTATGTAAAGAATGGGGATCTTCATGGTGCAACAGCGTATCACCCACTCGATTGCCTTGCGGGCGGAATCCACAAAGATGACGCCGTTATTGTTGCTCGCTATGACTCCGACAGGAATCCCTTTCAGAAAAATCTTCCCGCAGACGATGTTGTCGCCACGGCCGGGGTTGTAATTACGTTTATACTCGCTGAAATAGCTGTCATCGGCGATGGCGGCGAGGACCTCGCGCACGTTGATCCCCCTGGAGGTCTCCTTCGGCAGGACCTGATAGAGGTGGTCGGCGGGGAACTTTGGCTCTGCGGACTTTCGCCGATCGATATAGAGGCTCTGCTTCGGGTCGAAGGCCAGAAGCTCCCTCAGTTTCTCGATCCCTTCATCCTGCGACTTCACAAGATGGTCGGCGCCTCCGGAGATCTGGGTATGGACCCTCGCGCCTCCCAAGTCCTCCATGCTCACCTTCTCGCCAATCGCGGATTCCACCATAGGAGGACCACCAAGGAAGGAGTAGGACATGCCTTCGATCATGATGCTCTCGCAGGCCAGATAGACGATGTAGGCGCCGCCGGCGGTGTTCCCGCCCGTGCTCAGTGTATACTGCTTCAGGCCCTTTGCCGACATCCGGGTCATATTGTAGAAGAAATGGCCAAACTGGTTCCGGCCCGGGAAAATACGGTCCTGCAAGGGAAGGTAGGCGCCCGCCGAATCGGCGATGTATACGAAATTAAGCCCGCACTTCTCAGCGATCTCCTGGGCCCTGAGGTGCTTCTTGCAACTGATGGGGTAGTAGGCCCCGGCGGACACCCGGCTGTCATTAGCGAGGATCATTACCCAGTTGCCGTGTATCTTGCCGATCCCTGTCACCAGCCCTGCGGACGGCACGTCTTTCACTAGTTCATAACCAATTCCGAAGCCGGCGCCCCGGCTCAGCTCGAAAAATTCCGTGCCGGGGTCGACGAGCCGCCTGATAAGCTGACGAGGCGGTTTTTTGCCCTGTTTGTGAAGGCGTTCATTTTGCACCTCTCCTCCTGGGTTATAGGCTTTTTCCCAGAGTTCGTAGATCTTTGCCTCTTCAGCCAGCCAGTGCTTGCGGTTCTCTTCGTGCTCCAGTTCCTCTTTCTGCTCACGGGATGTCCTCTTGTCCATTTTCTCTGCCACGTTTACATCTCCTTCCTTGTTTCATATATTCTCAGATCTAAGCTCTGATGGCACCGAATTGAGAGGCTCTTTATGTGTAACAGCAAATCCCCTAAAGGGCAGTGGAGATCGGCTGGATCATGTGAGGGAACATACTATTTATAAAAATCCCAGGAGTACCCCTCCTGGTTATCGTATTTTTCGCCCTGTTGTTTGAGATAGCCCCAATAGGCAAGCTCGTTAATGTGAAGCTCCGCCTCCTTCAATGCGTCAATCACTTCCTTGGTGTCCGGCGGACAGCCGGCCACTTTTATGGCTTTCCTGATATGCGCATTTTCCTTGTTTGCCTTGATGATGCAGTTGCCTATGAGAACGGTATTATCATACCCCGGTCGCGCCTGCATTTTTTTGCCGTTGAGTACCTCAACCTTCGGAAGGGGCTGGCCCGTGAATGCCGACAGCACAAGGATATTGACCATGTTGGCGAGTGGGGTGCATCCGGAGCAGAGAGTCTCATCGTACTTGGGTAAAGCAACTCCTGTCACGCCGAATTTTTCAAAGATGGAAGGGCCGGTGTTGTCTTTCGTCCATCCCCAGTCCCATTTGAGAGATTTTATATGATTCTCTAAGGCTTCGCCCCTGATTGCATAATCTTTGAGGTCGAGGGACTTGCCGTGGCGTTTGGCATACTCAACGAAATGGACGATATCCTGCGGGTCGTAGCCTATGGTCTTTGCCGCAACCATGTCGGCTCCAAGGATATCGCGGGACGCTATGATAATGCCTTTCCTGAACGCATTTCCGAAATGAAGAGGACCTCGCTCCAAGGCATAGATACCATCCACAACGGTAAGCGCCGGCTTTACGCAATCAGCGACAAACGTGAAACAATACTCCAAGCCGGGACTTACATGATGGCAGATTTTTTTGGAGGAAGTTCTCAAGCAACCTTTAAGATTTTTCAGTCCCAGAGATACTTTCGTCTGGGCGTGGGTCTTCAGAACGGGAAAGTTGACGAGAAAGTCGGACTCCATGGCTTCTTTTGCAATATAGAGGGTGGGTCCTCCCCGGACTTTGAAGGTCACGGATTTGCCGGCATTAAAATCAACGAGCTTGACGCCGTACTTATTTACCAGTGAGGGGTATCCGAGACCTGCGAAGGCTGCCATAGTACCGATGCCTTTTTGAACCTGAACCGATCCCTCACCGATGGATATTTCTCTACATCCGTGGTCCTTGAGCATGATGACCAGATCCTCCACGAGACGTGTCGTCGTAAACACGCCGAACGGCGCTATCTTGAACTGGTCATCCCACGTGATGAGATTTGGTTTAATCAGCACCCTGACATTTCTCTCCAGTTTCTCAAGGCCGCAGCAAAGTTCGACTGCCTCTCTGAGAGAATCGGGACTGCCAGCATATTGAACTAACGATACTAGCGGTTTCATGGCGGGCCTCCTTCGACAGAAACGATGCTCTGTTTATCTGAACGAGTAATCATCAAGATATCTGCTGCGCCAATTTCAGAGGTCGGGTAACTAGACGTTATGCTTTCATGTACGAGTTGAACCACTCCATTGCATCCTCGTCTTTGATTCCTAATTTCTTGCTGTGATCTGGTTTGAATAATCTAAAGGTTCCTATGGATTTCGCACAAAGTCCCCCGGCTTCGTTGAAGATCATTGCCTCTGCCAGGCATTCGCGATCATTTTTAACTTCGAGCACTTTCCCTACGGCCTTCAATTCCTTATCAATCGTGATGGACTTCAAGAAGTCAACCGTCATGGACTTCGTCATGCCGAGGCATCTCATTTTATGAACAACGGCCCTCCCCATGACTTCATCCAAGATAGTTGATATAATCCCACCATGGACTAGGTTCTTCCATCCGCAAAGATGGGCCGACACCTTAACCCATGAAAAAATTGATTCTCCGTCAGTGAAAAATTCCAAGCGCAGCCCTGTCGGATTAACAGGGCTGCACCCAAAACACATACTATCTGTCCTGTTCGGCAGATATTTGAGATTCTCTTTTCCGTTCATAATGTAACTCTCCGTTGGCATCATAGTTGGCTGTACTCTTATCTGTGGCTACCATTACCATATTTCAAATATATTTCAAATTTTGATTCTTCGATTTTCTGAGCACGCTGGCTCGAAATTGCTAATCAATGGTTCAAGAAGGAAAAACTCTTGAGGAAGGGATGACCAGAGGATACCGCGGAATATTTGCAAGGTCAGATGGCGACCCTGAAACCGTCTTTACGGGAGAAGAAAAAAATAATTTAAACCACGGATAATACCAGACGGTTCGTCCGTGTCCTTAATATTGCGGGCGCATTCCGGAATCAGAGACTTCCATTATTTTACTGTATACCCCTGGCCATCGAGACAGGCGCTCAAGGCACGTTTGTAGTGTCTGGTAAGATCATAAAGCCTGTCAAGAATACGGTATTCTTATTAAGCAAAAAGAGAGTAGTGCACTTTATGGACCGATAACAATGCCTATTAAGTAGTAGAATAATAAGAGGTGTAAGCCACTTATATGTTGGTCTTGCGGCTTCTGCCAGACTGCTCATTCTCTTGCGCCGACAGCCTTGGGCGTCAGCCCAAACATGAGGAGGGCACAACCGACGAGGATCGCGATATTTGCCTGCCAGACGTATGTATACGAACCCGACCAGTTATATATCAGCCCTCCCATGAAAGGCCCGATTCCACCGCCCATGCCCATGAAAAAGGTAAGCCACCCGTAGACAGAGCCCACGACATGCCTGCCGAAACGATCTGCAACGAGGATGGGCATCATGGGCCCCAGGGACCCGTACCCAAAACCGTAGACCAAGGCATAAAAATAGAGACGCGGAGCTGTGGTCGCCTGCAACAAGAGGACCATCCCCGCAGCCATGATGATCATGCCCAAGACGGCCGAATGCTTGACATCCTTCACCATGCCACTGAACCAGCCGAAGAAGAACTGTCCACAAAAACCGCCAAAACCGAGTGCACCGAGGGAGGAAGCGGCAACGATGTTGTCAATATTATTATCCAGTGCGTATGCGACCTGATGTACGAAGACTGCCATAAGGGTCATGACCGCCAGGGAGAAGCTGGCCACAAGAATCCAGAAGTGAGAGTTTCTAAAAATGACTTTGACGGAAAGATGCGCCGGATGCCTCTCGACATGATCGGCTTCCAGTGCCTGAGCTGTTTTCCTATCACCGTCAGGGAATAGTCCGCAGCTCTCAGGATTTACGCGTCCCATAAACAATTGGGAGAGTGAGACCCCCATGAGGATGAATATGACCCCGAGAAAGACAAACCCATAGTGCCAGTCGTAATTCTTCACGATATAACCCGCAAGAGGAGTCAGGGCAATAATTCCGAAGCTGACACCCATGGTGGATATTCCTATGGCAATGCCCCTCTTTTTTATGAACCACTTCGCCACGGAAGAATTGACAACGAGCAGCCCCATGCACGCAGTACCGGCGCCGCATAGTACGCCATAAACAAGATAGAAATGAAGGGGAGTTCTGGCAAGACCCGTGAGGATGTAGCTCACTGAGGCAACAATTGCACCTGCTGTGATGATCCACCTTGGCGCCACTTTGTCGAGCATTCTACCTAAAAAAATGGCACAGAAGGAATAGACCATCATGTTGATTGAAGCACCCAGGGATACGACGGACCGGGACCAGCCGTAATCAACGGACATGGGCTTCACAAAAACACCGAAGGAGTAACGGGCCCCATAACTGATGCTTGAGATCAGAAACGCCCCCATGACCACATACCAGCCCCAGAATATGCCTTCTTTTTCTCTCATGAGACGGTTGCTTTTTTCTCAAACGTAATACACATCTTTTTACCCTGCGCCTTCCGTCGGCGCCGTATCTTAATTCTACTAAGGATTCAGGAGTTCGAATCCTGATGCCGGCTCGAGCATACGGACGCCGGCGCTGTCCAGAATCTCAAAGAGGATGACTTCCATCACATGCCACACCCTGACTCCCCGGCGTACGCAGCCGGTTGTCGTTTCTCCCCTCCTGCCACAGGCCATATGCATGTGCAGGACCGGTTTGCCCTCATCGTCGGGAAATACCGTTCCCACACCTGCTACTTCGTGGACGTTCTGCAAGATGTGCGTCATAGGCTCTATAGGCAGTGTTCTACCTTCTCTGGGCCCGACAACAAGTGTGCTTCCCTCATCTGCGCAACCGAGTACAATCAAGGTGGCAGCGCGTATGGACTGCTGCATGGCGAAATTTTCAATGACTTCATGAACCACGTCTCCATCTTCGAGCCTAATAACAAACATACGGCCCTGCCTTGCCTGGGAGTATTTCATAGATGATAAGGCTCCTAGCTCTTTAACTTTTTTCGATTAATAAAACTATCCTTGCCGTTCTTCATACGGCCTTGATTTTTCCCGGGGAAGGATAAGGAAAATGACAGTTGATGTCAAAGAATTTCTCATGACAGCTTGCGACTGAGGCGCATTTATGACCGACTGAAATTTGCAAATAACGACTATTGAGGAAAGAACTGGACCGGGGATTAACTATACACTTGAAATCGGAATAGCGGACTGTACGGATCAAACCCTTGAGATAAAAAAAGGGTGGATGGTAAAAGGAGGGAAGAAGGAACCATCCACCCGCTCGCTATATAGACTGAAAAGGATCAAGAATGCTGACCCCCCTCAGAATCTCTGGGAAGGGGGTCGATGGATGGCAAAGGAGGGAAGGGAAACCATCCATCGATCTCAAAAAATACATGTAGAGCTAAGTCTCATCAGTAAAAAAGTCAGGAAGAAAAAATGCTACGCTTTGGTCATCGAAATTTAATTCGCTTTCTTTCTTTTCCTGGGGTTGCTCTTTCGCCGTCGTTTTTTCTATTCTGTCGTTTTCTTCTTCCGATATGAAAAACTCATATACGAACCCAAATTCTGAATGTGACAGCGCGTCTTCCTGATCCCAACTCCGTAAACTTTGTGTCTTCTCCTCCTTTTCCATTAACTGCTTTATTCATATACTATATTATGAGTCCAGCGAGACCCCTGAGCAATGCCTTTCATGAATTGTTTCGTCAGATTAAAATCCCAAAGGTATCTTCCTGCCTACTGAGGTCTCGTTATGTATCGTTTTGCAAAATAGATGCCAAGCTTGAAATTGACGGGAAAGGAAATTTATGCTATACAAATTTTCTCTTGAATATAGGTACTTACAAAATTTTCGAAAGTTGCCCCTGCCATTGAGGCGATACTAGAAAGATGAATTGTAATCCTAGGCAACAGGCAAAGAGTGCGATTTTTGCACGGATAAAACTTTGAAAATTTGGCAAATGCCGAATCAGCTCGCCTTTTGCTTGTGTGCATAAATGGCACATCATGTGCTAAAATAGCACGCATACAGATTTTCTTGCGAAAGGACAAAAGGGTGCACACTGATCCTCGAAAGTGCCTCTGGACACGCCACAAGCGCATATCTTTAAGACCGAGCTTTCTTCAAATATTTAAATTCCTCGCTTACGATACCCATCGGCAGTCATAGAAGACCAGCATTTTTGTCATAGCCAAATTATCACGGATGAAATATGCTAATAAAGGAATACTGAGATCCCGCCTCCGAAAAGGACGGAGGGTTTGGATTCCCACCAGACGCGAAGCACGAAAGCGATTTTATCGCCCTGAGCCTGCCAATCGTTGGCAGCCATTCTTGTAGAATGAAATTTATGGCAACGTTGTCAATAGAAGCCTGAAATATTCAAAAGGACTTGTCCATGGATGGCATACCGGATACTGTCACGCTGTCACGGATGCAATTCGCCGTCACGGCCATGTTTCACATTCTCTGGCCGGTGGCGACAATTGGCGTAAGCCTTTTCCTCGTATTCCTCGAAGCCCGTTGGATACGGACAGGGAAAGAGGAGTATTATCGCCATGCACGTTTCTGGAGCCGTCTTTTTTTTCTCAACGTCGCCCTCGGCGTAGCCACGGGTATTCCCCTCGAGTTTCAGTTCGGGACAAACTGGAGCGCCTTCTCCAGGGCCGGCGGCGATTTTTTCGGGCACATGCTGGGATATGAGGCCGCCATGGCCTTCATGCTGGAGGCGAGCTTTATCGGAATCATGATGTTCGGATGGAAAAGGGTCTCGCCTCAATTGCATCTTTTCGCCACTTCCATGGTGGCTTTCGGCGCATCCCTTTCAGCCTTCTGGATCATGGTCGCCAACTCCTGGATGCAGACGCCGGCGGGTGGCTACTTCGACGAGGGAAAATTCATCGTCA
>Ga0209777_10008440_pt1 | contig 11276 bp, 10 predicted proteins | sample FrelakmetHBP12HB_FD_187147 | JGI IMG/M metagenome (GOLD analysis project Ga0209777, IMG submission 187147) | Freshwater lake sediment microbial communities from the University of Notre Dame, USA, for methane emissions studies -HBP12 HB (SPAdes)... | ecosystem: Environmental > Aquatic >...
CTCCGACAGCTCGGCAGAGGGGCCGATAACGAGGAGGCAATGCAATGCGAGTGGGGGCGGGTGCCTGGTCGCGAAATTGACAAATATTACCTCCGGCTGCGGCTCTTTTATGGCCCACTGGACACTGACGGAATCAAAGGCCATCCCTTACACCTACTGGGCCTACCTATACGGCGACCTGCACAGCAACGCCGCTACGGCGCCGGAGTATTTTGATCCGTACACCTATTCGATGTTCCTGAGGGTACACAAGGTAGGCACTGACACCAGTGTGTACCCGGCGGAAGGAACTGAATCGAACACGATGGCCCCGGGCGAGTGGTTCTATGTCCATTACTATGTGGATTACCCCGGCAACAACTCGCACTACGATTTTGATCGGACCTTCAATCAGGGCGAAAAGCACATGGAAGACGATGGCAATATAGCGGCATGGGCGAACGGAGCCAGCTCAACCGCCAACTACTGGGTGACCGGCAACATTACGTGGTCTGTCAGGTTTGACCCGGCGATTGTCGAAGTCAACGCTTCAAATACCAACGACGGACCCGGAAACGGCGGCAACGGATTTACTACAGTAAAAGGCACCCAGATGTATGTTGTCAATGACGCTCAAGCTACACCCTTGGCCGATGGTTTCGACGTTACCAATCCGAATGTCAGCGCGGCGTCTAACAGGGGGGGATTCTGGTACGAACAGACGATGGTCTTCAATGCTTCAAAAGGCCCACCGAAGTTCTTTCCTAGTCCCTGCGGGAGAAGAGAGCTTGGAAACGTGTGCAACGGGGCCGATGGTTATCCAGGCGGAATAGACTTGGATCTCGGATATGTTGCTTTGCGAATCAGGACGACCGCCCCTAGCGGCTCAGGCTCATATATCCATCCAGCTTGGGACTCAGACCTTGTTCCTTGCGCGTTCTTAACGCTTGGCAAACCTTATGGAAGCGGCAACTGGCAAAACGATACGGTAGCGCCTCGAAGCACTAAGTGGCCTGCATGGTGCTCGTATACGCCCAATGGTTCGTCTTGCCAAACCGGCAATTATAACACTGACCGGACGTATGTGTGCGTTCAGTAATGGTTTGAACAAATAGAACAGAGAACAAATAGGGGACGCTTACGAATGGCACTAACTTAAGGCTTTTTCCTGGATTTGCCCATAAAAGGGTACCCCACCTTGACCGCAGACCCGTACGGGTCGAGGACAAGGTGGGAGGGCAACTCCGCCAGAAGCCTCGCTTTCTCTGATGCCGACGGGCCCCCACCTTGTCCTCGCCCTTACGGGCTGCGGTCAAGGTGGGGTACCCGTCTTACAAGAATCCGCTTAAGTTGGCGTCATTCGGAGACATACCTTGCCTTTGCGGCATATCGTGCTAATATCTTTTTTCAAGGTTTATCAGCCTCAAACGGAACTTACGAGCCATCGTGACCAACCCCCTGAATTTATCCGCAGGGTTGCAGGATTATCAGACAAGGGGTTTAAACCCCTTGTCTGAAGGATCCGTTTGGCTGTTCTGAGTGGTGGTTAATATAATGGAGAAGGTAAAATGGAAGGCATCAATTTCGTGACGGATGAAAAGGGCAAAAAGATCGCGGTTCAGATTGATTTGGAAAAGAACGCCCAATTATGGGAGGACATTCACGATAGCCTTATAGCCAGATCGCGTTCCACGGAGCCGCGCGAATCCCTTGAGTCCGTAAAAAAGCGTTTGCGCAAAGCGCGTAAATTATAATGGCCGAATACTCGATTTTTTTCGTCAGATCGGCCCGCGAAGAACTCGAAGCTCTCGAAGCCAATACCGTGAAAAGGATAATGGCCAAGATCGAGGCTTTAGCGGGCGTGCCGCGACCGCGGGTGGCTTGGCCGTGCGGCTGGGTTGCGTAAGCAACAAGAGGGAATCGAAATACATTTTAGATAAAAATTCAGGATTCTATTACCACCTCTTGTCCTTCGGACCCGGGCAACAAGTTGTCTGACGGGCCACCCGTGGGATTGAGCTTGATTACGTGGGAGAGGAATATTTCATGCAGGAGCAAACCGGAATCCCCACGCCGGACATTATTGTTACTATCAAGCCTCCAGTTCTTCTCTTACCGATTCCCGCTCATTCCATACAACCGGCTTAACCTCATAATTTCTTACAGCTTCGATAACGCTTTGAGAGACCCTCTGCTCCTGATCGTTCAGAAAGGCATAGGCAAGCGAATCTGGTGACCTTACCTCCCTAGTGTCTATCCATTTAAACGCCACCGCTTCCGCTGTGTCGCGGCTTGGCCGGGTGATCGTCTGAATTATCCGTTCAGGCTGCTTTTTGGATTTCGGAATTACAAAGTCGAATAGATGGTCATAACCGCTCTTGCCCGTAAACTTCACGTTCGGTGTATAACGGATGTCACGCGTATCCAACCATGCCACAACGTCCTCATAAAAGAGGCTTGCCACCATTGGCGCCGCCATATAGAACATGTCGTTTAAAGCAAGCATAGCCTGGATAAGATTATGTTTACGGAGCGCAAAGCTGTCCACTGATGTATGAATTTCCAGCGCCCCATTATTATTGTGGACCCCGAATCCCGCTAGTGTCAATTTTAACAGGTCTTGACGTTTTGGGGTGTCGAGCTTGCATCCAGATTGGAGGAGGTCATCTATGATGTAGCCGTCATCCGTCAAAACAAAACCGTTGTTTTGCTTCTTTGCGTATATCTGGAGACAATCATTATGCCGATCAAGGTATGGAGTAGTTATTTCGACCCAATCGTTGTTTATTTGCCGAAGGGTGGTCTTATCCTTAAGCCATGCCATGTAATCATCGAGAAGCTTCTGGATTTCTTCAATCATGTGAATAACCCTTTCCTGATTTTAGGAGGCTCTGTTATGTTGCAGAATCTCATGAAGTCATCAAGTGTATGCCAATGATCGGTGATACCAGGAAATTTATCCGCTGGAATCGGTCTAGTGTCGTGTCACGCTTGAAATGATAAGATTTGTAGGGTGGGCTAGCGAAGTCTGCCCACCAAACAAGCCATCGTTACGGTGGGCAGACTCGCTTCGCTCACTAGCCCACCCTACATGTAATAACCGACATTTGAGGTGTGACATGACATTAGCCCACTTATCACCGAAACCTTCCCGATATATGTGGATATGCGGACAACCTATTTCCTCTCCGTCCGGGTTGCGGTGGGTAGGCCCGGCAAGTTCGAGCCTCACCAGGATAACCACCTGCCGCGCCCGATTCTGATATTTTATTTTCGCAAGGTCAATCCTGCCACGGCTGACGTCCAGCATGAAATTTTCCCGCTTGTCCCTTGAAACAAGAGGAATGCTGACAGCTCCGCCCAAGCTTGGGAATTCCCACTCCTGATCGTCAATGCAGACCTTTTCCATGAAAATAAGATCATCCGCCTCTGCCTGGGTCAGGATTATATCAGCCATTCTATACCCTCCTCTTCAACGTCTATTTTTTCTTTTTACAATTTATACAAAAATCATCAACGGGTTCTATGCAAGAAATATTTTTTTGCTTATTCCATTCCGGCTTATTATAAAGACATCTTTAAGATCAAACTTTACAAATTCAATCGGAATGCGATAAAAGTCGATAAAAATATTATTTTGTGCCCAAAGGATTTGCCTCTTTTCCATTTTATGATTTCCCCTTTTCCACGTCTATATCCACATCCTTCACACGCACCGGGCCTGTCATCAAAAGGTGAAACATCGTCTTAAATAAAGCCTCAAGAGAGACTTTGCGGGACTTCTCAAATTGAATTTTACAATCTAATGAGGGGCATTTCAAGCAAGTTCGGTCAGCGTAAGACATAAATTATATCAGCGCAGTAGGGATTATGACATTTTTCGTCACCGGCCCGTGATAGGCGCGGACGGGGGATTTACATATCACTTAGCGGCATCTTCAAGGAATCTGACCTTGTCCACGGTGAGCGTGATGGCGCCGAAATCTTCCTCCACCTTGCCATGCAAGAGGAAGGGGCGCTCGCGGTCTATCATGTGGCAGAAGCGGCGGTATGTTTCTGGGAAGAAGGTGGTTTCATAAATGGCGGAGGTGTCTTCAAACGAGAGAAACTCCATCGGCTCGCCATGTTTTGTTTCCACGAGTTTTCCTGTGACGTACCAGCCGAGTGTGGTGACCCGTTTGCCCACCCAGCGCTTGAGGTCTTTTGCCGGGACATAGCTGCCCGGCTTCAGACGCTCGCGGTAAAGCGCCAGCGGATGGCGGCTCACCAGGAAGCCCAGGGTCTCGACCTCCTGTCGCAGCGCCGTTTTTTCATCATAATCCTTCGGGCTTGGCATGGGCACGGGACGTTCCGTGCCACGGCTTGTCTCGCAAGCCGTGCTCCCGCCCCATGTCGTATCGAACAGGGACAGAGACGATTTGAGAGAGCGGTGCGCCCTGAGGTGGGCATATTCCTTGAGCCGCCACAGCAGGGCGGGGCGGGTGGAATCCTTCTCGAGGGCGTCGAAGCAGCCGGCCTTGACGAGCAGTTCCGCATCGCCCGGCGCGACGTCAGCCCGCGCGAGAAATTCCGAAAACGACCGGTAGGGTCTTTTTTTCCGTTCGGTGAGAATGGCCTCGACCGCCGCATTGGAAAGCCCTTTTATCTGCATCAGGCCCACCCGCAACCCTTTTGCGACGCCGGGACCGCATTTGACTTCAGACAAGGGGTTTAAACCCCTTGTCTTATAATCCCGCAACCCTTTTGCGACGCCGGGACCGCATTTGACCGCGGTGTAATGCTCCTCGCTCTCGTTGATGTCCACGGGCAAAATCGCAAGCCCCATCCGGCGCGCTTCGGATATGTATGCGAAGGTCGAATAATAGCCGCCCCGGTTAGATATCACCGCCGCCATGAACTCGGCGGGATAATGCGCCCGCAACCATGCCGATTTAAAGGACACCAGCGCATAACTCGCCGAATGCGGCTTGCAGAACGAATACCCCGAAAAACTCAATATCATTTCCCAAATATTATCAATGACTTGCTCCGCAACGCCCCTCTCTCTCGCGCCCCGATAAAACCGCTCGCGGTATTCGGCAAGCTTCTTCGTCCGGTGTTTTTTAGAGAGAATCTTCCTCAAACCGTCGCCGTCCACCGCATCGAACCCGCCCAGGGCCATGGCCGTTTTGGTGACGTCCTCCTGATAAACCATGATCCCGTAAGTTTCCCTGAGAATCTCTTCGAGCAAAGGGTGGAGCGGCTCGTATGAGCCGCCGCGAAGCCGCCGGACATATTCGCGGATAAAATCGTTTGCGGCGGGCCGGATGATGGACGAATGAATGACCAGGTGCTCGAAATCGCCCCGGCCCGTCTTCTGCTGGAGGAGCCTCATGGCGGGGCTTTCGACGTAGAATACACCGATGGTGTCTCCGCGGGCGAGGATGGCTATTGTTTCGGGGTCGTCGAGCGGGTTGAAGCTCTGGTAGGAGATTTCGATGCCGTAGTTTTTCCGCAGCGCGGCGAGCGCATCCCTTATCACGGCCAGGGAGCGATTGCCCAGGAGGTCAATCTTGACAAGCCCGGCGTCTTCGGACTGATCCTTCTCCCAATGGATTATGTTCACCCCCTTCGGCGCCCTCTGGCTCGGCGCCCGCCTGCCCAGCTCGCCGGGAGCGACCACAACGCCCCCACAATGCACCGAAAGATGCCTCGGAATCCCCTCCAACTCGTTGGCCTGCTTGAGGATTTCCGGCCACGGGGCTTCGAGTTTCAGGTCCTTGAAGAGGGGATGGCTTCGCACAACCTCCTCGGCGTCGCTCACCTGCCACAGATGTCTCATCCTCTTTGTCACCCGGCCGATTTCTCCCTCCGGCAACCCGTAAACCTTTGCCACCTCCCTAACCGCCGCCCTACCCTGAAACGCAACGTGATTGGCCACCATCGCCGCGCCGTGAGCGCCATATTTCCTGAAAACGTAATCGAGCGCGTCGTCCCGCTCGTCCCACGGGAAATCCACGTCAATGTCGGGGGGATCCACCCGCCCGGGGTTCAAAAAACGCTCGAAAAACAGGTTGTGCCTGATCGGCTCGACGTGGGTTATCTTCAGGACATAGCTCACTATGCTCGCCGCAGCGCTCCCCCGCCCGCAAGTGAGCGGAAAACGCTTCACTATGTCCTCAACAACAATAAAATAATTCGCAAACCCCTTTCGCCGTATGACGGAAAGCTCATACATAAGGCGATCCCTCACCGCGTCGCTTATCCCGCCGTAGCGGTCCAGCGCGCCGTCAAGGCACTTCTTTTCGAGCAGCCGGTATGCGGCGTCGGCATCCAGACCCTCGAACGCGGGAAATATAAGCCCCCTCCACGGCGGCTCGGCCATAACGCACCGCTCCGCGATAATGCCCGCATTTTCAATGGCTTGCGGGCAATTGGGAAAGCGGCGCGCCATCTCCTCCGGCGGCGCAAGCCACCCCTTTTCGCTCGCAATCTCATCCGCAGGCACGCGGCCCAGGGTGGTGTTTAGATCAATCGCGCGCAGCAGCCGGTGCAATGAGTGCCCGCCCCGGTCGGCAAAATAAACGTCTCCCACAGCCACCGGCGGAAATCCGCGTTGCGGTGACGCAGGACTGGAGGATAGGGCAACATAAATATCATGTGTAGAACCGTTATTTAACAAGGCGCCGAGCAAATCCGGGTCATCGCTCAATATTATCAGTCCTTCCCGTTCCGTAAGTAGCGATTCCGCAAGGGAAAAATCCTCCTTGAGATGCCGGTCTGTGAGAATCTGGCATAACCTGCCATAACCCTCCTGGCTCCCGACCAGCAGCACGGCATGTTCCTTTTCCGTCCGCACATCCGCGCCGATGATGGGCCTGACGCCCTCATCGAGGGCCGCCTGCCAGAAAAACACCGCCCCGTACAGGCCGTTCAGGTCGGTCAGGGCAAGGGCATCCATGCCAAGCTCACTCGCCGCCCGAGAAAGCTTCTCCGGCGAGGATGCGCCACGCATGAAGCTGTAGAACGAATGGGTCTGAAGATGAATAAAAGTCACGAGTTTTTATGCCGGAGATATTTTCTACCGGCTAATGGCTGGCAATAAGAACTTTAAACCCTTCCTGCTCGAAATGGTGATCGTTGGTTAGCGCTTCCATCACATTTTGAGATCTCATCGCATTCATGGAAATACAGTCAGTCAGGCTGTAAGACTTATCAGGGCGATTTTCATACAATTTTATTCCTTGGAGAAACGAGTCCCGCGACTGTTGAGTAACCTTGACATTAGGGTCAGAAAGAATCTTATTCACTGCTTTTACGGCGCTTCTACGAAAATCTTCCCCATAACGAGAAAGCGCAGTGAGAAATTCCGATAGCACCTCGTCGGTAGTTAACAATATTATGTCACCAATAGCCGCTCTTGCCTGATGAGCTGCCCGCCATAACTGATCTTTCGGGTTAACAATCGCAACCCAATAACAAGTATCCGCAAATACCATTTTCATCTTTTCGGTATCCCATATACGTAATGATCCAGGTTATCTGAAAGATCGCTGGGCAACTTATTCCATTCCTCTTCTGGTATTTCACTGGCAATCTCCGCCAAAATGTCCTCGATCGGCCGCGCTGACGCATCGAAAGGAACCTCTCCAGCAGGATGCAATTCCCAGTTTTCTACTTCTGTAACTCGTAATAACTTGCCTTCCGATGAGAATTCGCCTTTGCCTTTGAGATGCAATTTTCGGGTTCGATGTTCTTTCAGGGCGCTTGTGACTTCATCTTCCTGATCGGGTGTAAATTTAACGGATAACCCGATCTTTTCATCCACCCATAGCTGGAAAAGCCCTTGTCGTAAATCGGCTTCCAGAACCTCGCCTGTCACGTCAATTTCTTTCAATTGCCCACTCATTACTGCACCTTCCCTTTCTTGGCTTTATATAGTTACGCCCTTAACTATCACGATAGTTTTTTCTCACTGGATTGTCAACCCATAACGCACCGATTTTTCTCCATATTTTGCCCTGATGGCGTCCAGGGCCGAGAGCAGGGCGCGTTCCTGGCCGCCATCATTGGTAGGGGTGGACCCATGTGTCCGCCCGAAATCGCAACATTGTGCGGGCGCACACACGGGCGCCCCCCTACGAGCCATCTCATCAAACAGTCCCAACTGCCGCGGCCCCTGCCCCTGGTGGATAATCTCTTTCAGGGTGAGGCACAGGTAACGCAGCCGGATGCGCCTTGTCCAGGCCTTTTCGAGGAGCCTGCGCGCCTCGGCGAAAATCGGCCCATCCAGGTCGCCAGGCCCGGTTAGCGGGGCCTCCCGCGACGCCGAGACATGATCGGAGTAGATGATCTCCACCCTCACCGCTCCGGCCTGCCGGTTAATACTCCGTAGCCGCCGCCCGGCCCGCTCCACCATGAGGTACAAAGTCCCCAGGATCACCCCATCGTCATTGGAATCCTCGGCAAGGGTCTCATCCTCCCTGATACTCGGCGCCATTTCCGGCGGCCTGACGGGGGATTCATCAATGCCGCGCGAATACCGCTGGAGGCGATAGCCGAGGTTGCCGAAGGCCATGAACAGGTGCTCGGGACTGATGGCCGCGATTTCCCCGACGAGGGAAATGTTCAAATCCGCCAGTGAAATCAATGTCTTAGGCCCGACACCCGGGAGAACGTCAATGTCGAGCGGCGCGAGAAAAGTCGCTTCGCCGCCGGGAAACACATCGCATAAACCCCTCGGCCTCACCACCCGGGATGCCACCCTGCTCACCAGCTTGTTGGAAGCCAGCCCCACGGTGTTGCGCAGCGAAAATTTCTCCTTTATTTCCCGCTGGATACGCGCGCCGATGTCCGGCGGGCTGCCGAAAAGCCTCCTCGTGCCGCTTATGTCGAGGTAGATGTGCCCCGCCCTCCACGGCTCGATGAGAGGAGAATAATTGGAGACAAAGCTGAAGATCGCCCGCGACGCCCTCCGGTAAAAGGGCGCGTTGGGCGGAATAACCACAAGGCCCCGGCAAAATCTCCTCGCGCTCGACACCGGCATGCCCTTAATAACCCCTTCGAGATACGCCTCCCTTGAGAGCGCCATCACCACCGCGCGGGGCGAATTCTGCGCCGCAATGACCACCGGCCTCCCCCTGAGCGCCGAATCCACCACCCGCTCCACCCCGATGGGAAAAGCGGTGACGTTAACGTGTAAAATGTCCCGCCCCATAAAAAATCCGCCACTTGAAAAAAAACGGAATAACGGCTTGAGTATAATTTAGAAGCTTACAGATTCGAACAGGCCGTGCTGCAAGTTTTCATGACGCTTAATTTTTTTGCAATGAGGCTCGAAATTCATCACCAACGCCTCAAGAATAGCATTTCTGTTACTCTCTTTTGCGCCCACATGATAAAAATGTTCCTTGGTGATTATGTTAAATTCACTCCATATATTTTCCAGGGCAAGGTTTTTTCTGTACCTGTTACTGTGCCATGTGGACAGGATAAATTTGGCTCTTGTTTTCGAAAGGCTTTTGTAAAGATTTCGCTCATCCTTTTCATCCCACGAATTATAGTAATCCACATGCCTTCCCAGATATGGAGGATCGCAATATATCAAATCTTTGTCCGTTGTTTTCTCAATTACGTCCGCAAACGGCCCACTTTCAAAACGCCATTCATAATGTCGCGATGCCTGCCACACATACTCTAACTGGTTGACGATTTTGGTTACATAAGCGGGAGAAAAACGATTCGGCTTTCTGCAAAATGGAACATTGAATTTGCCATTCTTGTTGAACCGAATCATCCCGTTAAAGCAGGAGCGACTCAAGAATAAAAAATCCAGAGGACTGTTGTTACGATTGAACCGGTCCCGAACAAAGTAGTAATGTTCTTCCCCCTTGTTTTGGAGAATTTTCCCTTCCTTTTGGAGAAACTCTTTGGCGATATCGGGAGTAATTCTGGAAGACCTGACCGCGTTGTAAAAATTAATTACGTGGGGATTTATATCGCTGAAATATGCCCGCCTGGGTCTTAGATTAAATCCCACAACCCCCGATCCCATAAAAGGCTCAAACCACACGCCGTCATCCGAAAGCTCGACATTCGCCAGAATAAGCGGCACGAGCTTTGTTTTTATGCCTTGACACTTAATCGGTGGGATATAAATCTTTTTCATCCGAATCTAAAACCTCTATTTTTACCCGATATTACCTCTCATCTCTAAAATTGGCAATTGTTCCGCCATGAGCACAGTAATGAAAAATTGCCGTCCGTCATCGGTAAGTTCGGACTAAACCGATCACTATGCCCCGAATCCTCACCGCCTCCGCATCCACCACGATAGGCTTCATGGCCGCGTTTGCGGGCCGAAGCTCAACAACGCCGTCCCTTAAGTAAAATTTCTTTACTGTCGCCTCGCCGTCAACCAGCGTCACCACCGTCTGCCCGTTTTCGGCAACCTCTTGTTTTCTCACAAGAATCGTGTCCCCATCGTGGATACCCTCCTCGATCATCGAATCCCCCTTCACCCGTAGCGCAAAACATTCCCCCCCACGCAAAAAACCTTCCGGCACATCAACCTGATCCGGCAATTCCACCGCCTCGATAGGCCTCCCAGCCGCCACATACCCCAAAAGCGGTACGCTGACCGACAACGCCCCATGCTCCACCAGGCTCAACGCCCGCTTCCTGCTGGACCATGGCGTCCGGATATACCCCTTCCTCTCAAGCTGCTTCAAATGCTTGCTCACCGTGCTTAACGACCTCAAACCAAGTCCAAAACGAATCTCATCGTAAGAAGGAACACCCCCATTCCTCTCGGTATACCTCTTCAAAAAGGAATAAACATCCCTTTGTCGCGCCGTGAGATTCATAATATTCACTGGGTTCGGGCGGACACATGGGTCCACCCCTACACCGGTGTCACCATCCCTTCTATAGGAGAAGATTAGGCGAAGATTCATGATTTGTCAAGGGGGGGTGGGAATTTTAGATTTTGGGCTGGCGGAGATTGTATGGTGTGTTAAAATGCCTCGATATGAAGCGGAAAGCGTTTGAGGCCAGACAAGGGGTTTAAACCCCTTGTCTGAAGAGTCGTCGTTATGAAGCGGGAAGCGTTTAAGACCGACTGCGAGGGCATAACTTTGCGGGGGGAGATTTACCTGCCGGAAGGTGAGGCGCCGGTGATAATGGTTCCTCTATGCCACGGGATACCGCGGGAGGGGCCGAGGCCGGGGGATCCTGGGTATATGCCTGTTGCGGAGCGGCTTGTGAGGGAGGGTTATGGCGCGTTGATATTCAATTTTCGCGGCTGCGGAGTGTCGGGG